>Ga0272442_10001999_pt1 | contig 30141 bp, 25 predicted proteins | sample SSMForm2O_FD_200262 | JGI IMG/M metagenome (GOLD analysis project Ga0272442, IMG submission 200262) | Marine sediment archaeal communities from Little Sippewissett salt marsh, Falmouth, MA, United States - SSM-Form-2O | ecosystem: Environmental > Aquatic > Marine > Wetlands > Sediment ...
AGCGCGGAATCACAGTCTCAAACGAGCAGATGGAACAACTCAGCCTAAAGACTCACACTTCCAACCCATTGTGGAACTACTCCATTGCACCCAACAGATGGTGAAGTTATTTTGACGCACGCGCTTAATCAATCTCAACTGCGACAAAAAACAAGATAATTTGAGCACGACCAGATACGGTCAGCAGTGAAGGTGACAGGTCGAAGGTGCAGGTGCAGCGGAAGCCGGAGTCATTATTGAGAGCGTGAGAGTATCTTACCTTCACTTTCACCTGGCACTTTCACTGGCGGCCGGTCTTCTTTGGTTGTGGCCACCGGCCGCTTTGGAGGCTTCTGTCGCACTGGTCCTGTTGTCTTGTGGTCTTGTAATGAAGATTTCCGTTGTCACTCCATCGTTCAATCAGGGCGCTTTTATTGAGCGCACTGTTCAGAGCGTGCTCGAGCAGGAAGGAGATTTCGAGCTCGAGTACCTGGTGATGGACGGAGGGTCGACCGATGCCACGCTGGACATCCTGCGCAGGTACGAGGATCGCCTGACATGGGTCTCGGAGAAGGACGAAGGCCAGGGCGACGCGGTCAACAAGGGGTGGCGCAGGGCAACCGGTAATGTTCTGGGGTGGCTGAACTCGGATGACACGTATGAGCCGGGCGCGCTGGCGGCGGTTGTAACGGAGTACCGGAAAAAGCCGTTCGAGTGGTGTTTCGGTGCGTGCCGCGTGATCGACGAGTCGGACGCCGAGATTCGCCGGTTCATCACCGGTTACAAGACCTCGCAGTGTGAGAGATACTCCCACGCGCGGCTGTTGGGGCGGAACTTCATATCGCAGCCGGCCACTTTCGTGTCAAGAGAAGCCTTCCTGGAAACGGGAGAAATCGACACGGGGCTGGCGTTCGCGATGGACTACGATTACTGGCTGAGGCTGGGAAAGAAGTACGAGCCCCGGTACATTCCGCGTTGCCTGTCGAACTTCCGCTGGCACGACGTATCCAAGAACGGTACGCGCTTCCGGGCGGCCCTGCGAGAGGGCTACCTGATGTCGAAGAAGCATGCGGGGAAAGGCGACTGGGCGGCGGTCGCGACGCACTGGTTGCACTACCGTGCGTTGAGTGTGATATACGCGGTGCTGTAGGAGTAGGATGCGCGGCCTTGGAAGACCGCGCTACGGGGGAGGGATTGTGGAACGGGCTTCCAAGCCCGTTTGGTGCGTGGTTGCAGGGGATGCGCGGCCTTGGAAGACCGCGCTACGCGGGAGTTGTGGAACGCCGTTCATTCTGCGGCGCGCTGCCAGTTCTGAACGACCAGCACGGTCAACAGGATCAGCACTGTCACGACAGCGGCAGCCATCCACATTGCTGCGCTCTGCATGTCGCCATTGGGGAATTTGCAGAAGTCGGCACGGATCAACAGTCCGCCGGACAGCACGTACAACAGGAACAGGTACCACTTCCTGCATGCCGGCGGCGCCAGCGTGAAGGCGAGCAGCGAGAAGTAACCGACGTGAAGCTTTGTTGTTAGCAGCAACGCGGTTGCCAGAATGACGGACATACCGAGCATCATGTCAAAGCGTCGCCAGGCGACCAGCGCGACGGCCAGGGCGAGGGCGAGGGCCAGGCAACAGAGCGCCCGCCTTATGTAGCGTGCCTTCCTGATCTCGTGCTCGTGCTCACGGCGTGCGTCATCCCAGCCCGTTTCGTCGAAATCCTCGTAGCCCATGACGGCTTTCAGGAGCCCGAGCTCACCGGGGGCCGAACTGGTCAAGCGCTTGAAGACGAGGTTCCAGGGGCTGAGGCCCGCGAGCTGCTTGAGGTGCTGTTTGCCGCGGGTTTGCGAGTCCCAGATGATTGCCGCGCGGATGTTGTCCGCCCTCCATGCACCCAGCCAGAACGGCGCGAACCCGAGCAGGAAGACGAGCAAAGGGATCCATACGTAGTGCCAGTCGATCGAAGAAAGGAGCGCAGACGGTAGGGCGTGCGTATCATCGGCGGATGGCCGAGTCGGTTTGCGACGGTAGAGCAGGGCGAACGGAATCAACAGGACCGCGCCAAGCTTCACGAGAAGGGCGGCGCCCAGCGTAACGCATGCGAGGACGCGGCGCCGGCGCGACATGAAGTAGAGGACGGCGCCCACGAAGAAGACCAGGATTGCCTCGTCCTGGCGGCGGAGCACGGCGTTGCCGAGCGTCAGTGGAGACAACAGGAACGTGATCGCCGCGAGCAGGCCGCGGCGTGGGGTCTGTCCCATAGCGGCCAGGAGCCAGGCCGAGAACAGGCAGAATGCGGAGAAGTACAGCATGTAGCAGAACGTGGCCCACGGGTTCGCCCAGCACTGCAACGCGGCCGCCGTGGGTATTACCAGGAGGTAGTTGCTGAGAGGAGGCGTTGTGGTGGGCAGCTTTGTTCCGATGTAGACGTTTTCGCCGCGCAGGATTACTTTCGTCCTGTCCTTCCACGGGTCCGAAAGCCTTGGTCCGTCGCGCTCGTAGTAGTCGCGAGGAGCGTATACGAGCCAGGCCACGCCGAGATAGCAGGAGAGAAGGAGGAGAAAAACGGCGGCAACGGTGTAGTGATTGCGGATGGGAGAAGCTTTCACACTGACGCGAATCCTTCCCGTTTCTTCATCCACCTGAACCGTACTTCAGGCGGATGTGCAGTCGCATGAAGGGAGAGTCGATACACATCCGGAAATGGTGGAGATCCGCGGATGGATCAAGTGTTACTTCCGGCGTGTGTGTCAGGGGGAACGGGACGGATTGTGCCCTGTTCGTCATCAGGCGACGGTAGATACGGCCCATCGTCATTCTCTTAAGCCAGCTCACCCCTGTCAGTGCCGTATGTGTTCCGGACTGCCACCCGATATTCTCGACGAGGTTGGTGTTGGGGCTGATGCACAGCCCATCATGGGACAGCACGCTGTAGAGCAGTGGATAGGCCCAGGAGTCGATTCTTTGCTCGAACGCGGCGCGCAGCAACGTCGAGTAGTGCTGTCGCATGCGCCTGTCTGCGAAGAAGTCATCGATGCGTCGTTCGCGGCTGAATCCGGGGAAGCTCTTCATTTCGATGTCGAACCGCTGCCATGCCCGGCGCCAGGTAGCCCAGCCCCACACGTGGGGGCAGCGTGAGAAGAAGTAGCTTGCTTCCCCCCGTTTCTCACCGAACTGGAAGTTACTGCCGTTGATGGTCATGACGTTGTCGGTGCAACGGTACTTCTCGAGGAGCTCGGAGCAGAAGCGGAAGAACGAGGGATCGGGCAGGCAGTCGTCCTCGATGATTATGCCGTGCTCCTCGTTTTCGAAGAACCAGTCGATGGCGGAACTGACGGCTTTCCTGCAGCCGAGGTTCTCGTCTCGGAAGAGTTGCTCCACGCGGCAGTCCCAGTCCAGAGCATCAACGATTGATCGGGTTTCGGCGCATGACTTCGAGTCCCCGGGATTGTCCTGTCGGGGGCCGTCGGCTGCGACGTACAGGCGTTTCGGCGCGGCACTACGTATTCGCCGGAACACCTCACGAGCACTCTCGGGGCGATTGAAGATCAGGAAGAGGATTGGCGGTGTGCTGTTTAGCATGGCTCGCCGTAGAGTAGAGAATGCCCGGTGACACGTAAACCAATTTCTTTTCGTGAACTGGCCCGCCGATGTGGCGCTCTGGCGGAACCAGTTCATGGGCACCGACCGATAATTGCTGTGGCGGCCCCGTGTCTGGTTACGTTCGACTCGCTGCAATGCGCTCCTTGACATATGAGAATATGCCGATGAGGCAAAGCGATTTCAGCATGACCAGAGCCTGGGTTCGACCGGCACGGTGGACGACTATTGAGAACGCAGCGACGGATTGCGATGCCACGGTCGCGATAGCGGCACCGCGAATGCCCATGCGCGGGATCAACAGAAGGTTGAGGACGACGTTTGTCAGGCAACCGATAGAGGTGCGCGCCGAAGCCACCTTGGCGAGGTTCTCCGTCAGCAGGAACCGCTGGCTGGCGACGCCGAGCCCAACGAAGACCCCTGCCCACATGTGGATGGGCAGCACACCGGCAGCCTCGATGTATTCGGATCCGTACAGCAGCATCACGACGGGGCGCCGCGCCAACGTAACGACGATGGCTACGGTGATGGATGTCAGGCAAAGCAGGTCGTACAAGACCTGCAGCCTGGCGAAATAGACACGTTCACTCATCTGTCTGGCGCGGACGATCGCAGGGAACACCGATGGGACGATTGCGTTGGGGATGAAGTACCAAAGCGCGGCCAGCCGGATAGATGCGGAGTAGACGCCGACATGTGCGTCGCCGAGGAACTGGCCGATCATGATCTGGTCGATCCGCATATACACGGCAACCGCCAGGCCGGACAGAGCGAGTGGCCAGCTGTCGGCGAACAGTTGGCGCGCAGTGCCGCGACCGACGCGCCATCGTGTGATTCGCCCCCCGGTGGCTGTGTATGCAACGGCAAGGGCCGTGGCCTCCGCTGCAATCTCCATCAAGGCCAGCCATGCGAAGCAGATCAGTGGTGCGCCGCGAAGGATGAACACAACCCGGGCAGTGTTCAGGATCAGACCGGCCGATGTCCGTGCGATAACCGTGCATTTGGAGAGGACCTGTGACTGGAACCAGAAATCGATCACGTCCAGCGACCGGAAGATGAAGCCTACGGAGATGATCGCCACAACACCGCGCAGAACGGTGTTGTTCTCTCCATGCTTGGCTATATGGACAATGCCGAGGGCCAGAAGTATAGTGAGAATGCCCGCGGCAAGTTTCAGGATGCATGCACTGCCGAGGATCTTCTCCTTGTGTTCCGGAGTTTTGACTATGTCACGGATCACGATGTTGTTGAGGCCGAGCGTTGCGATGGCCGAAAGGAGTGTTACCAGAGCAAGTGCATAGCTGTATATGCCGAAGTGGGATGGGCCGAGGTGTCGTGCGAGCCAGACCAGGACGAAGAATGAAACGCCGAGCCGTAACGCGTAGTCCAGTGCAAGCCAGGCGATGTTGCCGGCGATCCTGTTCAGACCGTCCTCGTTCTGAACATGAGCGCGAACCGATGAGGGTAGTAGGCTGAACAAAGACATACCCATGGGCCAGCAGTGTCGTGGGTCAACGGGAAAGGGTCAAGGCGAAAGGACGGGAAGGGGGTGGGCGCATGGTGGTATCGCGAGCCTATGTCAGATAGCGAATGATGCCAAATCGCAACTCCCGTCTCAGCGCCGAGGACTGCTGTATGCTCAGCGCTCTGCTTGGGTGTTGGACATTCCTTGTTGGATATTGGATATTGATGGCGGTCTTGTTCCCGAGGTGGGGTGTGGTACTATCGCTGGGCGAAGGAGAACGTGATGCGTGTGGGTGTGAACAGTCTGTTTCTCGTTCCGGGCAAGGTTGGGGGTAGCGAGACGTATGTGCGGGGTTTGCTGACCTGCATGGCCGGTCGGGACGGGCTTGAGCTGGTCATCTTCACGAACCGTGAGAATGATGAGTTGTTCCGCGAATTGCTGAACGGCCGGGAACGGGTCGAGTTCTTTTCGCTCGATGTTCGGGCGAGCAGCAAGGTCGCGCGAATTGTAGGGGAACAGACGCGTTTGCCCGGGGCTGTCCGGCGTGCGGGTGTTGATTTGTTGTGGTCTCCAGGGTACACGGTTCCCCGGTTCTGTTCCCTGCCCCAAGTGGTGACGATTCATGACATGCAGTACGAGAACCATCCCGAAGTCGCTTCCCCTCTTTCCCGGAGGATAAGGTCAATCTTGGTGCCGATGGCTGCGGAGAGATGTGCGCGGATTCTGACCGTCTCGGAGTTCGCGCGGGATGAGATCGTTAAATGTCTCCGGGTCGATCGGGGCAAGATAGATGTTACGCCGGAGGCAGCTGATGCAGCGTTCGCGGCACAGACGGGGGCGGATGAACTGCGGGGAGCGTTAAAGCGACTGCTCGGCCGTGAGGCATCCTACATCCTGTCTGTATCCAATACCTACCCACACAAGAGGATGGACAGGCTGGTCAGGGCGTTCGGTGCGATAAGGAGCAGGATCCCGCACGTACTGGTGTTGGTGGGCTTCAGGGGCCGTGGAGAGCGGGCAGTGGTAGAGGCGATAGCTGATCTTGAGGCCAGGGATCGTGTGGTGCGCCTGCAGGGGCTTGGCAGGGAGGACTTGTGCGCGCTTTACCAGGGGGCGGCACTGTTTGTGTTTCCGTCGGTTTACGAGGGATTCGGACTACCTGTTCTGGAAGCCATGACTGCCGGTGTTCCTGTACTTACGACGAGATCTGCCGCGATACCCGAGGTGGGTGGGGCGAATGTGAACTACTTTGATCACGGGCGTGAAGGCGATCTGGAAAAGAAGATCGTAGATATGTTGGCGCTTGAATATGATGAACGCTCAAGGATCGTATCCGCCGCGCGAGCACGCGCGGCGGGGTTCACGTGGGCGAAGACTGTGGATGGTACGGTGAAGTGCTTTCGGAAGGCGTTGAGAATGGGGAGTGGGGAGTGAATTGTGAATTGTGGGTTGTGGGGGAGTGGGGCCGGGTTGGCATGAAGTTCCAGGTCAAGGGTAATTGGTGATATACGTCAGGTTCTGTGGCGGCGTCAGGCCGGTTTGTTCGAGAAAGCGTTTGGACGCGGCGGAGATGTAGATATTTTCACCGTGCAAGGTGCCTGCTCCGCCTTCCAGTCGCATGAGCACGTAGAGATCGCCCCGCCCCCCGTTGGCTTTGAAGCCGAAGGCCGCCTCTACTGTGCCGTTCGAACTGACTGTGATGGCACGCTCGGCAATAGTATGGGCCCCCTCCCGTAGTGCCAGTACCGGCGCTACGTCCCCTTCAATCCTGCCGGAAACGGACAGAATCATGTGGCCTTCTGCCGGCCTGAAGGGGACCATGAGAGTCGCCCATTTGTGTTCTCGGTCGGCCCAGTCGTTAGACTCGATATGTGGAAGTGAGTACATGTCATTGAGCACATACTCGCCAAGATCGTCCGTTGTCACGCTACATAGCCGTCCGTGGTCCGCTATCGATGTCCCAAGCGGCAGGGGAGCGGACGGGAATGGCGCGGGCACGCACACTCGTTGCATGTCCAGTGTCTCGAGTCGCCGTTGGAGCTGTCCTTTGCTCACCACGGCGTCCTCGTGATTCATGTGCACGAAGACGTGGGCGATTACCGCCCAAACGCAAATGGAGGTCACAAGCCCCTGGTGGAACCAGTGCCCGCGCGTACGAATCATCAGCATGAGTGCAGTAAGTAGGAATGCTCCGGCTACCCAGGAATCCGAAACGAGAGTCGCTGTTCGTACGGCATGGGGGCGGCCATGAGCGACGTGGGGATCCAGTAGATTGTGAAGCGCGGGGAGTTTTGAGCTGAGCGCAAGCGGCCCCTGGTGGAATGACCTGCCGACGGTCTCCAGACCGACGGCCGTGGCGAAGGTGTAGCCGGTTGAAACAGCAGCCAGGAAGATCAGCCAGCGGCGCGCGAAGCGGCTGGAGTGACGCAGCGCTATCACTGCCGCAGGGAGAAGGAGCGGCAGGACTACCACAAGCTTCTTTCCCGGCAGACTGGAACCGTTTCGCCAGCCGGGTGTTGTGCAGGTGAGCATGATGTTGACGAAGAAGGCGATCAGCACTGCGGCAACGAACGGACGTGATTCTCTGTCGTGAATCAACGAGAAGATCTGGGCCGCGAAAAGCCAAAGAAAAGCTGGCCAGATGTGGACCAGGCCCTTTGTGTCGCTGATGCTCCACCACGCACCCATGCGTACCGGCGCCATCCGCGCTTCGGTGACACGGTACGGGTCGCCGCCCTGGAACATTGATGATTGTATGGCGCAGTAAGCGATGTAGCCGGCGAGGCAGACGACTGTGAAGATGCCGAGTCGAAGTACCTTGGGCGGCCAGCGTTCCTTACCGAACAGTCCATAGAGCCCGTAGAATCCGAAGGCCAGAAGGCTCATTGGGATGTACCTGACGTGTGCAAAGGGCATGTATATGCAGCATGCCGCGGCGACTGCTAGTGAGCGCCATCTATGGGTTGGTTGATCTACTATTGCCCAATAGGCCCAGACCAGCAGGGCGGCGCCGAGCGTTTCGGGCAGGCAGCGGGCCGCATAGCCCGACCATACGTAGCTCAACGCCAGGACCAACGTGATCAGAATAGCGTCGAGTCGTGGTTCGCCGGCGACGGCTATACAAAGCGCCAGCATCCCTGCACAGGCCAGTCCGGCGATTAGCCCGAGCGCGATGTGTCGGCCCAGATTCCCCGCGCCTTCGAACGGTGCGAGCAGGAGAGGTAGTCCGTAGGAATGTGTGCTGTACCAGTGGCCGCCTTTTGATTTCGGGTTGCAGTGTATGCTGTTGCGTCTCTTCTCCAGTGCCTCAGGGTCGGTCGGGTCGTCGCCGTCCTCCCGTAGTTTGTCGATCATCAGCGGCTTCAGGTCGAGGGTGCGATGCTTGTACAGGCTGATGGCAATGGTTCGGTAGTGTGCCTCGTCCCCGACGTGACTTCCGGCTACCTCGGTGAAGTAGAGTCCGAGCGAACCGAACAATACACTGCCGATCAGGAAGGCCCCGAGAATGAGCCGTCGGGGCCTGGAAGGTGTTTCCGTGCCGTCCTGATCGCCGGCCTTGCGGGCGGACGATTCGTACCAACGCCACGCAATGGCGGAGGCAATGAGTGCGGGGACGTAGAAGAAGATTGTAGAGAGAATCCAGCGGGGCAATGCGGCTGAGAGTAGCATGGGGATGACGGCGAGCGGGAGGAAAGTGAGCGGTCGCAGTATGTGGAGGAGGCGTTGGTATGCGCCCCCCTCACCTGAGTCCTCTCCCCCCTGGGGCGGGAGAGGAGCGGGAGTCTTGGTTAATGTCTTCTTTCCGCGGCGGGAAGGTGCGAGTAGAAAGGCTCCGGCGATGGGGAGTGCAATGGTGAGCGTCCAGAAGAGCCAGCGAAGTTGCCAGGCGAATTGCGTGCGCCAGATTGCGATGGCTTCACCGTTCTGGAGTCTCAGCTCCACCACGGGCGGATAGGCAATCATCGCGAGGGCGTATGCCGGTGGCAGGGCAATCGCCAGGAATCGGAGGATAGCAGTGGTCTTCCCGTTCAAATCAGAAACTGTACTTGAACCCGATGCCGAGGTTGAAGTTGCTTAGGTCCCATTCGGAGTACCTGGCGTTGCCACGTTGATTGCCGTAGAAACTGAGTGTGTAGGTGTTCTCAAACACCACGTACGTGTAGCGGGCATTCAGGTCAACGCTCCATCTGTCTCCGATTTTTCGCTCCAGGCCGAGGCCCAGGACGTATCCGAGCTCGTCGGCCACGCGGAACGTGCGTTGGTAGCCGCCGTTGGGATAGGGCGGCGCACCCGCTTCGGCCCATGCGTTGTAGCCGTCCCAGTCTCTGCCGCCGAAGCCGTTGTGCCAAGGGTTGTTGCCTGTGACGGATGTGGAGAAAAAGATGGCGAGACCCAGTCCGGCATAGGGAGTCCACACGGTGTGCGGCCATCGCCGGAGGACGGTGATTATGGGGCCTGCCGTCACCACGGTCCCGTCAGTGTGATTGCCGCCGTGCGAAAGGGTGATTGCACGCAGCTCGGCGTACGTCAGTTCCGTTGCCAACTCGTCGCTGAAGCGCCACAGGAAGTAGAGCCCGTTCGGCCACCATCCGTCCAACAGGGGGCGCTCGTAGATGTGCTGGTCGTCTGCCTCGATGGTGTCGATGCTTCCTATGAAGTCATCTTCCTCGGTCTGGAACATGTAATGGTTAAAGCGCATCCCGATATCCAGCTTGTCCTTTGCTGCCTCGGCCATGTCCGTACAGGCAAACGCCAGGGTGTCCGTCCAGGAAGGCGAGTCATCGGTCCGCGGAACGGGCCTTCTTGCCGGCGCCTTCTTCGGGGCGGCTGCCGCGACATCCTCTTTGCGGGGCCGCTCTTTCCGGGGTGCCTTCGCGGCTGCTACTTTGACCGGGGTGGCTTTCTTCGGGGGTGTTGCCTTGGCGGCCGGCGGCAACACCGGCGCCTTCTCCTTGGGGACTATTATGAGGTCGCGAACGCGCCTCTTTCCCGTTCGCTCCGGTTCCACCGGGCTTCTGGGCCTGACCTTCGGGGGCGCGGTGGGGCTCGGCGCGACTGTCACGGTCGGCTCCTTCGGAAGGTCTTTTTCGAGAGGCGGAAGAGGGTTGATCTCGGGCGGCTTGATCGCGCCAATGTCGGGTGGCTTCGTGGTGATTTCGGGCGGCCTGGGAGCTTTCGGTATGGCGGCAATCTCGATCGGGGTCTTGGGTACTCTCTCGCGCGGCGGGGCGACCGGAGGCTTCCTTTCCGGGCGCATGAGGGCAGGCGTCTCCCCCGTGGCCGGCTTCATAGCCGTGTGCGGCGGCTCTTCGGGCGGTGCCTGCGCGACGACTATCTGGCGTTTCCTCGCCTTCACGGCCGGCTTCTTGGCCGGTCTTGCCGCTGCCCGCGTCTCACGCGGGAGTTCGCGGATACCAAGGAGGAGCCGTACGTTTTCCAGCGCAGCGTTTCCGGAAAAAGTCTTGAAGTCGCCGGCACGGTAGCTCCTTGCCGCGGCCGCTGCCCTGGCTTCGTTGACGCTTACCAGGGATGTTGAAAGAGCGAAGCCGGTATCGGTTTTTTGGACCGACCCGGCGACCACGTAGTCGGCGTTGAGCGCCTTGCCCGCGGCCACGGCCTTTTTCAGCGCGGCGGAAAACTTCCCGCGGCTGAACCCGCGGGAGTGGAGGACACGATTGACATCGTATCGGGGGAGCACATCGTAGCGGTGTGTGTCGTCAAGGATCACCGAGTACTGGTTTGCTATCAGCCCGGCCTGCCCGGCGTGGACACCGGGACCGGCATCGAGAGGGAGCACGGCGCAAACGGATTTGCGCTCCTGGTCCGCAGCGTAAGCGGCGACGGCGAACATGCCTGTAGCGAGCGCCAGACTGACGAGTTTCCCGGGACTATTCATTGTACCAACGGGAGCAAGACTGCTTCGATCACAGGAGAACTTATAGCGCGCATCGGTGGCGCGTAGCAAGCATCAAAAAACACCCGCGAATACCTGTGCTATGAGCCTGGCGCCGGATTCGCCGGGATGCAGACCGTCGTCCTGCAGCAGGCTTTCGTCGGTCCCGAACGCCGATTCCATGTCTGCCAGCGCCACTCCCTCTGACGAGGCCAGCTCCCGTATCATGGGGTTGAGCCGGGATATTCCGCCCTGCATATAGGTGTGTTCGGTATATGCCGGGAGCAGCGTGGCTATCACCGGAACGGTGCCGTTTTCCTTCGCCGCGGTGATTATCCGGCGCAGGTTGTCGATAGTGTCACCGTGGGGTACGTCGTGGATCACGTCGTTCGCGCCGTAGAAGATCAGGAGGAACCCGGGCTTGTACCGGCGGAGGACATTGTCAACCCGGTTCCTGCCGCCGGCGCTGCGCTCGGCGCCCTTGCCTTCGTTAACGACGTTCTTCCCTATCATCGACGCGAGCTGTGCCGGGTAGCTGTCGGCCGATGCGAGGTTGTGGCCACTGGTGATGCTGTCGCCCAGCGCGACGACTATGTTCGGATCGTTACTGCCGAAATCGTGCCCGTCCCCCAGGCCCCCGCTGTCCTCGCATCCGAACGTGAACGCAAGCATGGCAATTGCCATGGTTGTGAAATGCCGCGGCATGGGTTTTCTCATGAGTTACTCCTTTCATTACGATTCTGGCTGGCCCGTTCGCGCCGCAGCCGGATCCACGCCGCAACGGCGACCAGGAGGAAGCCGACGGCGAGGCCCAGCTCCACGGGTTCCTGGATGAGCGAAATCATGCGTGCTTCATTGTGGGGGAACTGCAGGCGCATCTCCCGCCAATTCCCGATTCGGAGCCTGTATATGCCGTAGACCATGACCGGCAGGAAATAGAGCAGGAGATAGGGGCACACGGACAGGAACTGGAACCAACGCTGTTTGCGCAGGGCTGGGACTGTCCACAGTGCCGCCGACACGCAGGCATAAGCACCCACGAGGCTGTAGAAGAGGAACAGCAGCTTCTGGATCGGCCCGATGTTGTGCAGGTTGAACTCGTCCTGGATGTTGTTCCCGAGGGCGTCCGGCGTCTCGAAACCGATGATGCGCTGCCCCCAGCTGATTTCCTCCATGGCGATGAAGATGCAAAGCAGCCCGAACAGGCCGTAGGCCGGGGCGTTCAATTTGTCGGTTCCCTGCCAGAACTTGACCGCGAGCCACAGGGCCAGCGCTCCCGCGGCGAAGAAGAAAGCGAACTGCATGTTCTCCACGATAGCATCCTCGTTGCAGACCGAGCAGAAGCGCTTGGGGGCGCAGTGATAGAGTCGGTAGAAGGCGGCGCCGAAGCAGGCGGGGAGAAAAGCGGCAACAGCGCCACACAAGATGTTGAGTTTTCTGCTCACTGGTCGACTTGATCCCTGCGCTCCGCCTTCTTGTTCAGCAGGGCCACCACGGCAATCAGGATGAAGCCGAGAGCTATACCGAGTTCCACCGGTTCCTGCAGGATCGATGCCTGCTTGGCCAGTTGCTGGCCGAAGTTCCGCTGGAGGCGCCGCCAATAGGGCCCGTAGGCTATTCTGATGCAGCCGTAGGCGAGGGCCGGAAAGAAGTACGCGAAGCAAACCGGGTGTGCCGCGTAGTAGCGGACCAGGCGATGCTTGCGGAGAGCCGGAACGAGCAGCGCGATGCTGCTCAGGCATCCATAGCCGGCGACCAGGGCGTAGATGTGGAATAGCTTCTTCTGGATGGACTTGATGTTGTGGAAGGTGGCCTCGTTCTGGGCGTTGATTGCCAGCAAGCGTTCGGGAAGCACGTAATCAAGAATACGCTGGCCCCAGCAGATTTCCTCTCCTGCAATAACGAAGCAACCCATGGCAAACACGGTATACGGAAGCGCAACCGCGTAGTCCCGTTGATGCAATGAACGGAAGGCGACCCAGCCCGCGATGCCGGAAGTCGCGAGGAAAGCCAGGAACTGTCCGTTCTCCACGATTCCACCTTCCCGGCAGATATTCTGGAAGAACTTGTGGTGTTTCAAGAATGCGTATGTGAAGAATGCGATCAGGACTGCGGCGCAGAAGGCTATTCCCAGCCGCCACGCTAGGGGAGGCGGAGCATAGGGGTCGGTTGGCCCGGGCATGTCGTCGATTTGTGTCATGGCGCAGCGTCATTCTCAACTGAAGAAGTTCTTCTGCCAAGGAAAAAGAAAAGCGCACCGGGGAGTATGCCGATGATGACGACCAGGTGCATGAGGATCGAGGCGGCGACGCAGATCTCCTTCGCGATGTCTACCTGAGTGAAGAAGAACACGAAGGCGCCCTCCTGGACACCGATGCCCATGTAGGGTGAAATCGGGAAGAGCTTGATGAGCAGGATCATGGGAACGAACGTGAACTGGACCAGCACGGGTACGGATTCACCGACGGCCAGGAAGAGCAGGTGTACCTGAACGATCCTCACGCACTGTACCACGATGTTCATGCCGAGCACCGCGAACATCGCGGCCGGATCCCTCAGCAGGCCGGCCAGCGATCCGTGTATTTCCGTCACCTTGTCTTTCACGGCCCCGGGCAGCCCGGAATCAGGGTCGGCTCCGTGCGCGCGTGCGCGACAGGCGATCGCGCAGAACCCCGCGTGGAGCAGTGCGTAGAGCCGCAGCGACAGGCTGCTCAAGAGGAGAAGTATCGCCGCGCAGGCCAACGTGCCCACGGCCATGATGATCATGGGGACTGTCTTATCTTCCACGAGATTCCAGCTTAGTCCGGCTGCTACTACCGAAATGGCGGCAAGTGTCAGTATGGCCAGGATACGGTCCGCAAGGATAGAGCCGGCGGACGATGTCAGATTGTGTTTTTCCTTTCTTATCCGGACGAGGCGCGCGATGTCCACCCCGAGGCCCGAGGGAATGGCCATCCCGAGGAAACTGCTTTCGAACATTATCCGGGTGAGATTGCCCAGGCCCGCTCGGATCCCGTGGCGCCGCAGGAGGACATCCCACTTCGCGGCAGTGATTACGCGGTTGAGCACGAAGAGCAGGATGGCCAGCAGGACGGGGAAGACGGATGCGCCGGCTATTTCGGCGCCCATCTCGCCGAAATCGATCTTCGCGGCTATGACGGCGAGGATCAGTGCGACGATCAGCACCCGGACGCCGAGCCACAGCCACTTCGTCCGGTTGGTTGTTGTCTCATCGTTCACGGTTTCTTGCCCCGCATGATTGCTTCGTATGTCTGTTGCATTGCCTCGATGCATTTCATGCCGTCGAAGTCTTTGCTTCGTTTGCGGGCGTTCTCCCGCAGCCGGGCGGCGAGCGCGTCCTCGGTGAGAACGCGCTTGAACTTTGCTGCCATGTCATCGCTGTCGCCCAGTGCGTACATGAGGGCCGTGTTCCCGTCCTCCAGTATTTCTCCCTGGCCGTCGGTTGGCGCCGCGACTATGCAGTTGCCGACGGCGAGCGCCTCGAACAGTGTGTTGGGGGTGCCTTCGAAGTGGCTCGGGAACACCTGCGCGTCGAGGCACTGGATAATCTCCATCACGTCGTTGCGGAACCCGAAGAGCCGGACATGGTTTTCGAACGCGTTGTCCTTCAGCCACTTCTTCAGTACGGGCATGTAATCGCCGTCACCGAGGACCCAGAGGCGGATGCCGGGCATGTCCTCGGCGAGAGCCCGGACCGCCTTGAAGGTGTCGAGATGTCCCTTGTGACTCACTATGCGGCCGACTACACCGACTACCTTGCCGCCGTCAGGGACACCGTTCTCGGCGCGGAAGCTCTTAACCCATTTCGGGTCGACCAAAGGTATGCGGTCCAGGAGTATGCCGTTGTAGAGCACCTTGACGACGTGCTCCGGTACGTGCCGTTTCTCTATGGTGTAGCGCCGTGTGGACTCCGACACCGCGAAGGCGTGCTTTGTCCCCGGTCCGAGAACGCGTTCTATCGGACGCATTATGAACGGGACCGTGTGGTAGTTGCAGCGGCCGTGGATGATTACGGGTTTATTGAGGAGCATGCCCGCCACACGGCCCCAGGCGCAGGCGCCGAAGCCGTGTGCGTGTATGATGTCCACGCGTTCGTCCTTCACGATCCTCATCAGGGCGGGGAGGTTTCGCGGGTCGGCCTTGGCGTAGCCCAGGTACAGGGGATTCAAGCCGCCGGCTTCCATCTGCTCGGCCGCCTTGTCGCGTCGCTTCCTGCTGCACAGGAGGATTCTGAACCGTGAGGAATCGAAGCAGGGCATCCACCACTGGAATGCGCGTGCGACACCGTGCAGCGAAGCGTCGGCTCCGCCGAAGTGCTCACAGAGATGCAGGATCGTTATGGGTGCGGCTTGCTGCATACTCAAGACTAACAGAGGGAAATGAAGATAAGAACGCCGGGCATTGGAACGGAACGTTTCAGTTCGCGGCGTTTTCGTTGATTTCGTTCCCTTCTGTTGGTTCTCCCGTTTGCCGTCGCAGAAAGACGACGCTTTCAAGTGTTATGTCGGCTTTGCCGGAGTAGAGGAACTTTACGCTCAACGGCAGCTCGTGTGGGATGGTGATGTCTATCCACGCACCAACGCCGGCTTTGACGCATTCGAATCCGAGTATATCGCGGCCTTGCTTGGCGTAGAATCCTCCAAGGGTAGTGCCCTGTTCCGCGGGTGAATCGAATTCGAGCTCGACGCGGTAAGCGCCGGGCGGCAGCGGCAAACGCGGTCCGTAGAACACTGCACCCTTGTCTCCTCCCGGTTTCGCCAGGGACTCGGCGTCCTGCCACGTGAAGGCAGCGTGGTCACGCATTGGGCGGAGTAGCACGGAACTGTTCTTCAGGATCGTGGACCCTGCGTGGAAGAAGAGCGCCGCGGGAAGAACCAGAGATTCCCCGGGCGACGGTACCCGCCACTTTCCGGCTGTCAGCATTGCCGAATCGAGGTCCACCTGTTCGCCGTTGAGGAAGGTGAGGGCGACGGCAGCCTGTGCGTAGTTGGTGAGACCCGGAAGCGGGAGCTCGTACCATTGCCATTCGGCGGCGCCGAGCGGGAGAGTGCTGGATTTGGAGGGAACACCGTCGAAGACGTGGTTCACGGTCAACACTCCTTTGCCCCCTGCACGGAGAAGCCACTTGAGTCCCGGGGCAGGACAGGTGTGCGTGCCCTTTGTTACAACGGCCTCCCCGGGCTCTGCAAGAGACAGGAAGCCCTTGCCCGAAACGCCTTCTTTTGTCTTGGTTACACTGTGTTCGCCCTTGCTCCATTCGAATTCGTACCGACGCGCCGGAAAGAATACGTTCCAGTCCGCCGCAACAGGCTGGACATCGCGTGGTTCGGCCGTGATGCGAAACGCCCATACAGGTCCAGATTGTTTGAGCAATTGCAGGCGCGGGTGGTTGAGCAGGTTCTTGAGTGTGAAGCCGACGGGGAAGGGGGAAACCTTCTCTGGAAAGGCGTCTTCGTGCAGGATGATATGGTTTATCCCCATGGACTGCAGTTCCTGCAGCTGCTCACGGGTTATAGTCCCCTTGTTGCAGCTGCCGAATCTGTCGAAAACTTCTGTCCTGTACTTCCGTTTCACCACGGGACTGTAACCGTTGACCATACGGATCCTGTAGAGAGAGGCATAGTGCTGGTATAGCGCCGTCCACGCGGAATCTCCCGGCCACAGCGGTATCACCAGGGCGTGAGGTTTGTCGCCGCTTTCGGCAACGGCCTCGTATGCTGACTGTTCTTTTGCTATCAGAGAGACTGTGGCGTGTACGTGGGATTTGAATTCGACGACGGAACAGGCGCAGACGAGGAGTACGAGGGCAGTAGCTGTGCCCCTATTTCTGGGCGAGGCGGCATTTCGCATGGTGTTCATGGCGACTGCGAGGGCCACCGCGAGGAGCGGGGGCAGGAGAGCGTATACTTTCGTCGACTGTCTGATCATCGTGTATTTGGGCAGGTACTTCCTGCATAGATGCAGGGCTTTACCTTCCATGGGGCCGCATGTTCCCATGGCAAGGGAAATGATCCCGAGCAAACCGAGGAAGATGAGCAGGAAGGCGAAGCGCCGGCGGAGTCCGGTGGTGCCCTCTTTGCGTGATGACATCAAGAGGCTCAGCAACCCGCCCAGAGCGATGAGAATGGTGAGCGTGTAGCCGAGGAAGATGTGATTGGTATGACCGAGGTCGTCGAAAGACCATAATCCCTGCCAGGCGGGTGAATTGAGAGCCACCTCGGATACGCGCCGTCCACCCGCCATTGCTGTGTGCGCGAGCCGGCGAGACCTGAGGGCGCGGTACAGAAAACCTGCAAGACCGAGGATAGCCGTCGGTGACAGTGATACGGCCAGACGGACGTAGTTGTGCAAGTTTCGCCATTCGAAGATATCACGGCGCACGAAAGCCACAACACACCATGCGGGCGTAACCAGCATGAGGAAGTAGAAGGTGTGCGAGTCGGAGAAGCAGGCCATCAACAGTGCGGTACCCGCGAGGAAGCCGCCCTTTATTGTATCGGTGCGAATGGCTAGATCGAGACCAAGCAGCGTTACTGGAACGAAGACCATGGCGAAGCCGGTGGGACTTCCTCCGAACAGGGCAACCCAGCGGAAAGGGAGCAATATGCTTGCCGTGGCTGCGGCGGCGGAGAACAGGTCGCTGTCGGAATAGCGCCGGGCCAGTAACCAGGTAAAGAAGACGGTGAACCACAGGGCAATGAACTGAGTGGCGTTCCATCCTGCGGCCCGGCCGAACGAGAGACTGATTGCAGCGAAGGGCAGTGAGAACGGGGCGTAGTAGCTTCCCGGCGCATAGCAGGCTTCATCGTCGCCCTGGTTGAACTCGTAGACGTTGTAGAAGAACGGTGTTTTGCCGGAGATCATATCCTGGGCCAGCCAGAAGTGGTAGAGGAGTTGCAGGTGATCGCCCTGGATCATGTAGCGCACGCCGTCCTTTTCGCGGTTCTCGGCGGCGGACGGAATGCCGCCGGCGAAGTGTTTGGGCAGCGGCCAGGAGAACAGGAGCCACACGGGTATCGTGAGTAGCAGCGAGCAGATAAGGACACGACAGGGCTTCATCCGGGAGTAAGTAGCACAGGAAAGGGGCAGGGAGCAAGGAGCAAGGGGGGAGTGGGGGCTTGAATGTTTGGGCATGAGATGTGAGAGTAATCACTATTGTGCAATACGAACCGGAATATGCCCGAAGACTTCTCGCTGTGCAGGAGGCATCGGACCTCCATTGGTATCCGCGCGCGAAGCGATACGACGCGGGGCGGGTTCTGGAGGTGTCGATACGTGGAGTGTTCCCGTCGGTTGCCGGTCATGCCAGGCTGGAGTTGGAGTCGGCGGTGGGAGGTGGTTTTGCCGGCCAGGTCTATCGCGCAAAACTGATCGAGCTGGAGCCGGAAACTGCACGGGAATTGGGGATGCAGGTCGGGCAGAGCTACGCGGTCAAGATCATGGTCCCTGCATCGGGCTTCCGCAGGGCGTTCCGCAATGTCATGTACTGGCTGGGCTACCAGGCACGGTTTTCCGCGCAGCTGCTTGCTTCCGCGGCCCGGGCCGGTGCTCTGATGCAGAAACTGGTTCGGCGCGAGGCAGGTGCGCGCTTTGGCGATGAGCGTTGCGTCGTCGATATATATGCGACTTTCTTCGATGAAGGACTGGGCAGTTACGGTGAGATAAGCGAATGGGTGGACGGGCGGAACTGGCAGTTTGAGATTGATGATGAGATCCAGACGCGAGGGAAACGGAAGGCGTCCGAAGCGACCATGTCGCGCGAGTACCTGGCCAAGAAGGAGTTCATGGCGCGTTTGGTGGATCTGTTCCATGACATGGGGTGTGGAGAACTGGCAAGGCAGTACGAATGGTGGTCCTGCAAGAGTCAGCCGAACGTACTGAAACGGCTGGATGCGGGGGATGATCCCGCGGCCGGGCTCACGGCCCTGGATTTTCGGCCGGGACTGGCGCTGCTGTGGTGGCTGCCGATGAGTCCGGTCGACATACGCCTGGCGTTCAAAGGCCTGCTGCGGGGGGACCTCGTTCAATTCGATCGCTGTGACATCATGAGGCTTCAGGCGTATTGTGAAGCGCGTGCGGACAGGTTCAAGGACATGAAAGCGGTGTTGTGCGAACTCGTGGATGCCGACAGAGAGTACCGATGTTCTGTTCCGGATGTTACGCATCATCATTTCCGGCTTCTCAGCGATGCCGCCTTGCGCGGGCGCATACGGTCCGGCTGCGTTGAGGCCTGGAGAAACACCGGTCTGGTGGATGAAGATCATGCCGGCAGGCTTGAGACATCGTTTCCGGCTTTTGCGTGGTTCTGGACGGCAGGCCTGGTCCCGCTTCTTGGACGGTTGTGTCGCCGGCTATGGGGGAATCCTGCCTATAGGCGGCACATTGGATCGCTTCTCGGCGAGTTCAATTATTTTGGACGGGCGCTGCGTGCGTCTCAGGCACGTTGCCTGTTGGATTGGTATCGGGGCGGTGCGGCCGATGCCGCAGGCTGCGACCGGTATCTACGGCATCCGCTGATGTTTGCCTGTGTCCGGTTCAGTATCGGGCTGCTGCCGCCGCCCAAGCTGCGAAGGTTCCTAACGGATCGATCGTTTGCGTGGCGTGCGACGCGAGATGCGGTAATGTTCCCTGTGCGGTTCTACAGGGATGCCGGGTTCCGTGTCGAATGGCTGACGAACGAGGTGGAAGACGGGGCGCGGCGCGGCATGCTCACCGCGGCCGAACGGGAGCATATCCTCGAGAGGATACCTGATCCCTTCATACAGAAGTATCTCAAGTGTGTTGCCGTTCATTTCTGCACGCTGCCGGTTACGCAGATTGTCAGTTTCATGGTGGCAGTGTATGCGTACTGGAAGTTCGGAGACACGTGGCAGGAAAGCCTCAAGTGGGCTGCCGGGATTATAGTGGCATTTCAGTTCCTGCCTATATCGCCGGGCTCCCTGGTCAGGGGGCTCTACGTGGCCTATCTCATAGTTCGGGAGCGGAACATCAAGAACTACTGGATTGCGATGCTGCTCTCGTTCTGGCACTACATAGGCTACCTGAGTTTTCCAATACAGATGGTAGGGGAATTCCCCGGTTTGGCTCGCTACATGGCGGGTAGATGGGCTACGAAGATGGTGGGCATTGTGCCTGTGTTCGGGGAGGAGGGCGCACTGTTCGAACACTGGGCTTTTGATACGTTCTTCAACCGGCCTGTTTCCTTGAAGAAAAGGCTTAGAGGCGCCGAGCACCGTGGCTGAGATGCTCCGGCGTCTCCTGCTTCCAGATCACCATGTCCAATCGCTTGACTCTGGTCGTCAGGCGTCATATTCTGCCAGCACGGGACAGAAGAGGACACAAAAGGTCAAAAGACTGATTCATGGAGCAGGCGCGGGGGGCGGGCGCGCGGTCGTGGTCCTGAAACGACACAGTGGAGAATCGCTACGATGGCAAGAGTTCCGGACAACGACGAGATTCTGACGCTGACGGAGATTGCGAGGTATCTGAAGGTTTCCGAGAAGACCATTCTTCGCATGCTGCAATCGGGTGAATTCCCGGGTGTGAAGGTCTCGAATCAGTGGCGCTTTGTGCGTACCATCGTGGACGATTGGCTAAGTGCACGGATGCAGTCGGTGTCCACGACGAGCCTGCTCGATGTTGTCGGGACGGGTCTGCAGATAGTGCCGCTCACCAGGCTCGTTTCCGCAAAGCGCGTTATTCTGGACGTCAAACCGGGAAGCAAGAGAGACGTTCTGCGCCAGCTGGTAAAGCCGCTCGAAGTCGATGGCCTGATTGACGACCCGCAGGATTATGTGCAGCGCCTGATCGATCGGGAGGAAGTCGTTTCGACGGCGATAGGTCATGGGTTCGCTTTGCCGCATGTTCGCGAGCCTGAGGAGTTACCCGTAGCCATACAGTGTATCGTGCTGGGCATCTGCCGGGAAGGGACGGATTTTGATGCGCTGGATGGTGGCAAGACCCGTATTCTGGCCATGCCCTGCGCCGCCAGCGAGCCGGCTCACCTTCGCCTCCTTGCACGGATATCGCTTCTTTTCCGGCGCCCCGGGGTTTTTTCGGCACTCGTCAAGGCGAAAACGAAGAAGACGGTCATGGAGATCCTTGCGGAATCAGACAGGGAGATGGCGGATCGCGAGTCGATAGCCGAAACCCCTGGAGAAAAGGAGTCGCCGTGAAGATGTCATGACAGGCGGAGCTGCCGGGATGGCCGGTCCGCATGTGCGCCGGTTCCCCGGAACGAGTTATCTTGCAGGCGGCATGGCGGCGCAGTTTGGTGGCGGAAAGGACAGTATGAACGGATTTGAGTACACGATGGCATTCTTGCTCGTCCTGGTGCGTCTGTTCCTGATCGGCGTGGTTGTCTGGTTCGTGGTCAAAGAGATACGGAAAAGCGGGAGAACGAAGAAGTAACAATGAAGATATCCGGCGATATCGAGCGTTTGCGGTCTGCAGAACAGGAGGCCCGGAAAGTGATCGCCCGAGCGGAGGAGAATGCGCGGCAACTGCGGAACGAGATCGCGAAGCGCATTCAACGTATCCAGGCTGAGATAGAAGATGATATCAGGTCGACACGGGAACGGATCGACAAAGAAACCGAGTCGGAGTGTGCGAAGATTACGGAACAGTCCGATGGCGACATTGTCGCCATCACGGACCATGTGGCCGCTCAAATGAAGAAGAACAAGGACGCTGCCGCCGGATGTGTGGTCGAAGAAATTACGAAGGTGCAATGAGTATTCGTTCATACAACGCAGCATGTGTTCGTGCCTGTGCTCTGCGCAATGCTCTTTTGCTGCCGCAGGACTGGGAGGTGCTCGGTGCGATGAGCGGGTCGGGCGCTATCATCGAGCGGCTGAAAACGCGCGGCATACTTGGCGGCAGCATCAACGGTGTGCTGGCCGCCGAGCGCGCGGCGCACGAGTCGGTTATCCGCAATGCGTCGGGGCTCCTGCGTTTCCTTAAAGGGGCGTCTGCCGAACTGGTTCGCTGTTTCGTGCGCCATTACGATCTGCTCAACATCGAGAACGTTGTGCAGAGGATCCACACGTTTCCGGATGAAGGCACGCGCCCCCAGGCCCGGTTCTACGATACGGGCCCGTTCGGCCTCCTGCGTTCTTCCACCCTGGATGCCGTTACCAACTATCCCGCTCTTGGCCACGCGCTGAGACGTTCGCCCTTCGCAGTCGCCTTCGAAGCGGCGTTGCAGCGCTATCGTCAAGATGAAGATGCCGGCCGGATGATAGAGCGAATCGAAATAGCGTTCTTTTCAAACTGGGTGGCGGCTGCCGAGCGCTGTGGTATCCGTGTGCGGGTCGCGGCGAACGTCTCTCCGATGGTTGTATTCTTTCGCGCAAAAAGCGTCGAGTCCGCCGTCAGGCTCAAGGTATATCGGAAAGCGGAAAGTATGCGCGTGGGCCGCTGGCTTTCGTTGGTCGCACCCGCGGCCAGGGCCGATGCGTGCCTGGAACTCCTTGCAGGCGGGGACAGACCGGGGCTTGCCGAGGATGTCCTTGCTGCCCTGTTGCCGGCAGAGGCAATACCGCCGCAATTGGATAGTCGGCCCGCCCGGGGGAAATGGGGGGTGCTGGGGCGGACCGTGATGCATGCGACACTGGGGGCGGCACACGGCATAACGTTCGACATCAATTTTCTAACCGGGTTTCTGCTGCGCCAGATGTACCAGGCCCGTGAGTTGACTGCACTGCTTGAGTCGAAAGATGCGGACGTGTCTGTTCCGCTGTCGGCGCCGGGAGAACTTGAGAGATGATCTTTGCACCCGAACGCATGGTGCGAATGGAGATGCTTGCCTTGAGCGGCGACGTGGAGCATATCGCCGGCCTGATGACGGGCGAGGGCAGCGTGCATATTGTGCGGCAGGAACTGTCCCCAGAAGATGACGCCGCGGGCGGCAGCGGCTTTGCGTCGCGCGGCGATGAAATTAAGGGAATGATCGGTCTGGCGAATGAGCTGTTGCGATGGCTGGATTTGAGTCCGGCGGACGTTGAGATGGGGAAACGCAGGTCGTTCCTTGAGCGGTCAACCGATGAGATTCTGACGGAGGCAAGGGAGGCGCTGGGGAAACTTCGTGCGGATATCTCCGAGCATTTCCGTTTGCGCGATGAAGCGGAATCGGCCCTTGTTCATCTGGACGAGATCTCAGAACAGATGAACTTGCTGCACGAACATGGACTGTCGTTTCGCGATCTGCAGGCGTTTTCTCATTTCTACGCCGTCTGCGGGACTGTCGAACAGAGTCACGCGGCGCGTCTTGCCGGGAATCTGTCCGAGGCGTCATGCGCGCTTTCGATGCGCCCCCCGCATGGAGGGAGCGCCGCCTTCCTGTTGATAGGCGATAGGGATGACAAAGAACGGTTTGATGGTGTCCTGGCGGATGCGGGCGCCCACGACAGGGCGTCGCCCGAGCGGTTTTTGCGGTCTTCCGAGGAAGGGCTGGAACAGGTTGAGGTGGAGCTTTGGCTGCAGCGCGACCGTCTGGCAGAACTCGCGCGCATTTTCGGGGCACGGTGTCCCCGATGGCATGAGACGCTCTCGGAATGGTGTGCCTGTCTCCAGGTTCACGCTTTGCTTGACGATGCAATGTCGCACCTGGAGTCGGACGGCGGAATAGCAGTCGTTTCCGGGTTCGTTCCTGTGTCCCGGCACGCTTCACTCATACGTCGGCTTGAGCGCGAAGCGGAGGGCCGGTACTTCGCCCGTTTTGAGCACGTTGAGTCGGCCGGGGCGGAAAAGGCGCCGACCCGCCTGTGCAATTGGCGGGTTTTCAGGCCGTTTGAGCTCTTTGTGAAAACCTACGGTCTTCCCGGCTACAACGATATAGATCCTACACCCTTCGTTGCGCTTTCGTTTCTGGCAATGTTCGGTATGATGTTCGGCGACGTGGGCCACGGGCTGGTCCTTGCGGCAATCGGTGCCGGGATGGCCTTCCTGCCGTATCGTATCTTCCGCGATATGCGCGACCTCGGACGCATTATCATGATGGCAGGTTTCTCCGGGGCTTTCTTCGGGTTGCTTTTCGGCTCCGTTTTCGGAATTGAGAAAGACTCCGTCCTGCCCGCGCTGTGGATGCGCCCCAGCCATCCCGAGAACCTGACAAAGTTTCTTGCCGCCGCGCTTATGCTCGGCGTTGCCATTATCTCTGTGGGGATAGTCGTCAATATTGTGCAGGCGTTCCGTCGGCGGAACGCCCGGAAGGCTCTATTGGGCCAATGGAGTGCTGCCAGCCTTGTTTTCTTCTGGGCCATGCTGCTCTTGTTCGGCCTGCGCATTACGGGCAGGGATGTTCCGGTATCGCCGCGCGTTGCGGCAGGAATTCTGGCTGTTCCGCTCTGCCTGATAGTGGGCAGCCAGGTCGTCCATCTTCTCGTCAGGGGTAAGCATCGGAACGGAGAAGCTGGTGCGGCGCACGGGACGGACGCCGGGGCCGGGAGCTCCGCCGATGCGGAGGCGGAGGAAGAAGTAGCGACGATCCTTTTCGAACCGATCGAGATAGTGATGAACCTGTTTACCAACTCGGTTAGTTTTCTTCGTGTGGCGGCATTCGGTTTGGCCCATGCGGCCCTGACCATGGCGGTCTTTACGGTGAATGACATGGTGCGGGTGCCGGGCGCCGGTGTTCTCAGTCTTCCGTTCGAGCATCTGTTTATCGTTGTGCTGGAGGGAATGATCGTGACCATACAGTGCCTCAGGTTGGAGTACTACGAGTTCTTCTCCAAGTTTTTCGTTGGAAATGGCGTGGTGTATGCGCCGCTTAGCGTGTCTTCAGAGCAGGATCCGAACTAGGAACCAGGATTACGGAGCGGATGTGCAGTCAAGATCTGGAAGAAAGACGGACCGGTCGCGTGTTCTGTGCGCGGCGTGCCGGGCGTCAACAACATAGGAGGATGGGCAAATGGAACGGTGGCTCAGCATGACTAGAAGGTTCAATACTGGCTTGGCGGTTACAGCGCTGGTGGTTCTGACGATGGCGTTGCTGTCATTCGTTGCATCTGCCGCGGCGGACGAATCCGGTAGTGCGGGAACGCCCGACGCTGCAGAACAGTCACATGCCGAGGATGAGATGACACCTGACGAGGCGCACGCCAAGATGCGCTGTTGGGCTTTCCTGGCGGCCGCCGCTGCAACGGGCATAGGGTCGTTGGCAGCCGGACATGCCGTCGGACAGGTTGGGACGGCGGCGATGGGCGCGATTGCGGAAAAGCCGGAGTTGATGGGGAAGTCGCTCATATACGTCGCGCTCGCCGAAGGTATCGCAATCTACGGACTGCTGATTTCCATCATTGTCCTTGCGAAGGTGTAGGAATGAAGGTCCGCGTCGTTGGCGACAGACTGCTTGTCGAGATGTTCCGGCTGGTTGGTGTGTCGGGGGCCACACCCGAGCCGTCAGAGGACGCCGCGAAGGTTATCGACCGGTGTCTCGGCGAACCGGATGTCGGCGTTGTGTTGGTTGGCAGTTCGTATGCGTCGAGAATGGGAACGGCCTTTCGCCGGTACCTTCAGCGGCGGAAGCTGCCGATGGTGCTGAGGATCCCGGACAGGCAGGATCGGGAGGGGTGCGCGGACGAGATCAGGGATCACCTGCAGAAGACGCTGGGAATCAAATTGTAGACGCGATGGAAACAAGCGGAAATCTTGACGGTCTTGTGAAGCGGATTCTGGAGCAGGCCCGGGAAGAGGCTGCTGCCGTAGCCGAGCGTAGCGCGAAGGCGGTTGACCGTGAAGTGCAGCGCGCCAGGCAGGTGAGTTCAGGCCGGAAGGAGGCCATGGAGTCGGCTTTGCGGGATGCTTCGAAACGACGTATATACAGCAGGCGCGCAGAGGCCGAACAGGAAAGACGGCGCGCTGCGATGAATGCACGCGAGGAGGCCGTGGAGTCTGTTTTCGTCGAAGCTTTGCGAGAACTGAAGGAGATCGGCGACCCGTCGGAGCGGAGGAACTTGCTTGAGGCATTGATACGGGAAGGTATCCGTGCGGTTGATGGACGCTCGGTACGCGTCCGGCTGAATCCGACAGAAAGGAAGCTGCTGCTTGGTTCCGACTTCCCGGAGGAAATTGACGGGGTGACTGTTACGATTGACGAGGATTGCATTGATGCTGCGGGCGGTCCCATTGTCAGCGATGATTCCGGGCGGGTGGTGTTCGAGAATACGTTTGAGGCCAGGCTGGCCCGTATGCGCGAGTCGTTGCGTCGGCTCGTGGTGGAAACGCTTGAACTGGACGAAAAGCGGGAGAGGGCGAACGGATGACAGAGAAGGAACCGACTCTTCTCAGAATCAACGGGCCGGTTGTCTTTGCCGACGGCATGGGACGGGCCGGGCTGGGTGAACAGGTCGATGTGGGCGACGAAAAGCTCACGGGCGAGATAATTGCACTGGACCGCGACGTTGCCACGATCCAGGTCTATGAAGACACGCGTGGCCTTAAACCCGGCGAGCCCGTCGCCCCGCGGGGTGAACCCATGTCGGCGTGGTTGGGCCCGGGCATCCTGCGCAGCATATATGACGGGATTCAGCGTCCACTCGAGAAACTGCACGAACACAGCGGAACATTTCTCGCGCGCGGCCTGAGTACTCCGGGAATCGACCTGTCCCATGCGTGGAGTTTTACGCCGACGATGACTGAAGGCGACGAGGTAGTGCCGTTGTCCATTCTGGGTGAAGTGCCCGAGACTCATCTCATCACGCACCGGGTCCTGGCGCCGTTCGGCGTTGAGGGCAAAGTGACATGGATTGCGGAGGCCGGGGACTACCGGGTCACCGACGTGATCGCGAAAGTGTCCGATGGTGAGAACGAACGTGAACTGACTATGCTTCACAAGTGGCCGATACGGAGACCCCGCCAGATCGCCAAACGGCTTGCGCCCCGCGTTCCGGTTATCACGGGCCAGCGCGTGATCGATTTCCTTTTCCCTGCCGCGCGCGGTGGAGCCTGTGCCATCCCGGGGGGATTCGGGACCGGCAAGACTGTAACGCAACACCAGTTGGCGAAATGGTCAGACGTTGACGTTATCGTGTACATCGGCTGCGGCGAGCGCGGCAACGAGATGACCCAGGTGTTGGACGAGTTCCCGGTGTTGAAAGACCCTCGCAGCGGGAAACCGATCATGGAACGCACGGCTCTGATCGCGAACACATCGAACATGCCGGTGACCGCCCGCGAGGCCAGCATCTACACCGGGGTTACCATGGCCGAATATTACCGGGACATGGGTTATCATGTTGCCATTATGGCGGATTCCACGAGTCGCTGGGCGGAGGCCCTGCGCGAAATCTCGGGACGCCTGGAACAGATGCCCGCGGAGGAGGGCTATCCTGCCTATCTCGCTTCCAGGATAGGCGAAGTTTACGAACGGGCCGGACGCGCGGAGATTACCGAATCCGACGGGTCTACGCGGGAAGGATCTGTGACCATCATCGGCGCGGTCTCCCCGCCGGGCGGCGACTTCTCCGAGCCGGTGACAACTCACACCAAGCGTTTCGTCCGTACCTTCTGGGGATTGGACCGCGATCTGGCAAGCGCAAGGCATTTTCCTTCTATCCATTGGAATACTTCGTATTCCGAGTATGATGTGTCCGCGTGGTACGCGGAACATGCCGGGCTGCCATGGGCCGAGTTGCGCGATCGGGTGCGGGCCCTCCTGAAGGACGACGACCAGCTTCAGAACATCGTCAAACTTATAGGCCCTGATGCGCTCCCGGATCGGCAACGCGTCGTACTGGAGTCCGCGAGATTGGTGAAAGAGGCGTTCTTGCAGCAGGGCGCGTTCAGCGAGGTGGACAGCTACTGCTCCGTGGAGAAACAATTGCGCATGATCGATGTGATTCTAACCTTCCATGAAGCTGCACTGAAGGCGTCAGCGGGCGGGCGGCCGATTCATGAGATTATTTCCATGCCCGTCGTTGAGGAGATTCACAGAATGAAGGAGTCGGTTTCCAACGATGACCTTGATCGTCTGGATGCGTTGAAGAAGAAGATTGAACAGGGCTTTGAGAGGTAGTTTATGTCGCAGGAGAGCGGACGCATATACCGGGATTTGCAGCGGGCGGGCGGCCCGATTATCGTTGTTGAACGCGTCGCCGATGTCGCCTACGGAGAATTGGTCGAAGTACTGTGTGGGGACGGAAACAAGCGGCGTGGCACTGTTCTGGATATCTCGGAAGAAATGGCTGTTATCCAGGTGTTCGAGGGCGCCGAGGGTCTCTCCCTTCGGGGCACCTCGGTGAGGTTCCTCGGCAAGTCCCTGGAATTCAGTGTGTCACCGGCGCTTCTGGGCCGTGTGCTGAGTGGAGCGGGCCGGCCGCTGGATCGAATGCCGCTTCCGTTCGAGGGGACCACGCGCAGCATATATGGAAGCGCCATTAACCCGGTCACTCGGGACTACCCGATGGACGTAATTGAAAGCGGTATCTCGGTCATTGATACGATGAATACTCTTGTGCGCGGCCAGAAACTGCCGATCTTCTCAGGAAACGGTCTGCCGCACAACGAGTTGGCGGCCCAGATTGCGCGCCAGGCCCGGATCCGGGGATCCGAGGAGAATTTTGCCGTCGTGTTTGCGGCCATGGGCGTCAAGCATGATGACGCGACGTTCTTCCGAGAGGAACTGGAGCGGACCGGAGCGCTGAGCAGCGCAGCCATGTTCATGAACCTGGCGTCCGATCCTCCAGAGGAGCGTCTTGTGACCCCTCGCTTCGCCCTGACGCTGGCCGAGCATCTGGCCTTCGATCATGACTATCACGTGCTGGTTATTCTCACGGATATGACCAACTACTGTGAAGCGCTGCGGGAGATGACGTCTGCGCGCGGAGAAGTGCCCAGCAGGAAAGGGTACCCGGGATATCTCTATTCGGATCTGGCGGAGATATATGAGCGCTGCGGCCGGATCAAGACGGCGAAAGGATCCATTACGCAGCTTCCAATTCTTACGATGCCGAACGACGACATCACGCACCCGATTCCCGATCTGACCGGTTACATCACGGAGGGCCAGATCGTGCTCGACCGCGATCTGCACCAGAAAGGCGTGTATCCTCCTATTAACCCCTTGCCATCGCTCTCGCGCATTATGAAGGACGCCATAGGCGGGAGTCGGACACGGGAGGATCATCCGAACGTGGCCAATCAGCTATACTCGAGTTACGCACGGGTGGGGAACATCCGGTCGCTTGCGGCGATCGTGGGCGCCGAGGAATTGACGGACAGCGATCAACGGCACCTGCACTTCGGCGATGCTTTTGAGCAGCAGTTCGTGACCCAGGGCCGTGACGACCGGCGCACTATCGAGGCTTCCCTGGACATCGCGTGGCAGGCTCTTGGAATTCTGACGCGCGATGCTCTGCATCGTGTCAGCGCCGAGCAACTGGAACGTTATCATGCCGTGCGGGACGGTGTGAACGAGGAAACAGGAGAGTAGCCGTGGCGCACAAGCCTGCACCTACAAAGGCAAACCTGTTCAAGGCGCAGCATGACCTGCGGTTTGCCACGCAGGGCTGTGAGTTGCTGCATCAGAAACGTGACGTGCTGGTGATGGAGTTGATGTCCGTGTCGGCTGCCTTCGCCGGCACGGAGCTGGCTCTTCGTGACGCAATGTCGGCAGCGTTTGAGTCCTTTGTTCCGGCCTACATTGGGTGCGGTCGGGAGGCGATGGACCGTATCTTCACCGCTGCGACCGAAGAAGTGTCGCTGAAGGTTGCGGAGCGCGGTGTTATGGGCGCTCGCGTGCCCGAAGTGGCGCTGCAGTCCGGGGGCGATTCTCTGTTCCCTGGCCTGTTGGACGCGTCGGCGGCAATGGATGGCGCGGTGGCGGCAATGCGCGAGGTCATGGAGTCGCTTACACGTTACGTGGAGACGGTGGCCACCATCTGGCGTCTGGCGACGGAGATCGAGAAGACACAGCGGCGCATCAATGCGATCGAGAACGTGTTCATTCCGGAATCAAACGCAACGGTGGCATGGATAAAGTCGGTCATGGAGGAAAACGACCGCGAGGAGCTTTTCCGGCGGAAACTGCTCAAGAGCCGGTCCGGGTAGTAATTGGAGAGGACTATGGAAGAGAGTCTGTACGGGAGGATCCTTCTCGTTGTTGAAGGAGGGGACTCGGACCGTGCCGTCACCCCGGCGGCGACGGCAAGGGCCGTAGCGAACAAAGCGCGCCTCTTTGTGCTG
>Ga0272442_10002000_pt1 | contig 30141 bp, 34 predicted proteins | sample SSMForm2O_FD_200262 | JGI IMG/M metagenome (GOLD analysis project Ga0272442, IMG submission 200262) | Marine sediment archaeal communities from Little Sippewissett salt marsh, Falmouth, MA, United States - SSM-Form-2O | ecosystem: Environmental > Aquatic > Marine > Wetlands > Sediment ...
AACAAAGGGACGTCTATTCATGAACGTATTATGACCGTCCTGGCGACATGGAAGCAACAGGGACTCGATACTCTACAGATACTGAGATCAAGCCTGGTCAGCTAAACACGTACTTTTATTAGAATTTAAATATCAGGTTTATAGCTCAGCGCCGGTTCAATAGAGCCTCTACCGCCGCCTCGATCGACTGCCTGGAGTTGAAACGAGGCTTCCAGCCTAGCTTTTCCATATTCTTGACCGAGAGGAGCATCGTCTTCACGTCTCCCCTCCAGCCACGCCCGTCAAACCCACCGGTGTAGCTGTACCTGACCCCCTTCAGGCCCATCTTCTCGACCACCACGTCTGCGATCTCCGTCACGTCCACCGAGTCTTCCGAGCCGATGTTGAAGACGTTGACCCCACCGCTGGAATGGGCGATGGAGAAGATCATGGCATCGACGCAGTCATCGACCAGAAGATACGACTTCCTCTGCCTCCCCGAGCCCAGGATCTCGAGCTCCTCGGGGTTTTTTTCGAGCTTTTTGACGAAGTCGACGATGACCCCGTGGGTTCCCCTCTCGCCGACGATATTGGCGAACCGAAATATCCAGGACCTCATCTCGAAGGTGCTGCAAAATGCTGAGATCAGCGCCTCGCAGGCCAGCTTCGAGGCCCCGTAGAGCGATATCGGTAGAAGGGGGCCATAATCTTCGGGGGTCGGAACGGCCCTCGCCTCGCCGTAGACGGTGGAGGTGGAGGTGAAGGCGATCTCGGTCACCCCTGTATTTCGCATCGATTCGAGGAGGTTGTAGGTGGCGATGACGTTCTGATCCAGGTGGGTCCGGGTATCTTCGGCCCCGATCTTGACGTCGGGGTTGGCGGCCAGGTGAAATACGAGGTCTTGGCCCTCCAGGGCGGACTCGACCGCCTTCTTGTCCAGAAGGTCCGCTTCGATCAGGCCGAAGTTCGGTTTTGAATTGTGGCCCTCGATGAACTCCAACTTTCCGGAGCTGAAGTTGTCCAGGACTGTAACCCGGTTCGAATCGATGAGCCGGTCGACGAGGTGGCTTCCGATGAAGCCCGCGCCGCCTGTCACCAGGATGGATCGATCTTTGATCAAATAAGTTCGCCTCGTTCCAGGGTTTTTCATAGGTGGATTTTATGGTGACGCCAGCAAAGATGGAAATATCATTCTGAACAGGCGCACCACCTTTCAAGCCCCAGAAGATGAGCCGCTCCGGCGATGGTGGTGCCGTAGAAGACGACCCTGCAACCGTATCTATCCGCCATCTCCAGAAGGCCGTCGATGGTGCCGTTGACCAGGGTGGTTCCCGTAATCAGAACAAGGGAAGACCTCTCGAAGAGGGGTTCGGGGCTCATCCCGTCCAGGACTGTGACCCCGAGACGGACTTCGCCAGCACAGGCGAGGTCTGAGACCATCACCTTCTCTGAGCCCAGGATTTCCACCAGAGACGAGAGGAGGGCGGGCTGCATACCGACGAGCCCCACCCGTTCTAAATCCTGCTCTCTCAGCCATCTTCCGAGGGCAGCGGCACAGTCGCCGGGACCGGCATCCCTGCAGTGGACCGTCCCCTCGGCTAGTCCCAGGTTTCGGAGCACGGCGTTGATGGTGGAGACGATGACGGCCCGGTCGAAGGCGTCTTCCTGGGAAAGCCCGATCACCTCTTCCAGAGTCCCGTTGAAGACGCCGGCGGCGGAGGTGAAGGCCTGGCCGAGGAACCCCCGATAATTCGCCTCCATCAGAACCTCTTTTCCCCTCAGCAGGGGGAAGTCGTCCCTCTCTGGGGACCCAATCGCCTCCAAGGTGCTAAGGGGCCGGGTCGCCACCACCCGGTCGTCCAGCTCCTCCCTCTCGACGCCTCTTCGGTCGCACCAACCGTCCAGCTCATCGATGAACCTCGCCCTTACAACCTCCAGAAGATCCGATTTTCTGACCTCTTCCCTATTCATCCTCGAAATCACATCCAAGATTCAATTTTGTCTCCTTCTTTAGGAGATCCTTCCATCGCCGGAGTAGACGTAGAGCTTCGGCCTCCTGGCGAAGGCCGCCAGAGTCATCCCCAGGCTTCGGGCGAGCTCGATTCCCGCTTTCAGAGGGCTGGCCCTGCTGACTACGATCGGAAAACCGGCTCTGGCAGCCTTGGAGACGATCACCGAAGAGAGCCTACCCGTGGTTATCAGAGCGCATCTGGACGGATCTGCCCCTGCCAGAAGGGCCGCCCCCACGGCCTTGTCCACCGCCGAGGAGCGGCTCACGTCCTCGCAGAAGAACGCCGCCTCGCCGTCTTCACCAAGGACCAGGGCCGAATGGGTTCCCCCGGTCCTCCTCCAGAGGTGGGCGCCCTCGTTGAGCTGATCTATGGCTCTGAAGATCGCCTCCGGGCTCATCCTCAGGTCGGAGACGATTCGACGGAAGTCTTTTTGGACCTTTCGGCCTCTGCTCTTGCAGATCAGATCTTTACCCTCAGCCCGGACCGACGCGATATCCTCGATCCCTCCGACCAGCCCCTCACAGACGAGGAAACCAAACGCCAGCTCTTCCAGTTGCGATGGCAGGCAGAAGATCTCCGCCACCGCCGTTCCATCGAGTACGATCTCGATCCTCTCCTCGACGGCGACGTCCACCTCCAGGCTCCGCCTCTGGTTGCCCGAGATCTCGATGCACTTCACAGTATCAAAAGTCGTAGCCGTATCGAGACGTTCCTCCCTCCAGAACTCCTCCGCCTCTTCGATCCGGTCGGCGTGCCAGCTCTCTTTCATCCCTTGTCTCCGATACATCTTAGATCTAGACCCCACCGTCAGATCAGGACCTCACCGATATTCTGCAGGCTGCAACTTTGTACTCCGGTATCTTCGATATGGGGTCCAGGGCGTCAGAGGTGACGAGGTTCGCCCCCTTGAAGTGAAAGGGCATGAAGACCATGCCAGGCTTCACCTTATCGGTCAGCTCCGCCCTCGCCTCGACCTCTCCCCTCCGGGTGGCAACGGTCACCGGGTCGCCCTGAGATATGCCCAGGCCGGAGGCTTCCATGCGGTTCATCTCGACGTAAAGCTCGCCCTCTCTCCGGAGGAGGGGGAAGCTCCTGGAGGTCATGGAAGCATTGTTGTAATGAAGTACGATCCTTCCGGTCATAAGGAGCAACGGATACTCGGGGCTGGTCTCCTCTGCGGGAGGCCTCTCCTCCACCACCTCAATCCTGGCCCTCCCATCGGAGGTGGGGAAGGTCTGGGAATGAAGGGTCCCGGTTCCGGGATGATCCGGGTTCGGGCAGGGCCAGAGAAGCCCTCCGGTCCTTCCGATCCTCTCTTTGGTCATCCCGCCGTAGGCGGGGATGAGCCGGTTGATCTCTTCAAGAACCGCAGAGGCGTCCAAGGGACCGAAGCCGAGGCCCAGCCGGTCTGCCACCTCGCAGATCACAGAGAGGCCCTCTCTCGCCTCCCCCGGCGGCGAGATCGCCTGGTCGATCCACTGGACTCTTCTTTCCATGGAGGTGTAGCTCCCGTCCTTCTCAGCCCAGGCCGCAGCCGGGAGTACCACGTCCGCCATCTCGGCGGTCTCGGTCATGAAGATCTCCTGGACCGCCAGAAACTCGAGGCTCTCCAGAGCCCGTCGCGTCTTCTTGGTGTTTGGATCGCAGACGACCGGGTCTTCGCCGATGATGTACATCGCCTTCAATGACCCCGCGACTGCGGCCTCCATCATCTCCATGGAGGTGAGCCCCGGCCCCAGGGGCAGATCGGGGACCTTCCAGGCGGCCTTGAAGAGCTCGATCGACTCGGGGTCAGAAGACCTCCGGTATCCGGGATAGAACTCCACCATCGCCCCCACGTCGCACGCTCCTTGAACATTGTTTTGGCCTCTCATGGGCATGATACCGGCCCCGGGCCTTCCGACCTGGCCAGAGATGAGGGCAAGATCTGTGCAGGCCCTGACGTTATCGGTGCCGCAGACGTGCTGGGTGATCCCCATGGAGTAGAGGAGGGCCGAGGCGGGCGACCCCGCGTAGAGCCTGGCTGCTTTTCTGATCTCGGCGGCCGGGATCCCAGAGGCCTCTGCTGCCTTATCAACTGAAAATCCATCGAGGCTTCTCGACAGATCTTCAAATCCTCTTGTCCTCTCCGATACGAACTTTCGATCGACCAGACCCTCGTCTATGGCGGCCCTCATCATCCCCTTCAGAAGAGCCATGTCCGTCCCGGGCCTGATCCTGAGGTGGAGGTCGGCCATCCAGGAGGTGGAGGTTACCCTCGGGTCGGCGACTATGACCTTAGCCCCCCTCTCCTTCGCCCTCTGGACCCATCTCGAGGCCAATGGCTGGGCCTCGGCGAAGTTTGTGCCTATGGCGAAGATGCATTTTGAGTTGGCCAGGTCGGCGATGTTGTTGGTCATGGCGCTCGTCCCCAGGGACCCGCCCAGGCCCACCACGCTGGGGGCGTGGCAGAGCCGGGCGCAGTTGTCTATGTTGGGAGAGCCGAGGATCCGAGCCATCTTCGCAAAGAGGTAGTTCTCCTCGTTGTTGCACCTCGAAGAGGCGAGAAAGCCGAGGGAGGCTGGACCGTGCTCCTTGAGGCTCTTTTTTAGGCCCTCCGCCACCAGGTCCAAGGCCTCGTCCCAGGATATCCTCTTCCAGCCGTCTCCAACCCGCTTCATGGGGCGGCGGAGCCGATCTCGGCTGTTCAAGACGTCCAGGACCGCGTTCCCCTTGGGGCAGAGGGCCCCTTCGTTTGTGGGGTGGTCGGGCATATAACCGATGCCGACGGCCCTATCTTCCTCGACCTTGAGGTAATACCCGCAGCCAACGGCGCAGTATGGACAGATTGAAGCCACCATTCTTCCGGTCATCCCATCACCCCACCCTCACCTCAGCTCTTTGACCCGATCGAAGATCTGTCTCAGGGTGTCCTCGTTGCTCTTGGTGAAGGAGAAGGGTGAGCTGGTGAAGGGCCTGAAGTAGACGGGGACGTCGTCAAGCCGGTAGAAGGTCCCGTCGCACTCCATGGCGTCGATCACCCCCGGAAGCACCACCTCCGAGACGAGGGTCATGGGGCAGGGGGCTATGTCGATGCAGATGGTGGGGATCTCGGCGAGATACTCGGCACACACGGCCGGAAAGTGAGAGACCAGGTCTGCGGAGAGGACCAGGGCGGCGTCCACGTCCCTATCCCGCAGGAGGTCCACGGCGGTGTACTCGCCAGGGTTGTAACGGGGATAGCCTCGAGCAAAGTCGAGGCCGAAGGGGTAGCCGTAGAGGTAAGAGGCCATCTGGTTGAACCCGGCGACGTTGCAGTGGCCTCTCAGGGCCCCGATGACGAACTTGGTGGTGCCGTTCAGCTCCTTGACCAGGTTGAAGGCGAGCTCCGCGTTCCTCTGCTTTCCGTAGGAGGAGGCGATCCCCAGGCCGACGTAGATCGTCCCAAAGTTGCAACCCTTCATCATGTCGAGCATCTCCTCCATCACCGATATGGGAACTCCGGTCACTTCCTCGACAGAGTGGTGGGGCCTTTTGCCGTGAAGAAGGGTGAGAAGGGCTGACAGAAGCTCGTAGTCGGAGTTGGGCTTGAGCTGGACGAAAAGGTCGGAGTCTTCTGCCGTCGACGACCTTCGAGGATCGACTGTGATCACCGTTCTGTCGAACCTCCCCCTCCGGGTCCAGTGGCCCCGAGGGTAGATGGCGTACCGGGACATGTGTCTTGGCATCGACTCCAGGGGGTTTGACCCCCAGTAGACGGCGAGGTCGCCCCTGATCTTGCTGTTTCCCGCCGTGGCTCCGACCCTTCCCGCCTCCTGAATACCCATGGCGGTGGGACCGTGGCATACGGTGGAGTTGGAGTCGACGACGGCCCCCAGATATTCGCCCAGGTGGAGGCCCACCTCCATCGCCTCGCAGGAGGTCTCGCTCCCCATGAAGAGGAGAGGTCTCTTCGATTCGGCCAGGATCTGGGCCGACCTCTCGATCGCCTTCGCCCAGGAGACGGCCCTCTCTTCGCCGTCCTTGGTCATCAAGGGCTCACGAATCCTGTGGGCGCTAACCAGCTCCTGGAACTTGGCGTTTCCCATCTTGCAGGCGTTCTTCACTGTAAGCCGCTCGCCCTCCAGCTCGACCTGGACGTCGTCGCAGGAGGCCCCACAGACGGGACAGATGACGTTTTTATAGACCACTTTCAGCCCCTCCTCAGCATCTTCCTGGTGATCTCCTCTGCGCTCAATACCTCCTCCTGGGAGGGTTCGATCGCCACCGGAGCGCCCTTGTAGAGGGGCGAGCCGGTGGAGAAGGTCTCGGGGTCGACGACGACGTTTGCCCAGATCGCCCTGGGCATGAAGACCTGGCCAGGGGGGACCGAGCCATCCTCCCGGGCAAGGACCACCACCTGGCGAGTTCCGTCCGTCCCCGTCACCTTCACTTTCTTCGGCTGTCCCAGGGCCTCGAAGTCCTCTGGGTTTATGGTGCAGACGGCGCACTCCATGGTGTAGTCCTCGGTGAGCTTATCTCCCCCCTTGGCGAGCCTCCCCTCATTGATGGTGCTGCCGGTGTTCAATTTGACCATCAGGCTCATATCACCGCCTCCTGGACGTAGAGAACGCCCTTTGGGTTCTTGCTTATGGCGTAATCTCCGAGGAACTTGGAAAACTTGCCCTCTAGCGTTCGGTCTCCAAGGGCGGGGTCCCTCTCAGAGCCTGCCTGCACGAAGCCGGGGGTGAAATTCTGGATCTTTCCCAAAACTGCGATCGTGCCGCCCGTCATCTCGGCTCCGACCCCTCGGACGGCGTCTTTTCCCACCAAAATCAGGCCGCCATTCTGCCGAATGCCGCAGAAGTTCTCCACCGATCCCTCGACCACGATCTCGCCTCCGGCCATGCCTCCTCCAAGCTGGCTTCTGGCGTTGCCGCGGATCAGGATCTTCCCGCCACTCATCCCGCGCCAGCTCCCCCTATAAGCGGATCCGGCGTGGTCTCCGACGTCGCCTCCGACCTCAAGTCGCCCCCCTCTCATGTTCATCCCCGCCCAGGGGCCAGCGTTCCCTTTCACTCGGATCTCGCCTCCGGCCATCTCAGACCCCAGGTGCATCCCGGCGGAGCCGAGGATCTCGATTCTCCCTTTTGTCATCCTCTGGCCGATCCTTTTCACCCTTGAGACGTCGCCGTCGATGAGGATCTCTGCGGTTCCATCTCCATCGTCTGTTGTCTCCTCATCCCAGGATTCGATCTCGAAGAACTCAGCTAGCTTCGCTTCTCGCGGCCCCTGCCAGACCGCGATCTCGCACAAATCCGACTCCGACTTTCCGGCGAAGGAATCTGGTGAGATCGATTCTGCCTCGACCATAATCCCGATCTCGCCCTTGGGACTGAGCTTGACTTTTTGGATCAAAACCATCACCTTCCCCCCTGGGGCCCGTTGATGACGATCGGCTCGGGGTTTCGGAGGTACTTGTCCGGTACAGGATAGTTCTCAAAGCCGATGGTGTAGTACTTGAACCACCCCTTTACGTCGGCCAGCATATCTTCGGTAAGACCCTCGTCGACCTGAGGCTCGCAGTAGTACCTTCTTGCCTCAGGGACGGCGACGACCTCGCCCTGCCGGGCGACGACCTTTCCGTCCTTTATAGTGTATTCCGCCCTTCCGAAGGCCCTGACGATCTTCTCGACCTCATTGGGGTCGAACTTCTCGGGGTCGATATCGTAGACGGTGACGTCTCCATCGGCACCGGCCCCCAGGTGGCCCTTCTGGTATGCCATCCCTATCGTCCTGGCCGCGTTTGCCCGGGTTAAGATGGCGATCTCAAAGAGGCTCATCTCCCTCTCGACCCCGCCGAGGCTGGACCGATCGTACCCCCACTTGTGGCACTCGGCGGCGGTCTTGTCCCTGGCCCTTCTCGACATCAGCCAGGCTATCACCTGCGGATATTGAGTGAAGACCCCCCCGTTGGGATGGTCTGTGGTCATTATCGTCTTCCAGGGGTCGTCGACCAGAAGAAGCATCTCCAGGCCGATCGCCCACTGGATGGCGCTGATGGGATTTGCTTTCAGATAGGTGAAGGGTATCACCCCCGAGCCGCACTCCAGCTCGACGTCGGTGTTCGACCACTTCTGGCCCCCGATCCCGGCGAGGACGTAGAGGTCGTGGATCGAGGGTCCGTCGCCGGTCATGCAGGTGGCGGGTCCGAAGGGTACCGACCCGTTGTCGATGACCACGTGGTCGACCTTATTGACGTACTTGGCCAGCCCCTCGGCACCGGACTCGAAATCCCTCCAGCTGGTGCCGCCGAAGGCGTTGAACTGGGCGTGGGCGAGGTAGACGCTCTGAGCTCGATGCGGGTCCAACTTCGTCTCGGCCCACTCCACCCCCATCTTCTGATCCGGGCCGACGTCTCCCGGGACGGCCAGAGAATCTCTGGTGATCTCCCAATTTCCGGGGTGGCCGAGGTTGTTTGCATGCAGGTGCAGCGATATCGGCATCCCCAGCCTCTCGTTCACCTCGGCAAGGCCCCGGATCACCTCTCTTGCCGTCACCTCGAAGTGGATATTCGGCTGGTCCAGGGAGTGGACGTTCTTGCCCCAGCCCCAGTTCTCCACCCCGGCGGGGTTTACGCACTTGATCCCGTAGGCCTTATGGGTCTTCATCATCCAGGCGACGTAGGCTGCGGCCTTATCGATCTCTCCCTCATGGAGGTAGCGCATCAAAAACCAGTTGTTTCCCAGGACGAGGTAGGCTCCCATGTCCAGCATGGGGGTCGACCTCATCTCCTCGTGGGTGTGCCGGGCCTCCAGGGGCGGCATCGCCGCCTCAAAGACGGTGGTGTAGCCCATCGCTGAGTAGTCGTAACCCTGCTTGTAGACGCTAGGAACGGTGTAGCCCGAGCCGGAGTGGGTGATCTCAGTCCTCGGCCGCACGGAGCCGATATGGTCCTCGGGGCGCATCAGCCTTCCTGCATTCACCTTCGCTCCGGCGACGTGGGCGTGAGAGTCGACGCCTCCAGGCATCACCGTCTTTCCCCGAGCTTCGATCACCTCGGCCCTTTTCAGATCGGATCCGGAGAGTTCGCCCACCACCTCCCCATCCTTTATGAAGACGTCCATCACCTCGCCGTCAATCCCGTTCAGAGGATCGAAGACGGACCCGTTCTTGATGACCATCGTCGACATCAGATAACCTCCCTTCTCTCAAGCCATATCGCCTCCGTCGGGCAGATCAGGCTGCAGGTGGCGCAGGAGCCGCATACATCCTGGTCCACCACCATGATGGCGCCGTTCACCACCTCCAGAAGGGGCTTGTTTTCCAGCTCGTTGAGGTGGCCTGCAGCCAGGTAGGGGTCGGCCAGGGCGTTGACCGGACAGACGATGACACAGTTTCCGCAGCCCAGGCAGGCGTCACGGTTGGTCTTCAAGACCGAGGTCAGGGTGGGTCTTGCGGTCTTCACCAGGATCCGCTTCTCTAGCCCCTTCTTCTTCATCTCCGGGAGTATCGCCGTCTTCTCCACGGTGATCGCTCCTACGGGGCAGGCGACGGAGCAGGCTCCGCAGAAGATGCAGGCATCAGCTCTGTGGGTCACCTTCTCCACGATCTCGCCGGGCCCGAACTCCTGGTTGAAGAGGGCGTTGCAGGGGCAGGTGTCGACGCAGGTCCTGCAGGCCATGCATACATCCTCGTCCCGGAAGAAGGTGCCAGAGAAGGGCTTACTGACGGCGATGGCGTCGACGGGGCAGACCGCCTCGCACCAGCCGCAGTGGACGCAAGCCTCCTGGTCGATGACCGTCTTCCCCTCGACCTTGGGGCTTCCGTCCTGGGCGAGCTTTCGATCTATGACGTTGATGCAGCCCTGGGGGCAGACCTCAGCGCAGAGGCCACAGTGAACGCATTTATCGTCGACGGTCGTCGGCCCGATTGCTTTGGAAAGATATGATTCGACCTCCTCCTTCTCCTCCGGCCCCTTCTTCGTACTTCCGTTCTCCTCCTTTCGAACGGCCAAGGCACCCGTGGGACAGGCCTTGGCACACATCCCACAGAAGACGCAAGCTTCGGACCGCTTCTGGATGAAATCCTTGTCTATCAGCCCTCTGGCCACCGCGCCCACCGAACCTATAACAAGCTCCCCCTTGGGGCAGGCAGCAACGCAGGTCGCACACCCTATACATTTATCGGGAAAATATACGTGCGACTTACCCTCCCTAAGCTCCAGCAATACCTCTCTCATCAAATCCCCGTCAAATAGATCTTTCAGGCGTGATCTTTCAGGCGTGATCTTTCAGCTCGATCTTTCAGCGTGTCCTCTAGTAGCCTCTCATCTGCCCAGGAGGCAAGCCTCAGCCGAGAAGCGGTTTTGGCGGCCCCTCCGAGGAAAGGACCTTCCAGACCTTTATTTGGGGTCAGAAGGTTTAAGAAGGTTTTCACAAACGCTAACTTAAATGCATTGATGTTAGCTGTCCCATTTTCGGGAACGTCTAAATCGATTAGTCTCAAAATTGAAGTTGTCGAGGAGGGATCTCATGAAGCATTTTAAGATGTTGATTGACGGGCAGATCGTGGAGTCTGCAAGCGGGAAGGCGGCCGTGGTCTATAACCCCGCAAACCAGGTGCCTGTGGCCGAGATATCCCTAGGCGGGCGCGAGGACGCGGCCCTCGCCCTCAAAGCCGCAGAGAGGGTCTTTCCCGGATGGGCCAGAACCGATCCCGAAAAGAGGGGAGAACTCCTCCATCGGGCTTCCAACCTGATCCGGGAGAGGGCCGAGGAGATCGCCCGCCTCCTGACCATGGAGCAGGGCAAGCCTCTGAGGTACGCGAAAAGGGAGGTTCTATCCTCGGCGGAGGCCCTGGACTACTACGCCGAGGAGGGGAAGAGGAACTTCGGCGAGATCGTCCCGCAGTCGACCAGGAGGACGAGAAGCCTGGTCGTAAGGCAGCCTCTGGGGGTCGCCGCCGTAATATCTCCCTGGAACTATCCTGTGGACCTCCTCGCCTGGAAGCTGGCTCCCGCCCTGGCAGCGGGCTGCACCGTGGTGGCCAAGCCCTCGAGCAAGGCGCCCCTGGCAGCCACTGAATTTATCAGAGCAATTCACGAGGCAGGCATTCCCCCCGGCGTTCTCAACCTCGTCCACGGCTCCGGTGGTGAGGTGGGAAGGGAGCTGGTGGAGAGCCCCATCTCCCGGAAGGTCTCCTTCACCGGCGAGACGGCTACGGGAAAGGAGATCATGGAGCGTTCCGCCAAACAGGTCAAGCGGCTCTCTCTCGAGCTGGGGGGCCACTCGCCCGCAATCGTCTGCGAGGACGCCAATGTCGAGGAGGCGGCCGAGTCCTGCATGTACAGGGCCTTCTCGAATATGGGCCAGATCTGCATCAGCGTCAACAGGATCTACGTCCACGATTCGATCGCCGAGGAGTTTGCAGATGAGCTGGTGAAGAAGACCGGGAAGCTCAGGATCGGAGACGGCCTTGATCCCGAGGTCGACCTGGGCCCCATGTTCAACGAGATCCAGCGGAAGAAGACGAAAGATCACATCGCCGACGCCACCGGCAAGGGTGCAGAGATCTTATACGGCGGCCGGGAGCCGGAGGGGGAGGAGTACAGCCGGGGCTTCTTCTTCCTGCCCACAGTTCTGGACAAAATGAACCACTCCATGAGGATGATGAGGGAGGAGACCTTCGGGCCGGTGGCCCCGATGATGAGGTTCTCCTCGAACGAGGAGGCCCTCAAACTTGCCAACGACACCCGGTACGGCCTGGCGGCCTACGTCTTCACCGAAGACATGACCGCAGCCTTCCTGCTCGCCGAGGGGCTGGAGGCCGGAAGCGTGGGGATCAATCTGAACAACCCCATCGTCCCCCAGGCCCCCTTCGGCGGGTGGAAGGAGAGCGGCCTCGGGCGGGAGCGGTCCCGGTCTGCCTTATACGATTACATGGAGACGAAGCATATCCGGATCGGCCTTGGGGAGGGGTTCTGACGACTCCGACATTTAGTCGAGGGGAAAGGAATCGTCGAAGCGGTCATACAAAATCAGCTTGCAGGAAAGGCGGAATGTATATAAACTCCGAGTAATAACCAAGAGAGCACTCGGATTCTGGCCAAAAAGCCTCCTCCTCGGGAGGACCATCCAGCCAGAAGGATGGACCGAATTTTCACAAATTCACGCAGCGAGGTGGTGCCCGAAAACCCGGGACCTGCGTGAAATGCCTCTAGCTATCGAAAACGCCCTTATTGGACCGTCAACATTCTGCAAGAACTGCAGTACTTGACGACTTGCGTGAAAATCGACTTTTTTTCGATAGCAGTAAAGGCCGAAAAATGGCAGCCCTATCCATGGCTGAAAAGTCGTGGCCCCATTGAAAAGGCGCCCCTGGGTACGTTGCCGCCAGGCCTCGGCACTGCCAAAGTCTGAAAAGGTAAAAAGTTTATAATTTTGGTAACTATTCAGCCTCCTTTCCAAGATACTCGAATTACGCGTAAAAAATAGATGAGAGATCTGTTCTTTAGTCAAACTGGCGGCGGCGCACCCCGCAGCAGAGCTGCGGGGTATTCACTTTAGAATAAAGTAAACTTAATTTAATTAGATCGAGGATGGCAATTGAAAATTGCGAATGGGGATCGCGCGCACTAACATGAGGCGAGATTTCCAGACTTGTGGCTTTAGTCGCACTGATTTTTTTCTTCGGTCTCCCGCACCTGCAGAGGGCGAAGGGAGCCTCCCCGACGGTGGCCTTCTCGTCTATCGTTTATGATCGTGAATCTCCCCCCCCCAACAAGAAGCAGGCCTTTAGAGGGCACAAAGGGGCATCGATCGATGGCCTTCATTATCTCCTTGGAGTTTGCGCCCTCCATATCTATCCGGGGCTGTTATCACCGTCGAAGATCGGGCAAGCATTTGATGCTTCTTGGAGTATTATGATAACAGCTCCGAGAGAAGCTCATCTTCAATTCAATCTACTCTGGTCACTGACAACTGATTACGAAAATTCAAAGAAGTTTCCTTCCACCAAACTCGATCACCACTTCGAAAAACGCTAACATAATCTTTTATAGTAACCATTCCCAATCAACCTATTGATCTTTATGAAGGGAAGATATCTTGGAATATCGGGCCTGGCCCTGATCTTGGTCCTCCTCTGCACCTCGGCAGCGGCTGCAGACGACGAGGCCGAAGAAGGCCAGAAAGAGCTGCTTCGAATCTCGACGACTACCAGCCTCTATGACACCCTGCTCCTGGACGAGATGGAGGAGATCTTTGAGGGGATGTACGACGTCGACGTCCGGACCGTCTCCGGCGGGACGGGGATCGCGATCGAGCGCGCTGTGAGAGGCGACGCCGACCTGATCCTGGTCCACGATGTAGTGAGGGAGAGAAAGTTCATCGACGATGGATACGGTCTCTCACGGACCTGCTTTGCCTACAACTACTTCATCATCGTCGGCCCCGAGGACGACCCCGCCGGGATCACGGGGATGAGCCCCTCCGAGGCGATGAAGACGATCATGGATGAGGGGACGGAGAACCCCGATCTGGTCAAGTTCGTATCTCGGGGCGACGACTCCGGAACCCACGCCCGGGAGAAGATACTTTGGGATAGAGCTGGCCTCGACTACGAAGAGGTGGCAACTTCGGACAACACCTGGTACGTGGAGGCCGGCCAGGGGATGGGCCCGACCCTGCGGATGACAAACGAGATGGTAGGCTACACCCTCTGCGACACCTCCACCTTCGCAGCCTATCGAAGCGAACTCGATCTGGTCCCCCTCATCGAGGAGGGTGACGTTCTCCTCAACGTCTACGCCGCCATACCGGTGAGCCCCGCCGCCTACCCTGATACGAACTGCGAGATGGCACGGAACTTCGTCAACTACCTGGTATCCGACGAGGGGCAGGACCTGATCGCCGAGTACGGGACTGAGACCATCGGAAAGCCGCTCTTCAACCCTGCGAGAGGAAACTGCGACCTGATCGGGTGCACCGGGGACGAGTGCGCTCTGCAACTGGCTGATGACTACTGCAGCCTGGCAGAGGCATAAGCTCTAAATCTTGTATTCGATATGCAGATCGGGGTATAATCGCGAAATACTCGGGTGAAACCTTTGGATGAGATCGCGTCGGGACTTCTAAGGGCGTTGGAGCTGATCCTGGCCCTCGACCCGACGGTGGTGGAGATAACGGCGAGATCCCTTGCCATCGCCGTTACCTCGACGGTAATCGCTGCCATCCTCACCGTCCCCCTCGGCGGCCTCATCCACTTCCACAATTTTAAAGGAAAAAGGGCCGTCGTGAACCTCATCCAGACCCTCTACAGCCTGCCGACGGTCACCGTCGGCCTCGTCGTCTTCCTCCTCCTCTCAAGGTCCGGCCCCTTCGGGAGCCTCGGCCTCCTCTTCACCCCCGGGGGGATGGTGATCGGCCAGACGATCCTCATCTCACCGATCATGACCGGCCTCACCATCGCTGCCCTCAGTGGCGTTGGACCTGCCGTCCGGGACACCGCCGTATCCCTCGGCGCATCGAAGTTCCAGGCGATCTTTACCATCATGATAGAGGCTAGGGCCGCCATGCTGGCGGCGGTCCTCCTCGGCTTCGGCCGGGCCCTCTCGGAGGTGGGTGTGGCGATGATGATCGGAGGAAACATCCGGGGCTACACCAGGGTCTTGACTACTGCCATCGCCCTGGAGACATCCCGGGGCGACATCGAATTTTCGATGGCCCTGGGAATAATCCTCATATCCATATCCCTGATCGTCAACCTCCTGGTCAACAGGGTCCAAGGGAACTGGTGGGCATGATCGAGGCGAGAGGGGTATGGGCGAGGCGAGGCGGAGCCGAAATTCTGAAGGATGTATCCCTCAAGGCGGATAGAGGCGAGATCCTGTCTATCATAGGCCCCACTGGCTCTGGAAAGACGACCCTCATCCGGGTCCTAAACCTTCTCGACCCCCCCAACGCGGGGAGGGTCTTCTTCGATGGTGTCGATGTAACAGAAGACGAAAAGGAGAGGTTTATCGCTCGGAGGAGGATGTCCCTGGTCTTTCAGAAGCCAGCCATGTTCAGCGTCTCCGTCGAGAAGAACGTCTCCTACGGCCTCAGAATAAGGGGCATCTCCAGCCACGCCATCCGGGATCGGGTGAGGTCCGCCCTCCGGGACGTAGGCCTCTCAGGGTACGAGAAGAGAAGGGCCTTCAGCCTCTCCGGCGGCGAGGCCCAGAGGGTAGCCCTGGCGAGGGCTCTAGTCACCGAACCCGAGCTCCTCCTCCTGGACGAGGCGACGGCAAACCTCGATCCCAGGACGGCGGAGACGATCGAGGATTTGATCCGAGGGGCAGGGGAGGACGGACTCTCAGTGGTGATGGCCACCCACGACCTCAACCAGGCCCGGCGTCTCGCCAATAGGGTAGGCGTTCTCGTCGGAGGAGAGCTGGTCCAGCTGGGCTCGCCAGAGGAGATCTTCGAGAGGCCCAGGTCTGAGGACGTTGCCCGCTTCGTCCGGGCGAGGTCGGGCTGGTGACGACGACCTTTCTTCACCCCGCTCACCTTTTTTAACTTGAAGCCCCTATCACGCGAAAGCTTTCATTGGGAGGATACTTTTTTCATGGCAAAGATAGAACAGGTCACAGCGCTCAAGGGCGGCTCAAGAGCTTGGAGCCGATGGAGAGCTGAAAATCCTCAGATAAGGCCCGACTTCAAGTGGGCGGACCTCAGCGGGATGGATATCGAGGGCGCAAACCTGCAGGGAGCAAACCTGATGGGCGCGGTCTTGAGGGGGACTATGCTTCATGGTGTCGATCTTGGCCGCGCAAAGCTCGTCGGAGCAGACCTTTGGGGAGCAAAGCTCGTCGGAGCAGTGCTCAGCGAGGCCAAGTTTGCGGGCGCTGTTTTGGATGAAGCAGACCTCAGAGAGGCGAGGCTGGTCAGGGCCGAGATGAAGGGCCTAGACCTGAAGTCCCTTCCCATGGCAGGAGCGGACCTCTCCGAGGCGATCCTGACCCAAGCGGACCTCACCGGCTCCGACCTTCGGGGCTCTAGGATGAGGAGAGCCGACCTGAGGATGGCAAAGCTGGTCAAATCTGACCTCTCGGGCGCGGACCTCACCGAAGCGAAGCTCATCCGTTCAAAGCTCGGCGGGGCGAATTTGAGGGGGGCAGACCTCACCCATGCTGATCTCAGCGGGGCGGATCTGGAAGGGGCGGACCTCTCAGAAGCAAATCTCACCGGAGCTGACATCTCACGGGCAAACATGAGGTTTACAAACCTGGAAGGTGCGGTCTTAGACGGAGTCAAGAGAACTGAGATCGGGTTTTAGATGAATGCGGAAGGTGCGGGATTCGAAGTGGATGCTCTGGCTCTAAATTAGATCCCTTTTAATGAGGCGACGTGAAAATATGGGCGAGGAATACATCATTCGCAGGATGCGCCGGGACGAGGTCGAACTTGCGATCGACTGGGCCGCGGCGGAGGGGTGGAATCCAGGTCTGAACGACGCCGACTGTTTTTATTCGGCAGATCCGAAAGGATTTTTTATCGGCCTATTGGACGACGAACCGGTTGGATGCGTATCGGCGGTGGCTTATGGCCAAACCTTCGGCTTTCTGGGCCTCTACATAGTGAGGCAGGAGTTCAGAGGGCGTGGGTTGGGGATGAGTCTCTGGCGCAAGGGGATGAACTATCTGAGGGGGAGGAACGTGGGCCTCGACGGCGTCATGGAACAGCAGGAGAACTACAAAAAGTCGGGATTTCAACTCCTCCACCGGAGCGTCCGGTATCAGGGGACTGGAACCGGCGACGGGAAGTTCGATCCTGGAATAGTTTCGCTCTCGGAGGTTCCTATCGCCGACCTGTTGAGGTATGACGAGCTCCATTTTCCTGATCAAAGAGACCGTTTCCTCAAGAAGTGGGTAGCTCAGCCTAATTCTCTCGCCCTGGGATTTGTCGGCGATGAGGAGCTATCAGGCTACGGCCTCCTCCGCCGATGTCGTCTTGGGTTCAAGATAGGTCCTCTATTTGCAGAAGATGGAAAGATCGCAGAATCGCTCTTTTCGGCTCTGTGTGGTGGTGCGGAAGAAGACGCCCCCGTATTTCTGGACGTTCCAGAGCCAAACCTCGCGGCGGTGAGGCTCGCCGAGCAGCATAGGATGGAGAAGACCTTCGAGACCGCCCGGATGTACACCAAAGGCGATCCGGGACTGCCTTTCAGCAAAATCTTTGGAGTGACGACCTTTGAGCTGGGCTGAATTTGAGTTTGGCTGACGGACCGCGAAGATGCTGAGGGCGGCGATACGGCTGCGAGAGTCGAAAGGCGTTCTTGCGAAGAGGAAATCGAAATCCTCAAGGAAAGATCTATATATTAAACAATCAAACAAAACCCCAGAGCATGGACTCAAAGAACCGGTTCCTATGGATGTCGGCGGCGATTTTGGCCTTTGCGGTCGCAGGGGTCGTTTACGTCACCAAGGACTTCATAACCACGATACTTTTGAGCTTCTTCTTCGCCTATGTCCTCTACCCGGTTCATTCGCGCCTCTTCGGCCTCACCGGCAAAAAGCGGATCTCTGCCCTCCTCTCGATATCGATCATCTTTCTGATCTTCCTGGTATTCGTCTTGAGCGTGATCAACGCCCTGGCGACGGAGGTTTCAGACCTCTCTATGTCCCAGGGGTCGATCAACGAGACTGCGAGCAGGTTCGCCGACCAGACCGCAGGCAGTTTCTTCGACTGGACGAGGTCCTTTGCGGAGGATCGCGCCCCAAAGGCGATCGGCCCTTACGTCGGCGATGTCCTCGACCAAGCTGAGGAGCAGATAGGATCGATCCTCGCCGCTCCCGCCAGCCTCCTCGCTCCCGAGGTCGTCCCGAGGGTTGCCAGGGTCCTCACCGGCCTCGCCGACTGGATCGCCGAAAATTTGCCTATCCTGATGGCCCAGTTCGGCGTGGCCATCCTCCTCACCTACTACCTCCTCGTCGACGGGGTCGGATCTGGAGAGGAGTTTCTCAAGCTCATGCCCGAGAAGGCGACGGTCCGTCGTTTTCTTGGGGAGCTGACCTCCATCTACAACAGCCTCTTCAACGTCTACCTGATCAACAGCCTTTTGACTGGGCTGATCGCCGCCTTCGTTTACCTTCTCGTCGGCGTCCCCTACCCCTTCCTCTGGGGGATGGTCACCGCAGTCTTCGCCCTGGTACCCCTCATCGGCACCAGCGCCGTCTACGTGCCCATGGCCCTCTACTACCTGCTGGTCCAGGACTACTTGCGGGTGGGGGCCCTGCTGATCTTGGGGACGGTCTTTCTGAACATATTTCCAGAAAACATCATGAGGCCAGCCCTCGCCAAGGCCGGGGCCGCGATCCACCCGGCGGTGACCCTCCTCGCCTTCGCTGCGCCCATCTTCGTCATCGGGGTGATGGGCGTTATCGTGGGACCTGCCCTCTACGGCTTCGTCCTCGCGGCCTACAGGACCCGCCTCTCCATATTGGAAGAGGATTCAGGGGCGGCAAGACCAGAGGCGCAGAAAACAGAGCCGACCTCAACCGGAGGCCTAAGCCGCCTCGGCCGAAAGGCCAGAGGTTTCGCCTCTTGGATATCGAGAGGGCGTCTCTGAACCTTCGTAACCGGTTTTCGTCACCTTTAAGGACTCCGCGCCCCATGTAATATTTCAAGATGGTGGAGGACGAGATGGCCAAAAGATCTGAAGAGGGCGCAGAAATGGAAAGAGGGACAAATCCGAGCCTCCTCACCGACAGGCAGATGGCAGTCCTGAGGCTGAGGCGAAAGGGCATGTCCCAGCAGGATGTGGCAGATCTTTTGGGTACGACGAGATCCAATGTCAGCATCCTCGAGAAGAGGGCCCTTCAGAACGTCTCAAGGGCGAGGGCCACATTAAAAGAGTGGACGATGATCCAGGCACCGGTATCTCTGACGGTTCCCGCCGGAACCGACGTCTTTGACGTTCCAGCCCTGGTCTTTTCCGAGGCCGACGAGGCCGGGATCAAACTTGGGATCAGCTCTGTGGACATAGTCGTCCAGATCAAGAACAAGGCTCCGGCAGCCCTGAAGAAGAGGATGATCCTCCGGGACCTCGAAGTCGCCGTCACCGAGGACGGTCTCGTCCTCGTCCAGGAGGCAGCGCCCGAGTAAATCTGATTGTTTTAAGGAGTTTGAGAAAATATGTCCCGGACCCTTTCTGATAAGGACGTGGAATTGCTGAAGAAGCTCGCCCCGGAGTGCGCCGACATAACCTGCGCTGGCTCCGGGTTTGATTACCAGTCGATCCTCCCTCCCGTCTCGAACCACTACGCCCTCGATGATGACGACTTCGAGGAGAGGTTGAACAGGCTCGACATCTTCGAGCTGAGATATCTCTCGGAGGTGATCCTCGACGGCTCCGAGAGCCTGGGGTGCATCCAGCCAGAGCACGCTGATATCTTGGTGAGGCTCCTGAAGGAGAGGGTCTCTGAAGAGGTGGGCGAGAAGGTGAGGGTCCTCTATGAGGCTACAGGGGTGTGTTACTACTGAGTTCTGGTTATGTGGTCGTATTCTGCACGGCGCCGCCAAACCACTCCGGGAGGCTGGCCAGGCTCGTCATCGAGGAGAGGCTGGCGGCCTGCGTCAGCATATCGCAGGTTCGGTCCACCTTTCTTTGGAAGGAAAGGGTCGAAGAAGAGGCTGAGGATCTTCTCATCGTAAAGACGGAAGATCTGTTGGTTGAAGAACTTACCAGCAGGATCAGGGAGGTCCACCCTTACGAGCTTCCCGAGATCGTCGTCCTGCCGATAATTGGAGGAGAACAGGGCTACCTGGACTGGATATCCGAGTCGGTGAGAAAAAGACCCGGCTAGACCCGGCTCCGGCTCTGAAGAGCCGAAACCTGAAGATGTCTGATAATCCAGGTCTCACGCTGACCTGAGAAGCCCTGCCGCCTCCTCAAGCTCTTCGTCGCTCTTCAACCTCGCCAGCTCCGATGTCGCCTCCTGGAACCCCTCCAAGGCTTTGAAGAACCTGTCCAGGACGTCTCCGCCGTAAGTCGGAACCACGAAGATGTGGGTGTGAGGGATCCTCCGGCCCCTCGCGTATATCGCCACGAAGTCGGGGCTAAACGCCTTCATGATCTTCTGGGACACCGTTCTTGCCACCCTAAAGAGGCTTTCGACCTCCTCCTCGGTCAGGTCGTGCCACCAGGGGACGTGCCTTTTTGGTATGACGAGACAGTGACCCTTGGAGAAGGGGTTTATGTCGAGTATCGCCAGGGACAGGTCGTCCTCGTATATCCGGTGGGCCTTCGCCCTCCCGGCCGCAATTTCGCAGAATACGCAGCTCTCCTCTTTTTTGGGGTCCAAGAAAAACACCTCCACCTGCCAGAACTCAAAATCAATTTGAGAGATGGCCGGATATAGTTTTCCACCTCCTCTCCTCCCAATTAGAAGTCGTTCCTTCATCCCCAGATTCGGAAGCATTTCAGATTTACATCGAAAATTTCGGAGCATATTTTTGTCTTCGATTGCGCTGTACTTTCCAGCAATCTATATCTAGTATGAAGCAACAAAGCTTAGAAAGATGATGCTTGAAAAGCGAATACGAAGGTGCCATCTGGGATCTAAAAATCGATCCGACATTTCAGAAAGGCCAAGTATCCTCGATATCCAAGTCGAATTCGGACACAATTTTAAGGTGGTGGTATAAAAATAAACTTAATACTCATCTAAACTAAAATAAATATCTTGGGAAATGATAAATTTGAATTTATTTACCCTTTATCTCCCAAGATGTCCTGCAGACTGATGTATAAAAATCCATAGGAGATGAAAGATATGGCCAAAAAAGCGTTACTTGTCGGGATCAACGATTACAAAGGCGTTAGCGACCTGAATGGGTGCATCAACGACGTCAAAGACATGCACTTCACCCTTCGGAGTCTCTTCCGGTTCGATACCGCGAACATCAGAGTTCTGACGGACGCCAGAGCCACCAAGGCCAACATAATCTCCAGGCTCAACTGGCTGGTTCGAGGAGCAAAGCCCGGAGACTTTCTGGTCTTCCACTTCTCGGGTCACGGGTCCCAGATCAGGGACAGAGACGGCGACGAGCTCTCCGACGGCCTGGATGAGATCCTCTGCCCCTACGACATGGACTGGGATGGGGCCTTCATCGTCGACGACGAATTGAACAAGATCTTCAGCGGACTTCCCGACGGCGTCCTCCTGGAGGTATTCCTGGACTGCTGCCACTCGGGAACAGGACTAAAGGAGATAGGCGGGCTCACCCCGCCGCCGGAGCTGGCTCCTCCCACCCAGACCCTGAACCGATTCCTGCCGCCGCCCATAGACATCGAGTTTAGGTATGCAGACGAGATCGACCAACTGGAAGAGAGGGGTTTCAAGAAGGGGATCGAAGACAGGGGAGCAAAGCACCACATCCTCTGGGCCGGATGCATGGACAGGCAGACCTCGGCCGACGCCTACATAAGTGGGGCCTATCACGGGGCCTTCACCTACTACCTCAACAGCCACCTGAGGCGCGAGCCGAGAATCTCCCGCAGGAGGCTCCTGGAGAAGGTTCGGGCGTCTCTCCGCCACGGCGGCTACAGCCAGATTCCCCAGCTGGAGATAGAGGCGACCGCCAGGGACCGCGCTCTGAGAAGGGAGATCTTCGGGGACGAAGAGGTGGAATAGATAAGGGATGGGGCAGATCTCTCGGTGGGATATGGCCCTCCTGCCACTTTTTTCCTGGAATCTAATCTGCCGTCCTTTTTAACCTTCATCCCATCGAAAGCCTGCTAAACTCGTTCTAATAAAAAATGATCAAGGCAGGATCCTGATCCTCAGCTTAGAGAAGTCCTCTTTTATGTCCACCTTGATCCCCATCTTGGAGAAGATGTCCACCAGCTCCGTCTTGACGAACTTCTTGGGGATATCATATCCGAGGAGGAGGGTGAAGTCGGCATCGGAGGTTCTGCTGAGCTTGAAGAGGTTACATAGCTCAAGCCTTCTAAGGACCGTTTCTGCCTTGTGATTTTTCTGCTTGAACTCCTCGGCGTGGGCCTGGGATACCTTCTGGTGCATCTCCCAGAACTTCTCTTTGTCCGGATGGGTCTCGATGAAGGTGAGAAATAGGATCCAGTGGTCGATGTCGAGGATTATGTGCTCGCCGACGGAGAGCATCTCGGAGTAGGCGTAGATCCTCTCCTCGTCGACCGAGTCGAAGAGGGCCTTGTGTTTGCTGTAGAACTTCAGGGCTTCTCTCATCAGCTCGCTCTGAGATATCCCCAGATCCTCTTTCATATCTCGGAAGAGCTTTGCAGTCTCTTCATCCAGGGCTATCGTGACCCTCTCCGGCGCTTTTGCCATACCGGAAACCACTTCCTACTTGATTGTATTTACCTTTTTTGTGCGTCCGAAAACGTACCTAATATTTCTCAAAACTGCATCCGTTCACAATTTTTACGAATACCTCCTAAACAATATAAGTAGTTTTTGGGCCCTTCCCACCCCAAAACAGGTTGATTCAATCTCAGTCGGCTCGGACTCGCCTTTGGGCGATATGGAGGACCAGCTTTGATCCTCCGAAAGCCCTTGTACGTTCTGCGTATTCTCTTCGATCCGCGCCAACGAAATCGGTGACCAGATATCAGATCTCCTCGGCGAGGCTCTCGGCTCACAGAGCTGTTCAGATCCTCTTGTTAGGGCGATTGCTGCTTATTCGTGCATATTTCAGCATATTTCAGCATCTTTCTACCGTCTTCACAAACGTTCAAAGAGCTCCTCATCCGATCTCTTTGAGATGCTCCGGGCTATCTCCTCCAGGGAAGGGTAGCTTTCTCTCCAGCTTTTTATCTCCTCTACGATCTCGTCTCTGACCTTTAAGGTCACTTTTTTCTCTGCTGTTGAGAAGTCCGCCTCTGCGCGGTCGAAGGGAACTGTGGCGATGTTCCCCTTGCCCATGGTGCAGCCCGTGGATACCTGGATTCCATCCAAAAGACATGATAGGGAGGGCGTATTCCCGGTCTTGACCAGGGCCTCTAGCCCCTCGTATCCCGACGAGCTGAGCTCTCTCAGGGCAAAAAGACCCATCCTGATCCCCAAGACGAGGAAGGGGCCGAGGTGGCCGTGAAACTCTACGGCCTGCTCTATCATCTCTTCGAGGGAGACCTCATCGGGGTCGACGGCTTTCATCTTCAAGACAATCACCGGGATTAACTGGTTGGATGCGACGGGACGAGCTGGTCAGCTCTCGCCTTTCGGCTCCGAGAGCCAGGAGCCTTCGCCCTCGACGGCGGCGTTTTTGTAAAGGATCGGCCCCAGGTCGAGGACGGCGACGATCTCGGGCTTATATCCGTACTTTTGAGGGACCTTATTCAGCCACCTGTCAGAGTGGAGGTACTCCTGAAGATCCTCCTCTGAGTTGAAGATGTACATCGCTCCCCACTCTCCTTTTTCAGAGTCGCACCACCACACTTTGCTGAAGAGGCCAGGCATATCTCGAAAGGCGTGGTAGGAGACCAAAAATTTCTCTCGCATCGCGTCGACGCTTTCGGGACTTTCGGGTCTGAAGACGACCCATAGGGCTTTTTTTGAAGAGACCATGAAACTCCTCCTTGGCAGACGAAGATGATTCTTCGTTCGATCAATCGAATCCTGCCTGGTATTTATCTTGTCCCAATGGTAGCCCCTTTCTCGCCGCTTCCGTCTCCGAACTTCCTCACGAAATCGATCGGATAATACCTGTTGGTGTAGCCCTTCCTCACCACCAGTCTCCTCGCCTCCGATGGACAGGTGGTGACGCATAGGCCGCAGCCGTAGCATCTCTCTGGATCGGTGGCGATCTTTCCGTCGAGGAGGCGATTTGCATCGAAGTGGCACCTGTCAACGCATCTTCCGCATCCGATGCAGCTGTCGACGTCGAAGTCGATGACGTCGGGCCCCGGGACCAGTACGCCCCCTACGAGGTGGTGGGCCCTGTTGGGAAGGCAAATTCTGTCATCGCAGTTGCAGATCACCACCATCCAGCCCGTGGACTTGAAGCAGGCATAAAACGTGGGCACGCACCCCTCTTCATGGAGGGCTTCGAGCAAAATCTTCGTCTCTTCCGGGCTCATCTCCCGGGGGCTGCCTTCTGTCCCTTCTGTCCCTTTTGTTCCTTTCGTCCTTTCGTACACCTCGGCGCCGTAAAGTACGGTAATCTCCTTTTCGAGGGTTCCCTCCCTCCTCCCCAGAGCTTCCTGGCATACGCAGGGGCAGATTAAGATCTTAGAATCGCCCGAATTCGATAATGCGTCCACGAAATCCTTCGCCCTTGTGGTGCTCACCACCTCTCCTCTCGGGAAGAAGTCCAGTCTTCTCCGCATGAATACGAGAAGGGGTTTCCCCCGTCCCCTGAAAAAATCCGTCTCGATCATCCGGTTCAAGATTCTGAGAATGGTCGGCTCATATTTCGCAAAAAGGGAGTGAATAAAGAGCTGGAGCTGTCCCACCTCTTCCAGTTCTCCGTCTTCTGCGATGTGATGAGCCATGCCAGGTACGTCCGAGTTTCGATCAGATGAGTCAGATTCGATCTGATCGGTCAGGATATCTATTTATTCGTACCATCTCAAAAATTCATCATGCTCAGGGCGGGAGACCTATTTTCGGCCGGAAAGCAGGGGGGAGTTGTGGGCGCCTTTCTCAAGAGCAGAAGAGGGTGCATCGGAGTTACTGCCTACCACATCATGAGGCTTGCAGGAACGAAGAACCTCACCATCGGAGTCGTGAAGGGACAGGTGATCAGGGACTGGAGGGCCTTCGACCTGGTCTACTTCAGGGCCTCCGGATGCGAGCCGACGCCTTTGGGCTCGCCCAGGCTCGGTCCCGCTCGGCTTGTGAGCGCCATGGGCGCGAGGGACTGCAGCATATCCGATGTCGGCGACCTAATATCCGTGGTCATCGGCCACGCTGACTTGCCGGGGCCTGGGGAGAGCGGGACCCCTCTGTACCAGGAGGAGAAGGTGGTGGGGATCCTCTCCTCCATAAACCTGAACACCGGCAAGGGGACGATAATCTCCGCGAGGGTGATCGAAAAGGGTGCCCAAGGGCTGATCTGACCGGTGGCTTAGAACTCCTCCCCCATATCCCCCATGCCTCCAGGCATGCCGCCCCCGCCAGACTTCGAGGCGATGACGTCGTCGATTCTGAGGATCATCACCGCCGCCTCAGTGGCGGACTTGATCGCCTGGACCTTGACCCTCAGGGGCTCGATGATGCCTCCGTCCAGCATATCGGCTGGCCTGCCGGTATCCATCTCCAATCCTGCGCTCTTTCTGCCGCTCTCGTGCTCGCTTCTCAGGGCCACCAGGGCGTCTATCTGGTCGAACCCGCCGTTCTCCGCCAGAGTCTTCGGCACCACCTCCATCGCCTCGGCGAAGGCCTCGATGGCCAGCTGCTCTCTTCCGCCCACGGTGGCCGCGTACTCCCTCAGCCTCAGGGCGAGCTCGATCTCCGGGGCGCCGCCTCCGGGGACGAAGTGGCGGTCTTCCAGGGTAACTCCCAGAACCCGGAGGCCGTCTTCCATCGCCCGGTCCAGCTCGTCGACGACGTGCTCGGACCCGCCTCGGAGGATGATGGTGACCGACTTGGGGTTCTCGCTCTCCAAAACGAAGGTCATATCGTCTCCGGCGATCTTCCTCTCCTCGACGAGCCCCGCCCGTCCCAGGTCCTCGGGGGCGATGTCGTGGACGCTGGTCACCACCCTCCCGCCGGTGGCCCGGGCCAGCTTCTCCATGTCGCTCTTCTTGACCCTCCTCGCGGCATAGACGCCAGCCTTGGCCAGAAAGTGCTGGGCGAGGTCGTCGATCCCCTTCTGGCAGAAGACGACGTTGGCGCCGGAGTTGGCGATCCCGTCGACCATCTTTTTGAGCATCAGCTCTTCCTGGTCCAGGAAGGACTGGAGCTGGTCCGGCGACTTGATCTCTATCTCGGACCCAAACTCCGTCTTCTCGATCTCGACGGCGGCGTTGAGGAGGGCGATCCTCGCTTCCCTCACCCTCTTGGGCATGCTGGATGCGAGCCGGCCTTTGTCGATCACCATCCCCCGCACGAGTTCGGAGTCGTCGATCCTCCCTCCCACCTTCTTCTCCACGGTGATGTTATCTACGTCAGCGGTCCCGTCTTCGTCTACGATAGATTTGATCGCCTCCAGGGCCAGGTCTGCAAGAGCGTCTCTGGCGACGCCGGAGCCCTTACCGCTCATGGAGGTTATGGCGATCCTTTTGAGAAGGTCCTCATCTTCAAGCCCCACCGAGATCGCTATCTCAGAAAGAAGCTTTACGGCCTTCTCGGCGGCGTCTCTATACCCGGAGGCGATGACGGTGGGGTGGATCTCCTCTTCGAGGAGCTCCCCCGCCCTCTCCAAAAGCTCGCCCGCCAGGACCACGGCGGTGGTGGTGCCGTCTCCTACCTCGTCGTCCTGAGTCTTTGCGATCTCCACCATCATCTTGGCCGCCGGGTGCTCGATGTCCATCTTCTTGAGGATCGTCACACCGTCGTTGGTGATGACCACATCGCCCATGGTGTCCACCAGCATCTTGTCCATCCCATGGGGTCCGAGGGTGGTTCTGACGGCGCTGGCCACGGCCTTGGCGGCCATGATGTTCGACTTTTGGGCGTCTCGGCCCGCAGTTCTCCTGCTCCCTTCTCTCAGTATGAGCACAGGGGTTCCACCTAATCCTGTCATCTATCATCCTCTCCGTCATCCGAAAATTAGCCTGATTCAAATTCGGAATCCTCCAAAAACCGGGACCCTTAGCTTTTAAAGTCGTCATCCTAAAAGCTCAAAGCGAGCTTGATTCAGGTATCATTTTTTGCTATTAATCATATTAGAACGGGTTTTCTTTATATCTTTTTTGATATTGATGAACAAAACGCTCTTTTTGTGAAAATATGCTCTCGCCAAAAGATAGGGTCACCTCGCCCGGGATTCTGCCTATCCATTTGGCCGATGCTTGAATCTCCTCTGATTTCTGTGGAAATCTATTTGGACGAGGAGACGTTTCGAGTGGATTATGAACCCCTGGCTGACATTAATCGCAGCGATCGTCTGCGAGGTCGTCGGGACGGGCAACCTCAAGCTGTCAAACGGCTTTACAGAGCTTCTCCCCTCGGCCCTGGTGGTCATCTTTTATGCGGCTTCTTTCTACCTGTTCGGCCTGGCCTTAAGGGAGATCGAAGTCAGCGTTGCCTACGCAGTGTGGTCTGGGCTTGGGACCGCTCTCATCGCCGCCCTGGGGGTAATCATATTCAAGGAACCTGTAAGCCTGGAAAGGGCCTTCTGGCTGATCTGCATCATCGCTGGGGTGGTGGGGCTTAATCTGAGCGGAGGCGTCCACTAAGAAGCCGCCGATGTGGCGTTCTCCGGGACGTAGACCACCATCCCGTTCTCCAGCCGATAGGCTGTTCCCATCTTGGTGCCCTGGCCACCTGCTATTTTATCGGTCATGTTCAGGATCTGGATCTGGTCCATATTCTTTATTATGATCTGCATGTTGGGGTCGCCCGGGTTCTTGACGATGGTGACGCTAGCCTCGGGGGTTAGAAGCTCTGGTATGTTGTAGGAGATGACCAGGGCCAGGAGGAGGGCAATGGCGAAGACCATGGCGGCGTCGAAGAGGTTGGCCACGCCGCTCAGGGGGTCGTCTTCGGACTCTTCTAGCATCCCGATATTGCGACGCCCGATCCTGCTCATCGGGCTGCCTCGCTTTCCCCGGCCTTCGGCTTTCTATTGCGACCCTCGGTTTGCAGAAGCTCCGCCGCGTACTCTAGGTCGCTCAGATCCTGCCGATACCACCGGTTCCTGACTACGTAAACTCCATAGCAGATCCCGCCGACGGCAAGGCCGATCACCGTCGTCGAGAAGGCTATGACCAGGTTGTCGGCCATCTGCTGAATGTCCCCCTGGGAGAGGCTGATCAGAGCGGGTCCCATGGGGATGAGGGTTCCCATAAGCCCCAGCATCGGCCCCACCCTCACCCCGATCTTGATCGGCTCCAGGGCCTTTCCCATGCCCAGCTCAGCATCCTGGAGCGTCTTCTCCAGCCTCGCCGCAAAGGAGTCGCTCCGGAGGGACCGGGCAGCTTCGCTCAAAGCCTTGGAGACCCGGGCGGGGGCTTTGTAGCCCTCCACCGCGGAGCAGGCCTCATCTTTCCGGCCAGATCTCGCCATCTCTGAGGCCTGGGTGCAGACCCTCTCCAGCTCAGCTAGGTCCCTACTCCTGGAGGTGTACTCGGATATGAGGGAGCCCAATAGCGCGAGAGACCATCCGAAGAGGAGGAGGAGCGCCAGGATGACGGGATAGAGGAGCGCCGTCGAGAAGACGAAGAGGACGTTGACGATCTCGACGTAGACGCTCACAGGGAGACCCCCATCCTCCTGCCGACAAAGCCGAGGACGACCAGTCCGAAGATGAAGAAGTAAGAGCTGAAGAGGTCAGAGGCGGGGATGGTGATGGGGGCGAAGGGGGTCGACTGGGTCTTGAGGTAGGCTGGGATCAGAAGCATTGAAAGAATGTAGAATAGGCCCACGAATATCATGGCGTTCCCCAGGGCGGAAGGGGCCTTCCTCACCTTTCCCACGGTGGTGGATAGAATGGCGATGGACGCGAAGAAGATGAGGCCCACGATCGCCCCCACCTTCCAGCCAGCGACCTCCAATAGACCTGCAAGAGCGCTGCATGAAAGGAAGGTAGCGGCAAGGCATGCCGGGCAGGGGACTGAAAGGACCCAGAAAGTCTTTCGGGAGAGGTCGCGGCCGTGCCTGTTCCACTCCCTGGCGGTGGCAACTCCCATCGCCACCAGGAGAAGGGCGATGACCATGTGCATCGCAACGCCCATGTTCATGACCGAGCTCAGCTCCCCTTCGGGGATCAGCCCGAGGGCGAGGCCCATTATCAAGGACATAGCCAGGTACAATGTTGCGATGCAGAGGGTCTCTTTTCGGCTGAGGCTGGCTAGGCCGCACCCCAGGCTGACCTTCAGCGCGAAAATGATAATCCCAATCAGTATCCCAGTAGCGGCAAGCCATGTGAAATCCAAGGACGACACCTACCAAACCTAAGTGGATCAAAGTCAAGTTTACAGGATATAACGTTTACGCAAGCACGCCTGCGTAGGACAGAGCTAATTTTGTATCTCCCAGATCGAAAAGGAAAATCTAGGAGGGGGAGAGGTCCTTAAAAGAGCTGGCCTGGGGAGAGGTTCAGAGAAGAGGCACGCTCTACCTCCTCCTGAACCCCGCCCCGATTATCAGCAGGATGAAGAAGACGAGAATGAGCCCCACGAGAGGCGCTCCCGATATCGAGGGCGTGCTGCTCTCCTCCAGGACGTTCTCCATCACAAACCCGCCACCCGCCGAGATCACTTCCTCCAGCCGACCTTGGCGCTCGGGATGCTGTCGACCTCGGAAAAGTACGGCTTAATGTCGATGAGCGACTAGCCCTCGATGGCGTCTAGGCCCCTCACCTTCAGCGTTCCGCCCTCAACTTAGATGCTCGACGACCCCGAATCCTATCGGGTTTGGGCGGTTCGGTGACCGAGTGGCAAAGGCCCCGTGCTCCTTTCTGTCATAAGGCGTAAAGGCCTTTAGCAGGATCTATCGGCCTGGTCGAGCCAGTAGAGGAGGATGAGGTGGGTGCACCCCCTCAACGTCGGCAAGGGCCGGGAGGAACGGCTCGAAGACCTCGACCTTGCGAGACTCCACTCGAATGCAAGTTCCTGGAAGGGTGCCTCTGCTCTCGTCTTGAAGGGGGAGTGGATGATGCCGATCTGCTTCAGGTTCGTGGCGGAGGGTTTAGGTGCGAAGGGAAAAGGAGCTTCGGCGAAGGTGGTGGAGGTGAGGCTATCCGCCTTCTACCTCAACCGGGACCGGATGAAGTCGGGGCCAGACGTAGTTCACGACCTCTGGGAGGCGGCGAAGTGGGTGATTGGGATGCGATTCGCATATTTGAGCATTCACACTATTCATCATCGTATATGTGCACTCGCACACGTATCTGTTGCTAATGTGCCTAAATCTTCCATTCATCATCGAATACATCTAACCCATATTTCGCACCTTTAGTTCAGCCCGTAGTAATTTTCGCATTCTCGGCCCAACAATCTCAGAACTGTAGTCTGCGATGGACTTAGGTTAACTACGACTTTGATTATCTTTCCTCGATCTGTG
>Ga0272442_10002001_pt1 | contig 30140 bp, 34 predicted proteins | sample SSMForm2O_FD_200262 | JGI IMG/M metagenome (GOLD analysis project Ga0272442, IMG submission 200262) | Marine sediment archaeal communities from Little Sippewissett salt marsh, Falmouth, MA, United States - SSM-Form-2O | ecosystem: Environmental > Aquatic > Marine > Wetlands > Sediment ...
GCTCATGCGCAAGCTCACGGAGGCAACCGGGCTTAACCTGAGTTCCGGCATGGAGGAAGCCCTTTCCAGACTCGAACATGGGGAAGATCCCGACACGATAGAAGCGGAAATGGGAGACTTACTCGAGGGAGAAGATCCTTTCGTCCTTGACGCCAGAAAGAAACTCAAATCGAGGCGCGCCGAGCCCTGCATCGATGAAACACTATACGATCTGTGAGAAGTACGACGTGCGCCGGGTATCGATACCTCCCGGCCGCATACACAGCCGGGGGCTCATGCACACCATACGGGCATAGGGACATAATTTCACAGTAGTATCATGTTCTTCAGACATCCTGCAGTACAACGCAAAGGGGTACGGAACTGATGGGACGTATAAGAATTGCTATTGTCGGAATCGGTAACTGCGCCTGTTCATTAATCCAGGGAATTCACTATTATGCGGGGAAAGATACCGAACACCTCGTCGGTCTATTGCATGAAGACATCGGCGGATACGGCCCCGGTGATATCGATGTCGTAGCGGCGTTCGACATTGACCGACGCAAGGTCGGCCGGGATGTTTCCCAGGCAATGTTTGAATTACCGAACTGTACAACCGTATTTTTCAACAAAATCCCTCCAAGCGGAACGACGGTGCGGATGGGACGCATCCTGGACGGATATGCCGACCACATGCGGGCCCGCGATGCCCGCTATACCTTTCTGCCTGCCGATGCTAAAGAACCGGACAAAGACACCGTAGTCCGGGTGCTCCGGGATTCGGGGACGGAGATTCTTTTGAATTACCTGCCCGTCGGATCGGAACGCGCGGCTCGTTTCTACGGCGAATGTGCTCTCGACGCAGGTGTTGCCATTATTAACAATATGCCGGTCTTTCTTGCCAGTGATCCGGAGTGGGTGTTGCGGTTCAAGGAAAAAAATATCCCCCTCATCGGAGATGACGTTAAATCGCAACTCGGGGCGACAATAATTCACCGCATGCTGACGGATCTTTTCAAAAAGCGAGGGGTGACGCTCGAGAGGACCTATCAGCTCAATACCGGCGGCAACACGGATTTCCTCAACATGCTGGATCGGAGCCGCCTCGTTTCAAAAAAGCTTTCAAAAACGGAAGCGGTGCAATCCGTGGCGGCCGAAAGGCTTGACAGTGAAAATATTCATGTGGGACCCAGCGACTATATTGCATGGCAGAAAGATAACAAAATCTGCTACCTTCGCATGGAGGGAAAGCTCTTCGGCAATGTGCCTATGAATCTCGAACTGCGTCTTTCCGTCGAGGATTCGCCGAACTCGGCCGGCATCGTCATTGACGCAGTTCGATGCTGTAAGCTGGCCCTGGATCGGGGCCAAGGAGGGGTGTTGTACGCTCCGTCCGCCTTCTTTATGAAACACCCACCTCGTCAGTATCCCGATGATATCGCCTATCTCATGACCGAGGCCTTCATCAGGGGTGCCGATGGCACCACTCCCGTATAAGTCCCCCTGGGGATACCGAAAAGAACCGATGAAGCTCTACAGGAAAGGACACAGCTCATGATGGGAAGAACACGACCGCGAGAAGAATGCGTGGGGTGTGGATACTGCTGCATCCAAAAGCCCTGTTCCTTCTGCTGCTCCATGTATCCTGAGATAGTGGCAGCGGGTGATATGTGTCCCCTCCTGGTATGGAACGGGAAACGCTACGAATGCACTCTCGTCACGATGCCGGGGAAAGAGGGCCGCTATTATCGAGACATGCTCTGGGTGGGAAAGGGATGCCGCCAGTACCTGAACCCGTGGCGGCAGGATGTACGGAAACGGCATGGGAAAGATGATGATTGAACGTTTTGCCGCTGGCGGACCATATATGCATGCAATTATGGAACAATGAATTATTTTGACTGCACGACGGCAACAATCAGGGCTCTTGTATCACGGTCCCATGTCCCGGAAGATCCGCAGCATGCCGAAAACACTCTGACATGGCTACTCACGCTCGATCCTGCTGCGGATGAAGCATTACGGATCGCGGCGTTGGGTCATGATATCGAGCGCGCGGTTGAAGACCGCCGCATCCGAAAGATCGATTTCCCAACCTTTCAAGCGTTCAAGGTGGCCCATGCCGCTCACAGTGCCGTCATACTACGGAATATTATGGAAGGCTGCATCGTACCCGAAGACGTTATCGACGAAGTTTGCCGGCTGGTTCGCCGTCACGAGACGGGCGGCGATCCGAGATCCGACCTTCTCATGCATGCAGACAGTATGTCGTTTTTCGAGGTGAATCTACCGCTCTACTACCGGCGCAACGGGTATGTAAAATCATTCCGGCGGTGTGTCTGGGGCTACCGACGACTCTCCGACCCGTTAAAACGACGCGTGGGCACCTTCACCTATCCCGATTCCGACGTCGGCCGTATCGTCGAAAAGGTCATTCAAGACTGTGCCGGGCCCGGCACAGTCCCACAACGACAGGAATGAACTGGACAAACGCGACTCCCTCTGCATAGCCATAGCAGGTGGCCTCGTTGACGAGGACGGGATAGAGACCATCCTCGCGTTCATGCGCCGGTGTATCGCCCCGCAATGGCTACATTCCCGATCTTCATTGTGCATCGTCCTTGGCAAGAAATAGTGCAGAAAGATCACACCACTCAGCATCGGAATCCGATGCCATCGATTCAATGGTCCTTTCGAACTCGGTCCACATCACTTCATTCATCAATTCATAGCTGTGTCCCCAGAAAAAAAACACTCCCTTATCTTTCTTTGCGCTTTCGTAACAGATTCGGAACCGATCGGAAAGAAAATGACAACTAGGATGGAATTCCATGGGATCATCAGGCGGAAAGCATGACATCCTGGTCTGATTTCCCCGTGCCCAGCGGTAGCCTGCGGCCCGCACCGCGTTCTTGACGGCATCATTATAGACATCAAAGGGATAACAGAAACCGTACACCGACTTCTGAAAGATATCTTCCAGGATCATCCTGCTCTGTCGTATTTCCTGCTCCATCAGATCGCATGAAATGTCGGCCAGGTTGGGATGCGTCAGGCTGTGGCTGGCAATTTCAAAATCGTCATAGACCGATGCCAGTTCATCACGCCCGAGACGCCAGACATCTTTATCCTCGTGTCGCCACCCGTAGGATCGCCCGGGTCCGTATGCCCCTGGGTTCAGGCTAAAAGCCGCCCGGGCACCATACCGGCGCAATATCTCGGTAAGGCGGATGTCATCGACAACCCCGTCATCCCAGCATTGAACGATCAGCATCCCTTTCATCCCCTCTTGTATCCTGTATATGACAGATCACACTGTGTTCCAAACCTCAAAATCATTTTAAACTTTATTACAAGATATTACAGTTTTTATACAGGATACGACAAAACTCTTCTTCCGGCTCTTACCGCGCATGCGATATGCACACGACAGTCACTATCACGAACCCGATTGCATAGAAAAAACATCCTGTCTTGCGTCCCCCCCCATATACGTAAGACCGTGATATCCTGACGGCCGCCTGTGTTTCTATCACAGGCGGCCGCTTTTATTTCCGGGATAATCGGTGACAGTTTTCGTCGTGAATGCTGCGGGCATCGAGTTGAACCCGTGGGTGTAATCGCGAGGAGATCCCTCCCGGAACGCCGATTTTACGATTGCCGCTCCAGAGTAAGGCTAGCGCCACGGTCTTTGCGCTCGCTGCGATATTCTTCAACAATAATGAAGAGCACGGAACAACAGAAGAGTACAAAGCAAAAACCCATAGGATGCTCAAAACCGAAGAAGACCGGCATGAAGAGCCATCCGACAATCATCCGCAACGTTTCGTGATCACCGCGGGAAAAGGCGCGGACGGCATTTCCCCTCTTCTTGACGATGATAGGCAGTACCTTACCATGCGATGCGGAAATCCGCGGGGAATACCCCTCGATACGGCAAATGCCTGGGGATACAATGCGGTCTGCTTCTCCAACCTGCCCGCGGCTCAACTCACTCGCACGCGTGTCATAGGCGGCATATGCCGTCTGCATTGATGCCATTGATATACAGACCAGAATAACAGACACCATAACACATACTATGCGCATGCGTAATCGCGTCGTGTGTGTGACGATTGTCATGTCAACACCTCCGAAAGTCTATCTGTTTACGCCGAGCGAAGCCCACCGTGGAGATGCTGCATTCGCCTGGCAACCCTGCTGCCGTATTCTTGCATCAGAACGTAGGCCAGTGGCTTTGCGTCCCACCCTTTCGAAATGGTTTGCCCTTTTCAGGTCACTGCAGGTTCAGCATGATACCATGCAACCTGTATCTATTATTGCGTGCAATTTATAATGGCACAGTCATATGACAAGAAAAATGCAATCCGTCATATTTTTCGGGTGAAATGCATCACACCTGTATTCATCATCCACAGAATTGTGAATAACCCTGTTGATAAGCATGTTGATAAATCATATAAATTATTAAAAACTTCAGATTTAGACCAGATTGCATACAAATTAAGCACTTAATTTAATAAACATATCAATATGTTATAAAAATTTCTACTGAAATTGGGGTGTTATGACGATTGCGCTTGTCCCGAATTGAAGGTATAAACACAATAGATCAAAAATGAAGTAATTCGAACCTTTTGGACCGTTTCATCTCTTACCGGCACCGGCATATCGATTCTTTCCTGACCGGTCGTTTTTCGACTGCGTCCGTAAATCAGCCGATCGATCCCATGAGATGCGGTATGTCGCCAGTATCCGGCGATGGGCTGCGCACGCCTTTTCCCGGTCGATGACAATTCGGAATTTCTTCCGGTCTGCGAATACGACATAGGCATCACTGCAGTGCATGACCTTCTCATAGAAATCCGCAAAATCGGCAACCGGGACCCCGTTCACCTCTTCGATGATCCGACTGGAAATATCATGATACCCCCTGTTCACTCCAGAGGTAAGCACCTGGAGGGTCACAATCACTTCTCTTCTTGTGTCAGTGGGCCAGTTATGCAGCTCGCACAGAAGATTTTTCGGGGCCTTTGTGCGCCAATTTCGACCCCATGCTTTCAGCAGGTTTTTCGTAAGCGGTGTAAATACGATGCCACCAAAGATGAAATACTGTGGCATACGCTCGTATTGTTCTTTTGGCACGAGTTTAAAAGCGCTTCTTTGCTTTGTCAGTTCAAGCGTTATGCCTTCCCTTATCGAAGCCCGCAGAAGTTGGATCTGTATCCGTTCACCCATCTGGTGCATGTCGATGTAGTACTTATATGACGTGCGTTCCCCCCAATGAAATTCAACAATGCCGTTGTCTGCAATCGCGTGCCCATCAATACTCACGATAATATCCTCCGGCCGAATGAGCCCGTACATCGGCGAATTGGGGAAGACATGCCGGACGACGGGTGCGGGCACCGTGTATCCGATATTTTCTCCATCTTTGTACATCTGCATAACGACTCCGACAATGCGTCCATCTGCCAGAACAGGCCCCCGCTGTTGCCGGGATTGATGGCTGCATCGATTTGAGCTGCAAGCAGGTAAGCACAGCTGTGGGTATAGTTTCGATGTTCTATTCGCGAAATCACTCCCTTTGTCACGCTCAGGTTATCTCCACCCATGGGAAAGCCGTACACAAGGACCTCATCCTGCACCTACGGCAACCGTGACAGCTTCAGGGGCACCACGCCTTTGAAAAAGGCGGCATCCTCAACGGTCAGATGTGCTTCTATCAGCTGCCGTAGCGCATGACGACGGGTATACATGCTGTGTGTGTTACATTTTACTGCCGGACTTGAAGGCATTTTCACATTATAAGGTCGCCAGGATATGATCAAGCTCCTCACCACTGAAATGATATCTGTTTCTGCAAAATTCGCAGATAATCACCGCTTCTCCCTGGTCTCGTCTGATGGCCTCGATTTCATCACGGCCGAGCGACCTGATAACCAGTTCTATTTTCCCCCGGTTGCAGGTGCATTTATACAATAAATCCCGCTTTTCAATGACATGAAACGGATTTTTCTTGAATATCATTACCAAAAGGTCTTCCGGTGTCTTTCCCGCCCGGTAACATTCCGATACGGGGGGAATCGATCCGATCTGCGCTATCAGTGTATCGATGACATGGTCATCGGAGGGAGGCAGTGCCTGAACCAGAAACCCACCGGCGACCGATATTGTCGTGTCGGGCGCCACAAAAACCCCGAGGCCGACCGCGGAAGGAATCTGCTCGGATTCGGCGAAATAGTATGCGATATCTTCGGCAATCTCGCTCGTTCTCAATTGCACGATTCCCTCATACGGTTTTTTGAGGCCCAGATCCTTGATCACCGTGAGAAAACCGGCATGCCCGACTGCCCCGGCCACATCGATTTTACCGTTTTTAGGAGGAAGGTCGACTTCCGGAACACCGACGAACCCCCGGACAGCACCGAAGTTATCCGCCTCGACAATGATTTTTTTGAGCGGCCCACTGCCTTCGATTTTAAGGCCCACCCTCTGATCGTTTTTCAGCAGTGCCCCCATGAGCGCGCCCCCGGTTAATGCGCGCCCCAAGGCTGCAGAGGCGGTAGGATGCGTTCCGTGAAGACGGCATGCGTAATTGACAAGGCCGGTCGTCACACATGCAAGCCCCAGGACATTCGCATCCGGGCTGATAATTCGTACGCAATAATCATTCATTCGTAACTCCCGCCGGATAATTTTCTACGTTATTCTATTGTACGTTTCCTTGGCCGTAGAATCAATCATAGCAAAGCGGCCGTCAGAGATTTTTCACCTGTGTCCCACACACGGGTTATTAAGGGCACACGTAGTATATGGATTTGGGGGGATACCCACGAGGCGACGTTGCACCAGAGCGACATACGAATCTCAACGTTGCAGGAAATATCGTCAGATCCCCTGACAGGTGCCTGGTTTAGTGTGAAACATGCCGACGGCGGGACGATGGTGCCAAAGGTCGCATCATCGGTACAGATAATAGCCGACCGGCTGCAGTTCGTGTAATCTGAGTCCCTTTTCCACGACCAGAAATCGTCGAATATCATTGCAGAGGTGGCACTTTGACGGATAGGACCCGCGATGGATGGAATAACCGTAGTATTCGATGGCCCAGGACACGAATGCCCCGATCCCTCCCTCAAAAAGGTTGGTAATGATAGGATATTTGCCGGCGTCCAGCGGTTTCCCCAGATCATCCCGGCATATGGCCAGGCCGGAACACAAACCGGGAACATAATTGCCGAACAGGTCGAGATGAAAGTGTCCGGTATGCGCCAATTCAACACAGCCGGTTCTGTTCTCCGCCGCAATAGCAGACACGGATCGTGCAACGGCGAATTTTCCGAACGTGTCCAATGCTCGTCCCCCCGGTGCAATCCAGTATCGACGGGGCAGATTCTCGATGTAATCGTCGCCGAAACAGTGCCGGTATTCATCCAGTGAATGAACCGTGGTGTCATCAAATGTTTCGATCTCGTCAATAAAGGTAGATATCCAGGGGAATACCGATATGCCGGTCCTGCGGCATGCTTCACATACCCCCTTTACCTTGAGAAAGGGGATGTGTTCGTTGTGAAAGGGACTTATGGAAACCAGAAGCGTCTCGAGCCCTGCCTCTGCCACTCTTTCAAGCGTGGCACAGGCGACATCGAGGGTGTGAAACCAGGATGAATTCGTCTCCACATACTCTACAGTTACACCGGCTTCAGCGGCCGCAATCAACGTTGCGGCAACACAATCGGGATTCAGGAGTGGTTCGCCACCACCGATATGAATGGACCGGCATCCGAGATTGCGGATGGTTGTGAGGTTTTTCCATGTCGTCTCGGGTGTAATATATTCTTTCGGCCACCTCGGACTCGAACAGTAAAGGCAGTGCCGACACGACGAACTGCAGTGATAATTGGTAATAATACCGCCGGACCTCAGGTGCGAAATGGTGAATGGTTGAATCTGCATGATTGGTTCACCTTATCGATCTTGGGATCTATTTCAATGATGTAACGTCTCATCGAATACCGTATAGTATTTAGTGCAAAAGACTCCGTTTGTCGGCACTTTTTTGCTCACACCCTAGTAACGCGCGTGCACCCCGCATCATGCCGCCTCCTCGATAATCTCGGATACCATCCGTCCTGCACAGGGTACGCGCCAGACCGTTGTTTGAAGATCATGGCAACAGACCGTTGTTTTGGTCCATGCGCACCTTAGCGAATATGGGGTATTCCGGATGATTCCGGATCGACCACCGGGTGTCGGCTTCCACTATTCGTTGCCCGTACCCTGTGTTCTTTAATCATCCGCCACATGGTAAGCATGGACACAATCCAGCCCGATACAGCACCCACCATGAAAAGCAGCCATAAAAATACCGCAATAATCCCGCCTGTCACACCCGTTATATCCATATTGTCCTTTCCTGCGTTGCGGCTTTTCAGCATAAGGACCCATGCATACCTTCCCGGTGATGCGGTGAGTCAACATCGTCGTAAGCGACGGCCTTCGATGTAAAGATTTATTCCGTTCCCGTCATCACCCGGTCACCCATTCGCTTGCAAGAGTGAGGCAGCCGTGCCATGAAAGGCACTTCCTGGGAGAACACTAGGGGGAGAAAACCATGGAAAGGCAAACCATTAAAAGCCATCGTGAAAGAACCTGCATGCATCCTGATACCGGATTACCATTATCGTGCCTGTCACTATTGTCGCATCGATATCGGTAAGACTATCGGCAGGGTGTGTGCGTTTCTTGAAAGAATTTAAAGAAACATTTTCCTGAGAGACATTACCGGGAGACATTCCAGGAAATTTACACGGACAGCCATCCGGCAGTTTTTCTTATACCACCTTCGCAATCACATCCAGAGCTTCGGCAACCAGAACCATATCTGCTTGGGTTCCCATGTGTCCCATGCGAAAGATTTTACCGGCCAGGGGGCCATAACTGCCTGCCACGACAAGCCCGTGCTTTCTTAACGCCGTGTCGAAGTCGTGCCACGAAACACCGGAAGGGATATTCACGGCGGTGACCGTCGGGGATGGTTGGGCGTGCGCTGCGGGATAGAGAGACAGGCCCAGTGCTGCAAGTTCGCGACGACAGAAATGGGCCACACGATCGTGCCTTTCAAAGCAAAGTTGCAACCCTTCATTCAGCAGTATTTCGGCGGCGGCATACAGCTGGGCCACGCCATGCCAGTTCGGGGTATAAGGAAAGTATCTGTCTTCCAGGGCTGAGTGATACGGTTTCAGGGCATCGTAGCCGATATAATTGACCTGCTCGATGATCTCCCACGCCCTGTCGCTCACGGATAAAAACGCCATATCTGCGGGTGCCGAAAGGCACTTCTGGGATCCTCCGAGACACAGATCGATATTCCATTTGTCGGCCTGCACGGGCGTGCCGCCCGCACTTGCTACGGCATCAACATACAGTAAAGGTACCCTTGAGGATTTCTTCAGAATTCCCAGCCCCTGGAGCGGATTGAGCGTGCCGGATGGCGTTTCGCAGTGTACAACGGTGATCATCTTCGGCGTGAAATCACTGATCGCATACTCAATGTCCGACAGATCTGAAATCGTTTCGTTATAGGGCAAACCGACGATTTTGACCTCGCACCCCATGGACCGCGCCATATCGGCTATTCCATAGCCGAATACGCCGGTCGCAAGGGACAGCACTCGATCACCCGGAACCAAACTACTTTTCAGCGCACTCCAGAGGGCGAGCATTCCCTCTCCCGTCTGCATGACGACCCGGTGGGTCGTTCCCAGAATTTTCTGAAGGTGCTGTTCCGTCCGGGCATACAACTCAAAAAACTCATCCTCCAGATCGGCTGACCCGTAATTCACCCGGCCGACGTTCATAATACCCGGCGCCACCGCCACCGGCCCGGGAACCATTGGAATAGGATATGTGTTCATGGTAATTCCTCTTTAAAACATGCATCAAAGCCCCTGTGAGAAACACAGCGCCCACATCGCAGACACGAAACGCCGAGAAGGACCACTGCAGGGCATACATGCCGTCATTTTTTACCAATCTATACCAAAAATGTATTGAATACAATGTATTCCGGCCGACACGCAACCATGCCCGGTCTCGATGTCGAATAAACATCTACCCAAAAATTTCTGGTATTTTAAAGAGACAGTGATAAAATACTACTGAAGAGAAAGGAAACAAACCCGGACAAGTGGGAATATCGTTTTCACGTAGATATGACTGTTCACATATAATTAACGTATCCGTCGTACCCTCACTGTGTCGCTCCATGATGACACATAATACTGTTGTAAATTCATGTCCCGAACCTTTTTTGACCCTGTAAGTTAGCACTGAAGAAATGAAACCGTAAATCCGATGATATAGACAGTAACGGTGACAGGAAGGCAAGTCTGTATCGGAACCCGCGAGTACAATTTCTTTGAAAATGTTGTCCGGTATGTCCCTATTGCGGAGCGGCCGTGCGGTCACAGCAAGGATACGAGTTATCGCCGGCCGGACTCAAATGAAGGGAGGAACGGAATATGAGAAAAAGTAGATTCGATCTCTTTGAATTCATAACCTTTTTGATGACTCCCGAGGATTCGACAGATCGCCATCCCGATCCGGCACTCAAGATGTATGATCCTGAGTCCATGTACCTGCCCAGGCATTATCATGTACTGAAGACTTTTTTCTGGGTATTTATGGCGGTTCTGCTGTCCGTGGTAATTTCTCAGTTTGGATAACCTGAAATGGTGGAGCGCCGCTGATGCGGACACTGAGGTGCCCGTAAAATTCATGTAAGCAACGTCAGAGATGTCATCACCTTTGCAGTATCGCCGCGACGGCAAGTTATGCAAACCTAGGTGTATCTGCCACGTCCCGGCACACCTTATCAGCTGTTTTCCGACAAGAAATACGCTGAGCAACGCAACCTCGCGCCTGGGGGCAAGAGCGTCGAGGGATACGTCACGACACGAGGTAGATCTCGATCCTCTCCCTGCCCTTGCCGATATTTTTCCGTTTCAGGCTGATCCGACCGATTTCGCCGGTGCCGCGGATGTGCGTACCACCGCAGGACACCCGTGCAAAACCCTTGATCTCCCAATAGCGCTGTTCGGTTTTCTCATCGCTAAACTCACTCGACACGGGCAGGCCGGCATCGATGAGTTCATGTGCCTTCTGCTCCAGGAGGGGAAATGTCCTGGCAATGCTGCCCTCCCAGCTGAAGTCGAGTCTGGCCTTGTCTTCGGCAATATGGGCACCGACCTTCTGGGGCCGGTTAAAACACCGGTACACCAGTTCGAGGATGATCTCTGCGGCGAAATGCAAGCGCATAAGGCGATACCGCCGTTCCCAGTCTACATCCACCAGGACCTCATCACCGGGGTTCAGGTCGTGGTTGTGTTCCAGGGTGTAGTAGATCTCCTTGTCCACCTTTTCGGCCTTGAGGACCTGATAGCCGTGAATACTGCCCCGGTCCGATTCCTGGCCGCCGGCAAATGCATACAGGATCGTCTTGTCCAGGGTAACGAGGTTTCCGCTGACGGAGGTCACCATTGCGATGAGTTCCGTCTGATAAGGATCGGTCCAGAAAACCTTCTCCACTGCCATCATGAATCTCCTTTTTAACCTGTATAGAGGATGTGCACGTGAAGCTGCGTAGCGAAAACGTCCACGATTAAATAGCACTGCGGCAAAGGTACATCATTAGTAGTCGATGTCAAGATTTTTTGGAAGAATAGGGCTCTTATTTTCTGACGCACCCCACCCCCTCATAAGACAGGTATCATGCCTGATCCATGCCGGCTCATACAGCCCGCCACCCGCGGAGGCCTTATCGCATTCGGCCTACACAGACGGCCGGAGCAATCCTGCGGCAAGTGTCGGTTACTCACTTCCCTCGCTGACGGCAAAGCCCTTGGCTCCCAGACCGGTCGATGAGGGAGTGCCGGCAATCTGGGCAAGGTACACGTCACCAAGCTTGTCGATATGGTCGCTGACGTTATCAAAATAATTAAAATGAATCTGCTCTTCATCGATGATGCTTTCAAAAAGCTTCATGCTGATGCTGTCACCATTTTCCCGGCAGATCAGGAGATACTGGTTGTACACATCGATCGTCTCGTCTTCGAGAGCCGAATCAAATTTGAAAATCTTCTGCACAGCCTGTCCCTTTTCGACCTTGCCTTCGTACACGGCCGTCGGCTCACCGCCCAGTTCTTTGACACGCTCCGCAAACATCTCCGCATGGCGCATCTCATCGATTGCAATGAGCTTGACCTTCGCCGCCATTTCCCCGTAGTCCATGTCATCCAGGTTATAGTGCTGATTCATGTACTGATGAATCGCACGCAGTTCCATGTTTCGGGCGTTATTCAGCACCTCGATTACCTTGTTTTTGCGTTCCTCTCTCGACTCTTTCGCCATGTCACTCCTCCTTTGGTTACAATCTAACCCATCCATACTTCTGTGGGACATGCTGTTCGCATGCATCCCCTCTACGGTCCTCCCACTCACGGCATTGAAATTTCGGGGGAAAGAACCCCATATGTAAAAAATAAAGGATCTTCAGTAGCCAGCGATGAACACGGGACTGTGATATGCAGAAAGCACAGGAAGTGGCAGGGAAAATCGAAGGGTGTATGCATAATGCGGATTGAGCAAGCCTGCTGTAAGAACAATCAAAAAAAATGTACCACAGATCACGACAAAGAGAAAACCTTTTATCGCCGCCGATGCATCATCAAGGCAATACGCAGAATATCGCATTCGTACATTCATCCGCCATGCACTCCCCGGCGAGAGTGCGACACCCGTGGGACTCTATCGATCTCATTCCGGAACGAAGTTGCAGCGGGGGACAGGGAGTCAGGCGTATGTGAGTCATACCCTTCGCGTTGCCATCCAGATCGTGTGCCACCCTCCCCCCTTACGACCGCGCGCCCGCGTACGGACCTCCTCCACCGCAAAGCCCACCCGGCGAAGACGTGCGGTAAAGGTTCGATCGGGGCCAGCCGACCATACGGCAAACACACCGCCGGGCCGCAGTGCCCGAAAGGCCGCTTCCAGCCCGGGCCGGGTATAGAGCCAGTTATTACCTTCCCGCGTCAGGCCTACGGGACCGTTATCCACGTCCAGGACAATGGCATCGTAGGCCTGGCCTTCCTCTTCCAGAATCCGGGCGACATCAGTCTCGCGCACCGTGACACGCCCGTCCCGGAGAGGATTTCCGGCCAGATCCGCCAGGGAACCACGGTTCCACTTCACCACGGCCGGCACCAGTTCAGCCACTATCACCCGGCTCTGGGGCCCGAGTCGCTCAAGGGCCGCGGCCAGGGTATAGCCCATGCCCAATCCCCCGATCAGAACGACAGGCCTTGCGCAATGTATAATCCGCATACATGCATACTCGGCCATTGTTTCCTCCGACCCGTGCACACGGTTGTTCATCAGCTCACGCCCATCAACTCTGATTGAAAGCTCACTGCCCCGTTTGTACAAGCAAAGCTCTCCACCACCTCCCGGCACCTCGGCACGATCGATCAATTTCCAGGGGATCATGAACACCTCCCGAAAACTGCGGCCGAAATAGCATGGTAGACGGATAAAAGATTTCGCAATAATGTTTCCATAACATATTCCAGTGCGGGCAATAAATGTCGTTCACCCCACGCTACATCAACACATCCGAGAGGACCAGCTCCATGATCCATTCCCTATTTCACCGGGCATGATATCGGATACCCTTTACACGTCCGGCAGGCTGCCCACAGGCAGATTATGTTGCAGGCCCTGCAATGTCTTTCAGGAAAACAATTTCACACCGGCGCGTATCCGGTCATAAACAGCCGGCGTTACCCCTCGGAAATTGGCACGGTAATAGCGGATCGCATCTAAGACAGTGGGCCGCAGATAAGCATCTACATCAGGACTCCGTAAATGCGGGTGATCTCCGCCGGGCGTGCCTGCGGTCTTGCGTAAAATGCACCGCACACCGTGATGCCATGCGGACGAGGGATGCAGGCAGGCACACAGTCGACAGTCGGAAATCGTCATGCCGGCCAGCAGCGCAAGATTTGCCAGGCTTGCCGGCGTGAAAAAATTAATATGAGTGACGGGTTCATTCTGAAGGGGAGCCCTCCGCCAGATTTCCATAGGTACCTCGATAAAAAGCACTCCGTCATCAGAAAGGTGCGCAGCGAGTTGTTCGAGGAGCTGACGCGGAGCGGGTACATGTTCAATCACATGACTGCATACAACAAGATCGAACGTCTGGTTACGATCCAGCACATCCACCGTATCGCCCAGTCTGGTGACGCTTTCTATACAGTTTTTATTATAGTCAATCAGGTTACACTGAGCGCCGCTGTGACGAAACGCATGCATGAGCCTGCCATCGCCGCCCCCGTAGTCCAGCACGCTGCCGATATTCGCTGATGCGACATACCTGTTGACATATGAGTAAATCGCGGCCGATCGTCGATGCTCGACGTCGGCATCCGGGGGAGATGTACCATAATCCTGCCCGAGGATCTCAAGGTAGCGATATTTGGCATCCATATCGCCTTCGTCCGGCCTGGGGAAATAGCAGACGAATCCGCACGTGGTGCATGAGACACTCTCCAAGGTCACTTCCTCTTCACCGGGAAACCATATTTCAAAGAGGACCTTGTATCGTTTTTGTTCATAGGCGGGCAGATCAACCGCACAGCAGGCATAGTAGGTCCGGCGATCAATGACATGCATGTCCGTGCCGCCGCATATTTTGCATGATTTCTCGTACAGCATTTTATGTTCCTCATCCTTGCGCTTGAGGCACCACAGCGCTTCCCGTGCGGTGAAGAGGCACGCATTACTTTGTAGTACATTAATCAGAAATATGTCCCCAGTCAAGGTATGATCCCTTCCTTTGCCTTCCCATCGCAAGAAACTTGAATTTTCATACAAAATGCGGTACATGGTGCCATTCTCCAGTGACATGTATTTGATCGGCAGACAATGAACCGTAATATCATCCATGTATATCGGAATTGGTTTCTGGCCAGCAGGCCGTGGTCCTTCTCGATGACCGCCATCTCGGTGAGTGTCGGTGCCGCGCTGGGCGCGCTGGACGGTGCATTTTCATGGCACCTCTATCTTTTGACACTGGCAGGCACGATTTTTATGCACGGCGCGGCGAATCTTATCAACGATTATTATGATGTGCTGAACAAGGTTGATTCTCAGGAGGTAAAGACGGCACAATACCGGCCGCATCCGCTTGTCGAAGGCAAGCTCAGCCTGAACGCGGTCAGGATCGAGGCCTGTATCCTCTCTGCGCTTGCACTTGGTATCGGCGTGTATCTCTGCCTCACACGGGGATGGGTCGTTTTCGCAATCGGCGTCACCGGCATTCTGGCAGGCCTATTTTATACGGCACCTCCCTTTAAATACAAGTACTGGGCCCTGGGTGAATTGTCCGTGTTTTTTATGTGGGGCCCGCTGATGGTAGAGGGAAGCTATTTCGTGCAGCGACAATCGTTAAGTCTTGATGCGTTCTGGATCTCGCTGCCGTTCGGTATCCTGGTGGCGCTGGTGCTTCTGGCAAACAATCTCCGGGACAGAGAAACCGACAAGCTGCGGGGCATTAAGACACTACCGATTTTAATGAGCCGGCACAATGGAATGCGGCTGTATATGGCCCTTGCCATTCTCGCGTATGGTGCCGTGATCGCCATGTCACTGTTCGGACCGCTCACCCTGTGGTCGCTCATTGTCCTGTTGTCTCTGCCGCTGTTCCTCCATTTGCTGCGGACGATGATTCACGATACTCCCGACGATGCCGATGCACAGACGGCGAAACTGAATACGGTATTCGGAATTCTGCTGGTCATCTCACTGATTCTGGAGAGAATGCTATGAAGCGCACCACACTGTCGTGGACATTTGTAACGACAACGATTATTCTGGCCAATATTCTGTGGTTTGTCACGTTTTACCTCTCCGTAAGTACGTTCTGGATCAAAATCACGATATCGGCATCCTTACTCGCCGCACTATCGATCCTGATAAATCCCCACAGAAAAGGGCAGTTGCGAATCGACACACGATCCGTGCTGATCGGCCTGGCCTCCGCGGTAATCCTCTACGTAATTTTCTGGGCGGGCAGAGAAATCTCATCACTGATTTTCCCGTTTGCTCCGCATCAGATAGGGGGCATTTACGCCAAAGGTGAAGGCGCTCACATGGGGATTGTCTTTCTGCTCTTGTTCTTCATCACGGGCCCGAGTGAAGAGATATATTGGCGCGGATATCTGCAGGATTCACTCATGAAACGTTTTGGCGGGCGGACCGGATGGCTTTTCGCCACTGTGCTCTATGCCGGGGTTCATATCTGGTCGTTCAACTTCATGCTTATCGGCGCTGCCGCGGTGGCCGGTTCCTTCTGGGGCTTTATGTACTGGCGCCTTGGTAATCTGGTGCCGGTGATAGTGTCTCACTCCGTTTGGAGTGCTTTTATCTTTGCAGTGCTGCCGCTGTCATGACGTATCAAAGGCAGATACTTCACAGGTGAGCGATGAATCTCTTCAATAAAATCCTGTTTCGCTGTGTGTATTGGTTCAGAGCCCCGTGGGATGTGGGTGGTCCCCAACCCATCGTCAAAGAACTCATAGAGCGGGGAGATATTACGGGCCGGGTCCTCGATGTGGGCTGCGGTACGGGCGATACGGCAATCTTCCTTGCGCAAAAAGGCTATGCGGTGATGGGAATTGATTTCATACCACAAGCAATCGCCCTGGCTTCAGCCAGAGCAAAGAGCGCAGGCTCAGAAATATCCTTCCGGGTATTCGATGCATTGAAACTGGACCAGTTGCATGAACGGTTTGATACCATCTTCGATGCGGGACTCTTCCACAACCTTTCCAATACTGACAGAATCCGCTACACGAAATCCCTGGAAGCGGCACTGGAGCCGGGCGGGGCGTTCCACATGCTCTGCTTCAGCGACTCGCAGCCGGGGTTTATCGGACCGCGCAGAATTACAAAGGAAGAGATATGCCGAACATTTGCACAGGACTGGCGGATAGACTCGATACGCGCGACGAGATACAAGGCCTACTATCCGATTGGTGGCGCCGAGGCCTGGATCGCGTCTATTCGCAAAGTGTAGGAGCAATCGCCTTGCGGCATTCCGGCCCAGCCTGCATGCGCCCTCGGCATCAAACGAACGTGGGTTACGCACACTGAAGCTGCAACCTCAGCCCTGACCGAGATCTCGTTTTTTTCGTGCCACCATGTAAATTACCCGGTGAGGGGGTGACTTTACACTTGATTTCGACGGTATTCAACGTATCAATCTTCAAATAGCGGTTCAACCGGCACGGCGAACTCTCGCTCGGAGGGAAAATATCACACCGTCCCGAGTGACATGGTTCTGTATTTTCCTGTCCCGCACCCCAGGTCTATCGCCCTGCCTGGCGGTATTTTCCCCGTTTCGACAAGATTTCGGAGGATTTCAGGGGGCACGTCGCGTAATTTTGTCAAGAATGTAGGCCTGACCCTTGCTGACGCTTCCGTCAGTCAAGGTTTTGATAGGCTTTTTCAATTGTACCGATATTCTTATTCAATGCCGGTTTTGATATTCTCAGGATGAGTGATTCCACGTGCCGCGGATAATCGAAGAAATCAAACTTGCGTACCTGATAGTATGAAATATAGCGCACCAATTCGTACCGCTGGTCCGGCTTGTTCCTGACACCCTTGGGAAATGGAATGTGCACCGATCGTAAGATGGCGTCGTAGCTTTCATTGAGGAGATTGGTCGCCTTGCCCAGGTAAATAAGCATGGCCATTGAGTCATAGAAGGCATACAATCCCGAATCGTGTACATGGTCTCCGAGGATTTCTCGCAACTGGGGCCTGATTTCTTCTTCAGGATTAAATTCCGCGAATTCGGTGATCACCTTAAACTCGGGAGTGAACACACAGTTGAGAATATACGTCAGCGTTGTCTTCTTCGGTGTGACGGTTCCATTGTACCACGAGGTTGCCTGTGTCTTTGAGAATCCGGTGACATCGGTAAACTTCTCCAGGTCATTGTTGAAATATTCGACAAAAATATAGTTAAAAGTAGCCGTGTGCTTTGTATCCATTTCAGTGCAGTGCCGCCCATGAATAATGTGACCAGGTAGCCACCGAGTTTGCGGTGGAGCTTCTTTATTATGCTGATAAATGCATCCGCTGCCACTATCATCGGTCACACCACCCTTCAAATTAAAAAAAATATGAAAAGATGCATAATTTCCGGTGTTGTCTGTCGTGGCGGTGGTCACTTGTTTTTTCTGATTTTCTTCGGCTTTTTCTTCTGCCGGAACTCGAGGCCCTGGATCAGTGCCTGCAGGCTTTCTTCCTCTGGAGCAGGTCCGACAGTCAGCCTGTACTCTTTTTTGCTGATCTTTATAACTGCAATCTCTTTATTTAATAACTGCTGGATCTCATCCAGGCGCTCTTTTTCGTCCTTGCTGCAAAACGAGACGGCCATGCCTTTGTTGAAACCTCGCCCCGTTCGTCCCACTCTATGGACATAGTTCTCGGCCTTTTCGGGTAAGTCATAATTTATGACGTAGCTGACATCCGGGATATCGATTCCACGGGCACTTACGTCTGTGGCTATCAGGACATTACATGCACCCTCTTTGAACTTTTGCATCACGTCGGATCGCGTAGTATGTTCCTTATCCCCATGGATGGTGAAGGAAGGTATGCCGACCCGTTCCATTGCTTTTGTCACCCGCTCGGCCCGAACCCGTGTCCTGACAAACACGATGATCTTGCTGTCAGGATTATCCTGAATAAATTTCTCCAGGAACAACCGCTTGTCATCCATTTCCACAAACATGACAAAGTGAGAGACATTTTTCGAGACAGGGTCATCAGGGGATATCTGTATACGTATTGCAGAGCTGTTAACCTGTGAGAACGCCAGTTTTTTGATTTCCCTGTTGATGGTGGCAGAGAAAAAAAGCGTTTGATGCTTTCTGGTAAGCATTCTCTTGACATATTTGATATCCTCGATAAATCCTAGGTCCAACATTCGGTCGGCTTCATCCAGTACAAGCGTATTAACATCCCGCAGATTAATATATCCCTGATTGATAAGATCAAACATACGTCCCGGAGTGGTCACCAGCACATCGATGCCATCCTGCAGTTTTTTGATCTGCGGATCCTGCTCGACCCCCCCATACAGCGCGAATATTTTTACCCTGGTATGTTTTGCAAGATGTGTAAACACATCACCAATCTGCAATGCCAGTTCACGCGTGGGAACCATCACGATGCATTTAATACCGGGGGAGCGTTTGCTGCGTTTGTCGCTGTGAATTCGATTAATGAGAGGAATTGCGAAGGCAGCTGTTTTACCCGTTCCCGTCTGCGCGATGGCCAGCACATCTTCACCCTTCATGATCGAAGGGATTGCTTTAAATTGTATATCCGTTGGTCTTTTAAAGCCTAATAATGACAAATTCTTCTTTATTGCGTCTGAAATATGGTAGTGATCAAACTTCATAGTACCTCGCTTTATTTTGAATGTCAGCCCGTTACACACATGGGCATCATAGAATAACCGAGGAGATAAAGCGGCAATTTTATAACTCAAGAGATATGGAATGTGTTGCACAGGCGGACGGCACACGCTCACGCACTCAATGCATCTCCCCTCAAACGTCATAATCGCATTATCCGAATGCATCATGATGAAACGTGTGTCGCTGCAGAATGTATCTATGCGATAATTGTGCAGAGTTTTAGCAGAATATTTCCGGCCTGTCAAAGTTGACAACGTTGCAAAAGGCTAATTTCAGATGATGAGGCAAAAAGTTTCAAATTCAAGGCACGCAAATCCCGAGGAATACGGCGTACCCCGATACGCTTCGCTATCGTGAATGAATTCGGGTTACCCCCTTCACTGCGCTGAAGGCTTGTGACCGGTAAGTCTCATAAACGTATGTGTACGCGCACTGACGAGGGAAAGAGTTCATGCATACGGTGTTTTTTTACAAAGTCATCAACAGTGATGTGGTTCCGGTTTTCTCACACGAGTATGAGGTGCGACCGCCCATGGCGGTCGCCTAGAAGATATTGTAAGACACATTTTTTATGTGGTTTGCACGATCCTACAAGTTGACCCGGAGGCCCTTATCCCTGAGATATTCCTTGACCTGTCTGATACTCAAGAGGCGATAGTGGAACACTGACGCCGCCAGAAGAATTGCCGCACCGCCCTTTGCAACACCCTCATAGAAATGCTCCAACGTTCCGGCTCCGCCCGACGCCACGACAGGCAGGTTCACGGCGTCTGCAATTGCCCTGGTAAATTCCAGATCATAGCCTGCCTGTGTGCCGTCTCCATCCATGCTTGTCGGCAGGATCACGCCGGCACCCAGTTGTTGGCATTCTTTCGCCCACGCAATGGCATCCTGACCAACCGGTTTTGTCCCACCGGCCACCACGAGTTCGAATCCGGACGGCATTTCCTTGTTCCTCCTGGCATCGATGGCGACGGTGATCCTTTCAGAACCATAGCGCGTGGCGGCGCTGCTCACCAGTGCCGGATCTTTGACAGCGGCGCTGTTCATGGATATTTTATCGGCACCGGCGTCCAGAACCATTTCGATATCCTCCAGTGTGGAGATACCGCCACCCATGGTGAGAGGAATATCTATCACTGAGGACACTTTTTTGACCCATTCGAGTCGTGTTTTCCGGTTTTCCAGGGTTGCCGCGATATCCAGCATGGCCAGCTCGTCGGCTCCCTCATTCTGATAATAGCTGGCGTTTTCAACAGGGTCACCCGCATCTTTGATATCGACAAAATGTACCCCCTTTACTACCCGGCCGTCTTTCATATCAAGACACGGCATGATCTTAACTACACTCATAGTAAGTCCTTTCTATCATATATATTGTATTCCAGGATGGAGCCTGGCATTCGAACTGTAAAGCTAGTTGCACGCATTCGTTTTTCACGTCGGACCGAAAAACGATTGTGTCAGTCACCAAGATACCTCTTCTGCACCTTGACGGCAATCTCTTTGAGTATATGATCCTGTTCCATCATCCGCCGAAAGCGTTTCCTCACCACACTGACGGTGCTGTAGTCCACTCCTATCAGATCACCGATCTCCCGCTGCGTCAGCCCGCCATGCCGGTACAGGAGTTCCATTGCCATTCCCCGGGCAACACCCCTGAACCTTCGTGCAAAAAATACCGCCTGAGGCGTGTCGGTCTCCGCAGCAACGGCATCAAGTATCCGTGCAGGATTGACATGCCTTTCCATTGTCTTTACCGCCGGCAGCTCCCGCTTCGAGTTCGGGGTTAAAAAGCGATCGGTAATCTTCTTAATAAAGGCTTCATCTCCGATAATGCCGTGGCCCTTCCCCTTTGCCAGGGGGTTGGAGAGCTCTCCGACCAGACCGCTTTCCACAAACCGGGCGTACGCACGACGCCCTTTCGAATCGTCGCCCCCGAAACAGGCAAGGAGGTCGTCCCGGCTGAGCCAGGGGTAGCGATCTTTTTTTCTGATATAGCCCGGGTAGCTGCTCCAAGGATAGATTCTCAACGCTTCCCGGAGGTCCTGTATCGGGAGGGATGCGTACTTCTTTACACGAACCGGATTCAAGTGCACATAGCGCGATACTTCCATTAGATAACTGTCTGCGTCGATGAGAAACGATTTATACCGCCCCTGGTACAGATGCCCCACCCGTCCGTGGGTGTAGTTGAAGTACGAGGTATAGGATATATTGAAGTGACGCATGAATTCCTGCAGATTCGCCATGGGTGTCCTGACAATGAGGTGAAAGTGATTGGCCATCAGCACGAAGGCCAACACTTCCACCTGATATATCTCTCCTGATCGTGCCAGAAGATCGAGAAAATTCTCGCGGTCGGCATCACCCGCAAAGATATTCTCCCGGGCATTCCCCCGGCAGGTTACGTGGTAGCATGCGTCTTCATATTGAATGCGTAACGGTCGAGCCATGGCGAGTCTATAGTATAAAATGGATCAAAATTCAATAATAAAGATTTGACCCCATTCTCCTAAAACTTTGTTGGCCAGTTGGCGAGCAGATGCGCGCCCATGCCGCCGCTTTCTGAAGTGCGTATCAATCTGATGACGGACACCAGATAATCCCGTGTTTCCCTCGGATCAATGACATCCTGAATATAAAACTCTTCAGCCAGGGAGTACGGACTCCCTTCCCTGACCATCTTTTCAATCAGTTCCTTACGTTCGTCCTCCGGCAAAGCACCATAGGCGACATCTGCGGCGATTTCAGGTTCGAGAAAACCAATTTCCCCCGTCGGCCAGGCCACGATAAAATCAGGACCTGCGGTGGGTCCGCACATGTTGTACATTGCCTGACCGTATGTTTTTCGTATGATAATCGAAATTTTCGGTACCGTGGTCTGGGCAAGGGCTTCCAGGGCAACCGTAACCTTTGCGCCGACTTTGCGGTGTTCCGCCTCTTTCCCCGTGATAAACCCCGGTGTATCGTGCAGGAATATAAGGGGGATATTGAATGAATCGCACAGACAGATGAAACTGGTCATCTTTTCAAGGGCTTCAATTCCCATGGCACCGCCGTTGACGATGGGCTGATTTGCGATAAATCCGACGGTGCATCCATCAATCCTCGCCAGGCAGGTGATGATGGTTCTCCCGAACAGAGGTTTCAAATCGAAAATGACGCCGCCATCAACGATTGTTCTGATGATGCGGTACATGTCATAGGATCGTGTCCTCTTCTCCGGCAGAATAGTGAGGATTTGTGCCATGTCCCTCCCCGATCCTTCCGGTACGGGTACAATGGGGGACAACTCTCGGTTACTGGATGGCATATAGCTGAGAAATTCTCTGATGATCCGGAAGCATTCTTCTTCGTTGTCTGCAACCTGATCGGCCATGCCTGAAATCTCGGCATGCACTCGCCAGCCCCCCATATCCTCATCGGTATATGTTGCGGCAATCGCCTTATGGAGTGCCCGGACTCCCGATACCGAGAGCGTGCTGCCCTTGACCTGCACGACAAAATCCGAGAGGCACGCCTGCCACATGGGCACCCCGTTGCATTGGCCCATGATTGCCATGATCCAGGGCGTGGTACGTATATTACTGTACTGGGGCAAGATAGAGTTTTTATTGCCGCCTTCGCCGCTGAGAGAGGCGATCCCCACTGCACCTTGTATATCGGGCAGCCGACCACCCCCCGATTCGCCTAACCAGATAAGGGGCATCCCCATTTCCACGGCCTGTTCCCGAATCTTTTTTGCCTTTTTCGAGTAGATTCGGGCGTTACTCGATGCCAGTACGGTAAAATCACTGGCGATGATTCCAACCCGACGTCCGCCGATATTGCCGTAGCCGGTAATCAGACTGTCTGCCGGTGTTTTCTCTTTCATACCGGGCATATCGGAACAGGCATGCATACCGAACTCGAAGAATGTATCCTTGTCGAGCAGGCGCTCGATGCGTTCCCGGGCCGTCCATCTTCCTTTGTGATGCTGCATCCGGACTTTTTCCGGTCCCCCCTGCTGCAATGCCTTTTCTTTTCTTTGCTTGAGATCGTCACACAACTGATCTAATTCCATTCCCACCTCCCCGCCACATGGGTACTATACGGCTGATCTGTTCACTCCCTCAGACAGGGTCAACGTTGCGGCAGCGCTACTGCAATCCTTTCTGCCCTGGACAGCCGTGTACAAAACATACAGGCAAAATAATCCGCGCGCGTTCCTCTTATGTTATTTCCATACTTCCGGGGTATAACCTTTTGGCAGGTGGGCGGTTCCCTTTACGCAGGGCACACCGGTTTCGCGATGGATCCGGGTTATGATTTCATCAACCTCTCCGCAAAAGCCACCCTCATTCGTGTCCCATCCATTTGATGATTTTTTCGCAAACATGCACGTACAAAAGTGTATCGCATCGGCACCCCTTTTCTTGAGAATCCCGGCCAAATCCGTGACTGAATCTCCCGGACACCGGCAGGTAAAGAGTCCCAGCAATTGCGTGTCTTCGTACTGCGCGAACCCCTCTCTTTTTTCCAACAGGCATTTGAAACAATTGGTCAGGGGACACTGATTCTCGTTTTTTTCACAACGGATAAGGGCTATTTTCGTCATGCTACGCCTCCTTTCAGATCCAACGATAAAATGTATTCTCTATATCAGCCAGTAAAAGTGCAAGTTAGCTCACTGCCCCTTATGAAACCACGCTATTTGTCACTACGGCATCACGATACGTGCGCCGACGCCGCCTTCGATGAAATTTTCTCTCCAGGCATCACGAAAGAGGTTCCGGGCATGTGCGCCGGTGCAGTGACTGGGGGCAACCTTTCGCACACCCGCTCGCTGAAGACGGGACACAATATTCCTAACCTCACCGTGAGACATCTGAGAGAGGTGAAAACCACCGACCACCATATACACATCGTCATGATGGTGCTTTTTTGCTGTGCTTACAATATTGACAATGCCGGGATGCGCACAACCCGTAATAATTGCCATGCCCTCCGCTGTCTCCACAATCAGGGCCTGTTCCGAAATCCCCGTTCCCATCTCTCCGGTCGTGTATACACCTCCACACAACTGTCGTGCAGTACTCACCTCCTCGACGGTGGCACCCGTGCGCCGGAGGGCCTGTTTAAATTGCAGGGGGAAGGATGCCGGCACATATACCACGACATCATTTTTGCGTGCTAAAAACTCGGACACCCCCCCCGTATGATCATGATGAATATGTGAAAGCACCACAACATCGATGCATGCGGGGTCGATGTTCAGGCACTTCATATTATGCAGTAAGATACGTCCATTATCTCCGGTATCGAACAACAGGGTCCTTTCTTTACCCTCGACGAGACAGGCAAACCCCCAATCGGTGATGCACTCGGCTCGTCCGGAGACATTGTTATAAAGCACAGTGATCGTCACGGACCGCGCGCTGGCATCCACGAAGCCTGAGTGCAGATTGACACATACCACACACACCAGCATTATGACAAAGAGAACGCGATGTCGGTCCTGTGTTTTGCCTTTCCGCATGTCGGGAACGATCCTGTACCTTCTCCAATCCTCAGCTCATCGCCTGATCGGCATGGAGTTTGGAGGAAGGAGCTTGTATTGAAACGCGGTCATTATTTGAATCGATTATCTGCCTTCGTCGTATACACATTGTTCACATTTTCTGAGAGCCATCCGATCTTTTCAACATCACGGTGATCGAAATGCGGTACATAGGGTTTTATGTCGAGAAGTGGCGTTCCATCAACGATGTCGACATCTTCGATGTGCAGCGTATTATGCTCAACGCCGGTGAGACGCACAATGGACAGCCCGATAGAATTCGGTCGCCGTGGTGCCCGCGTCGAAAATATTCCCCGGGGCACATCATCCAGGAACGGTTTAACGTGCAGTAGCGAACCGTTTGAAAGATGAAAATGATATAGTAGTATGATGTGTGAAAAACCATCGATATCTTGCAGGCCACGAACGTAGCGCGGTTTCACCTCAACCGTTCCGGCGATACCATAGGACGCTGTCGGTTGAATCGGTATTCCTTCCAGATCCTTGAAGGGAGAATGAATGATGCCGATGGGATCATAGCGTATTTCTTGCATGAATCTTACCTTATCAGTGTGTGAATATCAGAGTTCGATCACCCTTCCGGCTCCACCTTCCATAAAAGTATCGGGGTACAGAGCTCTGATCTCGGGAATGTGTTGCGTACAATGGGTGGCACAAATCAGGTCCATGCTCCTGATTATTTCGAATTCATCGAACCCGTGCAACCCTCCGATAATGGCACCGACATTGCCGTACTGAGACGCAGCGATTACAATATCTTTCACACCGGGATGCGAACAGCCAACGATGACCACCACGCCGTTCGTTGTATTGACGACAAGGGCCTGTTCTATCCCCTTGAGTTCACCGGTGGAATAGATATTGTCGGAGATTTCGACCGGCTTATGAACGGAAATGACCTCTCGGGCCGCATGGGGGGGTACACCATACGACGCCGGCACAAAAAGTCTGACATCATTATATTCACTGAGAAAATCGGCAAGACCACCGGTGTGGTCCCAGTGTGCATGCGAGATCACCACATCTTCGATAGAAGTCGGATCGATCTTCAGTTTTTTCATATTCTCGAAAAGGATGGCCCCTTTGGCACCGGTATCGAACAGGATCGTGTGTCCATATGCTTCGACAAGACAGGCAAACCCCCAATCCGCCACCAGATCATCTCTCCAAACCGTGTTGTCGTATAGTAACGTAATTTTCAACATATCTCTCCTTAACTCTGCCCCCAACCGAAATCGAGAGGGCACATGTGTTCCTCAATTCAACCGTTCTACCATATTCAAACCGTCTTTCGATCGACTCACCATCTAGTATACCTGGGACTGCGTCCTTAAAACCATGTCGCCGACGTTACAACCGATCTTACGCGCGATAAGAGGACATTTTGCTTGAAGCAGAAAAAATATATTTTCACTCTCATCGCTTAGAGATTCGTAATTCCCCTGCCCCTTCGCAAGGATCATGTCTGCGCCATAATAACGATCCAGAAATTCATCGGAACATGAATTCAAGACGACACCGGGAAAATCGGCACCCGTATCTATGGTCTTCACGATATCGGTGATTCCGACAAAGCGCGCATCTTCCGCGGTGGCATCATTAATGACAGGATTGCCCCTGACGGCATATGTTATATCAAGATCCGTATTCCCAGTGAGCAACGATATCAATATCTTGTCCAGCACAATCTCTCCGGCATTGTCGCCGATGTAAAGCAGGGTACCCGCGTTTTTGAGATAGCGTTCAAAAGAGTCATAATCGAAATGGTCCGTACTCTTTTCCGTAAAACCCTCAAAAATCTCGCCCATCGTACTCCATCGGCGTTCGGGTCCCATATCGATAAGATTTCCTGTACCGGCAAGCTTCACTGCATCGATCAGAGGCGCCGAAGATCCGTTGATGAGCGAGACAAGCTCCGCTTCCATGTTCAACATCTGTTCGTTATGAAATTTCTTAATGTCTTTATACGGATCCGGATTGCCGGTAACTTCTCTGACAGTCCGGTGAATGAGCCAGCCGATATGTGGCGGCGTTTCTTCCTGCGACACATTCAGCAACGCAGTCATTATTGCCTGTAAAACTTCCGCCTGCATTTTTTCATCACCGCCAGCTATACGGCTTGCCTCCAGCCCCTGCCTGAGGAAACAGGGGTAACAATCCAGCGAGATTTTCACTGTACACTCCTTGGCCTTTCGTTCCGTACCCGACACCTGAATGACGCAGCTTTGTGTTGACGTACGGTGATTTGAAAGTTCACACCGTTAAAGATCACATCACTGTTCGATAGTCGAGTGGGTGTCACTATCTTGTTGAGTCGGGGTTTCCACCCGACATGATTTCGTATCCTCCATCGCGCGAGCAATGGACTGTTCGATATGCAGACATTGCCTGTCACATGCCGTCAGCCGAGCGAGATGGCACCCAAGGGACACTCATCCACACAGGCACCACACCCGATGCATTTGCTCGCATCAATTGTGGCCACATCATTGACGGTAATCGCATCCACCGGGCAGAATCCATCGCACATGCCGCATCCCCGACACTTCTGAGGATCCACCCGGGCAACGGCATGGCCCTTGTTTCCCTGGAGCCGATCGATGCGCCGTTGCGTATCACGAATCTGTTTTTCGAGGTCACGGGCTTGTTGCATGAGGGCAGCTCTTTCATCCTTGGCCGTCATCTGTGACGGTACTCCGGGGTTTTCGGAACGCGGTCTATAATCATCGATCGGCGTCCCCCACTCGTTCGATGCCATACCCTGTGGAATACCGCGGCCCATACCTTGTCCCATGCCGCGACCTTGTCCCATGCCGCGACCCTGCCCCATGCCACGGCCTTGTCCCATACCGCGACCCTGTCCCATGCCACGGCCTTGTCCCATACCACGACCTTGTCCCATGCCCTGGCCTCTGCCGCCCATGCCTCGACCACCCCCCATCCCGAGGGGCACCGCCGTATTGGCAGTACCTTGTGCGGCAGCGGTACCGAACTTGATCTGTTCAACCGCCTGACGAACAGTACCTGTCGTGCCTTCAATGACATGAATACCCGCAGCGCTGAACACCTGCTGTGCATTGGGGCCGCAATTGCCCGTCAGAATATACCGTACCCCCCGTTCTGCCATGAACTGTGCTGATTGGATTCCGGCACCACCTCCGGCAGCAACATTGGGATTGTGAACGGCCTCATACTGCATTGTCTCGGTATCGATAAATATGTAATACGGCGCCCTCCCCAAACGAGCTTCAACCTGATCGTTCAGTGATGGCCCCGTTGACGTGACTGCTACTTTCATCTTTTAAATACTCCTATTCTTATAAATGTAGTCTCAACGACCCAACCGTACCGATAGCACCCCCACCACCAGACATCGAATCAATGTACCCGGGCATCTGTTATTCGCACTGCCGCTTTGGTCATTGCTCCCATTCCCCCGGGACACGTTTTTTCCATTTTGGTTCTCTCAGCTTTTGTCTCTTTGATCAGAGGTACCACCATTTTACGGAGCATAACCTGTGCCATCCCACGGGCAGCAAATGATAATAATTAATTAATTAATCATTACTGCGGCTTGTGTAATCACGCTCGCATGTGCAGCATACAAGTGTCGTCATTATGCAACTTATGCCCTGATTAGAGGTTGCATAATTGCACCTCGATATTTACATACGTTGATTCTAATCCGAACCGCAAGCGCTGAAGCTCGCCGGATGCCTCTCTACGGGCACCCCCCTGCGAGCGGCGTCTCTCATGCAACGTTGCAGTCACGCGGGCAGCGTAAAGCGGCGTCGGACGTTTTGACTGACTGCGCCCCTAATAATGTGGTGGCTTCTCACACCCCGGTATTTTTTTGGGCACAAAGAGTTCCTCGGCAAATTCCTTGAGCCGATCAGTCAGTTTCTGACACGTCTCACTCAGCTCGGCAATCTGTTCCTGTTGCGTACATACGATACTGTTCAACTCGGCAATAGTCTTCTCCTGGTACGCAATTTTTATTTCTATATCCTCAATACGTTGTTCATCAATCATTTTGTGTCCTTTGTGAGTTACTTACGACAAAATCGCCCAACGTCTATTGTCAGATGATGCGGGCAAAAATCACTGCAAGGCATAGCCCCTCTGGGACACGAATCAATTGCATCCGTCTACAATACCGATATCGGCATAAATGAACTTTTTTATGCAGTTGCCAAGCACAGAAACACACCTGCGAGATTTTCATAGTATAAAACGGAACAAAATTCAATAATAAAGATTTGACCCCATTTTATTATTGACTCACACGACATGCTGTGGCAGTGGTTTCACAGTCTGCACCATTTTGTGTTTTTTACGAGGCACCGCCATTGCGCGAAATGGCGAGGACGATTCAGAGAGTTCGGGCTGGTTCTTTGATAATGAAAACGGATACAGAAAAGGAGGGCATATTTGTGGCAAAGGTAACTATCGAAGCAAATGGCAACGTGGCGATCCTGAGACTCGACAATGGCTTAAAAAATTCCGTGGGCTCTGAGCTGGTAGACGATATATCGGCCGCTTTGATGACGCTGAAAAACGAATGTGACGGCATGGTGCTTGCCGGAAACAGCAGTTTTTTCTGCATCGGCCTGAATCTTCCGGAATTGGTTCATTATAGCCGATCCGAAATGTCCGACTTCTGGTACAGGTTCAACCAGGTCACCCTGGATCTGTACACCCTGCCCCTCCCCACTGCCTGCGCAATTGAGGGACACGCACCCGCCGTCGGCACAATCTGGGCACTGTGCTGCGACGTCCGGATTGCCGCAGAGGGGCAAAAGCTGCTCGGCCTCCTCGAGATCAAACTGGGACTTCCGACACCGTTTCTCACCGATCTGATGCTGCGGCAGACGGTCAGCGACCATGCCGCGAACGAGGTCCTGTACCTGGGAGAATTGTTCAATCCCGAAAAAGCAAAAGAGATGAATCTAATACACGAAATCTGCCCCGCAGAGGACGTGGAACAGAAGGCACTTTCGCATATCACGGCGTTAAGCGCTCGACCCCGGCATGCACTG
>Ga0272442_10002002_pt1 | contig 30137 bp, 21 predicted proteins | sample SSMForm2O_FD_200262 | JGI IMG/M metagenome (GOLD analysis project Ga0272442, IMG submission 200262) | Marine sediment archaeal communities from Little Sippewissett salt marsh, Falmouth, MA, United States - SSM-Form-2O | ecosystem: Environmental > Aquatic > Marine > Wetlands > Sediment ...
AAAAAATTCAGGCTCATAGCATTATATAATTTCTCAATGACAAAAATGTGTCTTATTTATCCTCATACATTAAAAATATTGCCAACTTAAGGGGCTTTTGATACAGCCCCCTCCTATCAAGGGATTTCACCAGCAGCCTTCGGCTCTGATGAATCGCTGTGTTATGATGCGACACGAAGTCGTGTTGTTGATTGTTTAGAAAAGAGTTAACGTTCTTTGGCTAAACCTGATATGTTCCTATCAGTACCCTAAGAGGCATGCTGCTGTTGCGCAGATGACGGGTTGTGGAGCCCATCTGACAAAGTACCGAAATGGGTGGAAACCGTGAGGTAAAAACCCATCTCCGAGTCCCGCGGAGTTAAGGGCAAGGGTCTTAGGTCATAGGGTGAAATTAATTGAAAGTCCGTAAGCGTCGTCAGCGGCAATGGACCTACCAGGACTAATAGGTTTTAACTGTGCTTCCCCGTGTTTGCACAGATGGTCAGGATGCAGGTCTTATAACTGCCTGTACGGAACCGAAGAACCATCGGCGTAGAGGGCTCACCTAAGTGACTTAACAGTGATCAATGATGCGGAACGTGGCAACCCGGAGCCTTCGCCTATTGGGCAGGCTAACCGCAAGGCAAGCTGTTGGAGGGCCGAAGTGTGATGCCTTTGAAAATAGAAACATTATATTCAAGTACCGTGCTCTGTAAACTTCGCCAACTTAAACCAACTAAACAGAATCAATAATAAAGAAATCGGGGTAACGAAGTGAAAGGTTCGATGAAGGAAATTTTTTTGCTCTTTGTATTAGGATTACCCATGCTCATTTTTGGTCTCAAAGAGCTATATCAAGTAAATAAATTTGTGAAAATGGGCTCTCATGCCGACGGTATCATTGTTGAAATGAAAAAAGGGCCCAGCATACTGAGCAAATATCACCCGCGTGTTCGATTTCTAACTAAAGATGGAAAAACTATTGAATTTATTGCAGGTAATGGCAGTAATCCGCCGATGTATAAAGTAAATAACCACGTACCGGTAGTATACAATCCGGACTACCCCAACTATGCGGTCATTCATTCATTTATAGAGATCTGGCTGGGGCCGGCCATATATACCAGCCTTGGCCTGATTTTATTAATTTCCTCCGGTTTCCATTGGATGAAATATAAATCGCAATTTAAATAGTAAGTTACGGGTAGAATTCACTACCAAAAATGGGAGTAACGACGCTGTCGCATGGATGGTAGGCAAAAATGTTCAAGCTTGGAACGAAGCAATTGAACGCGTCAGAAAAAGTGAAATATGATAATTTTTAGTAAACCACACTAACCCCTAAATCCCTTTTATCTTGATTATCCTTCAAAAATTCCATATCATTCAGTTAGCAGTTACTTTATTAGTATTTCATCCATTGGCAATAAGGATCGATTTAAGATTCATTATAAAGGGAGATATTATGAATCTACCAAAAATTAAAATACACCTTTTATTATTTACAGGATTAATCCTTATGAATGCAAATCTTAACGCACAAAATCCCAATTTTTATATCTTTCTCTGTTTTGGACAGTCTAACATGGAAGGGCAAGGAACAATTAAACCTCAGGATAAAAGTGTTCATAGCCGTTTTAAGGTTTTTCAAGCTCTTGATTGTCCAAACCTTGGCAGGACAAAAGGAAAATGGTATGCAGCAGTACCTCCAACATGCCAATGCAATTCAAAACTTTCACCTGCCGATTATTTTGGAAGAACCATGGTTGAAAAACTGCCGGATAGTATTGAAATAGGCATCATAAATGTCGCTATTGGTGGCTGCGATATCCGACTGTTTGATAAAGATATTTATCAGGATTATGATTCTACCTATCAGGAAAGCTGGTTTACCGACAAAATTGCTGATTATGAAGGAAATCCATATAAGTATCTTATCGATCTTGCGAAAATGTCACAAAAGGATGGTGTTATAAAAGGGATTCTTTTACATCAAGGCGAAACAAATACAGGCCAGATACAATGGTTGTCGTACGTTAAGAAAATTTACAATGATATGTTAACAGATCTTTCATTAACCGCTGAATCAGTGCCGCTTTTAGCCGGAGAGCTATTGTCTACTGAAGGCAGTTGCTGCTCAACAATGAATCCCATAATCAATCAACTTCCGGATTATATTCCTAATGCTCATGTTATTTCATCTCTTGGATGCCCGGGACAGGATGAAGCACATTTTGACTCTGAAGGTTATCGGATATTAGGAAAAAGGTATGCAATACAAATGCTGTCACTTATGGGATATGTTGTTAAAGACGAATAATTACAAGTTACATCTGATAAGGAAAGCAGATGAAAAACGTTCTATTGTTGTTGGCTCAAGGTTTTGAAGAATATGAAGCAAGTGTATTTACAGATGTAATCGGTTGGAGCAGATTCTGCGGGACAGAACCGGTGGATTTAATAACGACTGGCTTAAGAAATGAATTAAAATGTACATGGAATTTTACAGTAAAACCAGAGTTGGATTTTACTAAAATAAACGTAACTGATTATGATGCTCTTGCCATTCCAGGAGGATTTGAAGAGGCTGGATTCTATGAAGACGCGTTTGATGAAAAATTTCTGAACCTGATTAAACAATTTGACAATCAAGGGAAAATCATTGCTGCAATATGTGTTGCCGCTCTTCCAGTAGCGAAGTCAGGTGTATTAAAGAATAGAAACGCAACCACATATGATCTGTTAAATGGAAAAAGAAGAAAAGAACTTGCCGATTTTGGGGCAATTGTTAAAGATGAAAATATAGTTATCGATGAAAATATTATAACATCCACTGGCCCATCAACAGCAATTGAAGTGGCGTTTATTTTATTAGAACTGCTTACAGACAAAGAAAATGTCAAAACTGTAAAAAAGTACATGCGATTTAATTAATGATAACCTTCGGATTGAGGAAAAATACACTGTTTTGGTTAAAACATATCAATTAAAATCAAGCTGACTGGAACAGCTCTGTTTCGTTTTGACTTTTCGAACCTTTCTTGAATATTGTTTTCTGTTATTTATTCTGTATTATGTGTGTTCATATATTTTTAAGAAGATCTTTGAATGATTAAAAATAACAGAATATTTTTTTATGCATATTTAGTAACAGGATTTATTTTTCTGATTTTTGCTAATGGCAGGTGGATCTTACCAATTGCACCATTTATAGCGCCCATTTTTTTAATTCGCTTTCTCAGGATTCAAAAACCATTAAAAGGAATCATATTTATATTATTGGCATTATGGATTTCCAATATTATTATCTGGAAAGGCATGATGCCAATGTCTGGTCCTTTTTACTATATCGTATGTTTTATAATGAGTCTGTTTTCATCGTCGAGTTATCTGATCAATCGGATTTTCTCTGTAAAAATAAAAGGAATGATATCAACATTGATATTTCCTTCAATCGTCGTCGTTTTAGATTTTATTGTTGTATCAACAATCCCATCTGGCTCATTTGGTTCATTGGCTCATACACAATCTTATTTGCCGATCTTACAAATTGCTTCATTAGCAGGCAATGAAGGTATCATTTTCTTTTTAGCCTGGACTGCCTCAGTTGTAAATTGGTTATGGGATCATCATTTTGAAATAAAACGAATACAGAAAGGGATATTGATATATGGCATAACAGTCTTCATTTTAATGATATTCGGACAGATCAGACTGAATTTAATCTCTAAAAAAATGAATACCGTAAGAATTGCCTCTGTTACATTGGATAAGAACCTTGAAAGGGAATTCCATTTAATATCTGAGATTGATGCGTTTGACAGATTATATGATAAGATCGGACAACGCTTCATTGAGTCGTGTGATAAAGCTGTTCAGGCAGGCGCTAAAATTATATTTGGACAAGAAACCTTGCTGGGAATTTGGCACGAGAACGAACAGAATTATCTTGAAAATATTAAACAGATTGCATCAAGAGACAGTATTTATATTGGCCTTTCTATTGCTTTGATAACAGAGGAGTCCAGGAATAATCAGTTGCCCGCAAAAAATAAAATGATATGGATATCACCGGAGGGAAAGATTGTGTCTGAATATTATAAAGCCAAACCGATGTATGGGAAACGAATTTATGGTGACGGCAAAATAAAATATTTTGACACGCCTTATGGTCGAATTTGTTCAGCTATTTGTTTTGATATGGATTTCCCTAATGTCATCAATCAAATCAGAAAAAGTAACATCGATATCATGCTTGTGCCTGCAAATGATTGGAGAGAAATTTCACCTTATCATACTTTTGTTGCAGCGTCTCGCGCAATCGAGCATGGATTTAATATGGTAAGGTCAACAGGGCATGGATTATCGGCTTCATTCAATTTTAAGGGAGAAGTTCTATCAAGATTGGATTATTTTAACAGTTCTGAGAATATGATGATATCCGATGTCCCCATGAATGGTGTAAATACTATTTATTCACTTTTGGGAAATTATTTTGTTTTCTTATGCGCTGTATTCTTAATAGTGAGTGGAATTCTGTATTGTAAAATTCCTTCGAAAAAAAATATGGACATATCTGAGCAATAGTAAATTTGGCTTGTATAAATTAAACATTTAAGGAATATATATGAGTATTGAACTGCCCAAGGATAAAGAAGCCCAAATCATTGAATCGATCAAACAATATGTTAAAGAAAATTTTGAAAATGAGATTGGCAACTTAAAAGCCTCTCTCCTTCTCAATTACTTTATCACTGAGATTGGACCTGTTATCTATAACCAAGCAATTATTGATGCTCAGACATTTATAACAGATAAAATAAACGATTTGGATAGTGCCTGTTACCATCCGGAATTCATGTATTGGAAAAATTAGAGCCATAAACAATATAAACGAATAAAAGAAAACAGATGTGAATTTATAAAACAGAATGAAAAAATAAGGAGCGGCCAATGATTATTCTCAAAGACAAAGAAAAAAATTGTCAGATCGGGACGATTAATCAAGATCAACTGCAATTCTTAATCGATCAGCTTGAAGAGGAGTCCTCGACAGACCAGGATTACTATATTAATTTAGAAACGCTTGAAATGTTTGAGAAAAACGGAATCGACCAGGAGCTGCTTAAAATATTAAAGGATGCGATTGGCTCACGTGAAGATATGGAAATAGAGTGGCTGCGTACATAAAATTTGCTTCATCCATTTTCCATACACTGGACCGCTCCTCCAGTCGCTTCGTTTTCAGGATCAGAGGCACCCCACAACAATCAACAGGCAGACCGTTCGTCTCTGATGGGACCGATCGGATTTGCCCGCAATAATAAGTGTCTACTTAAAAAATATTTTTTTTATTAAATTCAATCGTATCAATCAGTTTATTTGTTCTCAAGGAGGATTTGATGAAAGTCTCGGGAGTTCATTTAATCATTGTGTTGAATATATTCATCTTTGTCGTCTGCATATTTGCCCAGGAAATGCCCCTTGTCTATGATGTTGAAGACACTGGCGCAGACTGGCCGGCCCCTTATATGCATTCAATCGATGATCTTCCCGTCATCGAGGCATTGCCCGATCCGTTTGAATGGTCCGACGGCAGAGGGCGCATTTCAAACATATCTGACTGGCGTTACCGGCGTGCAGAGATCAAAGCAGAAATCGAACATTATGAAATCGGGGAAAAGCCCGGCCGGCCGGACAACATAACTGCTAATTACGCCGATGACACACTCACAGTGAACATCACAGTAAATGGCAACACGCTCACTCTGACTTCGGCAGTCGTGCTTCCGGAGGGGGACGGTCCTTTTCCTGCAGTGATCGGAACAGGGGGCGGCATCCATCCTCTCCTATCTGAAATCTTTACCAGTCATAATGTTACGATAATTCCATTCTACTTTTGGCAGGTCATGGCCCACACACAAATTCGCGGTCAGGAACCGATCAACAGGTTGTACCCTGAGCTTACCTATATCGGTGCCTACAGCGCTTGGCCCTGGGGAATAAGCCGTCTCATCGACGGGCTGGAGCTGGTTTCTGAAACGCTTCCCATCGATCTGAAGCACCTGGCCGTAACCGGCTGTTCCTATGCCGGCAAAATGGCTCTCTTTGCCGGAGCCCTTGATGAGCGAATCGCACTGACCTTCGCAGAGGAATCAGGCGGAGGAGGCTACCCGGCCTGGCGTGTTTCAGAAACCCTGGGGCATGTGGAAACGCTGGGAGCAACCAGTCCTGCATGGTTTATTCAGGATATGTTCCAGTTTTCCAATGCGGTTTCGAAACTCCCGCACGATCATCATGAGCTGATGGCCATGGTGGCGCCCCGTGCACTGTTCGTGACCGGAAATCCCGACAATGAATGGTTGGCAGACGAGTCGGGCTATGTATGCAGTCAAGCCGCAAAGGAGATGTGGAACGCGCTTGGCGTGCCCGACCGGTTCGGATTCAGCATTGTCGGCGGACATGAACACTGTACGGCTCCTGAAAGCCAGATTCCCGAAATTGAAGCCTTTGTGGAAAAATTTCTTCTCGGAAACAACAACGTGGATACAGAGATATCAACCAGTCCGTATAATACGGACCTGACTCCCTGGATTACGTGGGACACTCCGACTCTATCGAACGATACATCTTTTCTGAAAATGGCATCTTTGGTTTATCCTTCCAATCATCAGACGCAACTGGATACTTCAATTACCTTTGTATGGAATCGGGTAGAAAACATGGAAAAGTATTACTTCTTATTATCCACAGATCCGACATTTGCAACAACAATTGTCAGCGATTCACTAAGCGACACAACAAGAACGGTCTCCGGACTGTTATTTGCCAAAGAGTACTATTGGCGCGTTCAGGTGAAAAACACTGAAGGAATCCTGGGGCCCTGGAGTGAACAGTCGCGCTTCGCGACATTTATCACTTTACCGGCCAAAACGCAACTGGTTTCGTCCACCAAATATGCGAGGCGCGCAACCGGCATTAAATTGCTGTGGAGAGAAGTGATCGGCACGGACGACTATTCAATCCAGCTGTCAGATGTGCCAGACTTCGCTATAATAACATTATCAGCAATATCATCAGACACATCTGAAAGTATCAATGGAACCGTCGAAGGTCAAACATACTACTGGAGAGTGACTGCAAGGAACATTGGAGGTTCAGGCCCCTGGAGCGATGTCTGGAATTTTACGATCATTCTGAAGCCGACGAGCTTTAATTTAAAACAGAGCGGATCGAATGAAATCACGCTTTCCTGGACAGACAACTCGGAGGTTGAAGACGGATATGTGATTGAACGGAAATTGAGCGAGGAAACATTTTTTACGGTCATCGATACTTTAAAGGGAAGCGGAAATGAATATATCGATCCGGATGCAGTACAGGGTCAAACCTATTTTTACAGAATAAAAGCCTATAAAGGTTCTGCGGAATCAGACTATAGCAATGAGATTTCTATCATTGTCTCAGACATTCAGGAAAAAGAAACACCTATAGAATTCTCAGTCAGTCAGAACAATCCCAATCCTTTCAATCCGATAACAAAAATACAGTTCGCTTTACCGAAAACGGCCCGAACCAAAATAACCATTTACAATCTGCTCGGCAGAGAAATTATGACACTGATCAATAAAAAGCTGCAGGCGGGTTATCATGAAATAAATATCGATGCAACTTATTTATCAAGCGGAGTTTATGTATACAGAATTCAATCGGGAGCGTTCATTCAGTCTAAAAAAATGATCTTAATGAAATAGACACTGCCAACCGTCACAGGAGTATCCCCTTCAGAGGTGTTCGGAGAAACGCAATACCATTTGGAATTCTTTCAGGTGATCAACAGACAGTCAGCAGCCATGCCGAAAGGAACCCATTCAGCGCCACAAATAAGGGGAATGGACATGCACAGTCGAAATCGAATGATCCATAACGATAATGCCATCGTAATTTTAATGCTGGCCCATATGTCGCTTCTCGCGGATCCGCAATTGCAGGTCAACCGGGAAGCGCTCAGTTTCGGAGCTGGCCCGGACGTTCATACCGGAAATCAGATCCTTATTATCGATAATGCGGGCGATGGCACATTGAACCGGTCCGTCAGCGCCGGACAATCCTGGCTGACTGTAACGCCCTCCTCCGGGTCTGGATCCTGCCAGGTGACTGTCACGGCTGATCCGGATGATATGAATCCGGATTCCTATTACTCCGATCTTGTCATTACAAATACGGACAATCCGACAGACCAGGCACATATCAGCACTTTTCTAAATGTATACACAGGTACAGAAGAACCGTTTGGTTCCTTTGATACTCCCATGGACGGTGCAACTGTATCAGGATCTGTGCCCTTCACCGGCTGGGCACTGGATGATATCGGCATTCAATCCGTATATATATACCGGGATAACTCCGGATCGGAAACCTATATCGGAGAAGCCATCTTTGTTGAAGGCGCGCGTCCGGATATTGAATCAGATTATCCCGACTATCCCCGAAATTATAGGGCTGGATGGACATACTCATTACTCACACATCAACTGCCGGACGGTGGGAACAGCGCTTACACTTTTTTGGTCAAAGCAGAAGATCATGAAGGGAACTGGTTGCAGTTAGGCACAAAAACCATTGTCTGCGATAATGCCAATGCTGTAAAGCCCTTCGGTGCCATTGACACGCCCGCACCGGGGGGGACTGTTTGCGGAACATCGTACCGGGTTTCCGGATGGGTGCTGACCCCACAGCCAAATAAAATCCCGGATGACGGATTAACAATCAAAGCCTATGTGGATGGCGCTCTCGTGGATCAAGTAACATACAATGTCTACCGGCAGGATATCGCGGCCCTGTACCCGAATTATACGAATGCAAACGGAGCAGGCGCCTGGTTCGACCTGAATACGACAGCCTATAAAAACGGTTTGCATACCATCCAATGGACAGCAACGGACAACGCCGGCAACACAGACGGCATCGGCAGCCGGTATTTTACTGTTATTAACCAGGACTATATGCCCAGACCGATATCGCAAATATAAAATCAAGCGCTCCCATGAATTACAAAGCCGGACGGGGGTATATGCTGATGACCAATATGCTGCCGGGCGGGAGCCAGGGCACATACACCCTGGATGCTGTGGCCACCAATATTGCGGACAAGCAGATCTCGCTGGGTACGAAAACCATTACCTGCGACAATGCCCATTCTGTGAAACCATTCGGTGCCATTGACTCACCGGCCTGGGGAGAAGTGGTGTCCGGCAGCTCGGTTAAAATTTCCGGATGGGCACTTACACCACAGCCTAAAACAATTCCAACGAACGGATCCACCATCAGCATCTATGTCGATGGTAAATTCATTGGACATCCGACCTACAATGAATACAGGGAAGACATGGCTGTCATGTTCCCTGAATACAGCAACAGCCAGGGTGCGGGCTGGTCGTTATTGTTGGATGCATCCGCATATCAGGATGCACCACATTCCATTTCCTGGGATATTGGAACTTCCGATATTGAACCTTCTGAATCGGATGGAGGGCTGAATAAATCATTCGATGAAACTGCATCGATGATAACGGCATAACTTTTTGTTATACAAAATGAAAGGCCTGTCCAGAGTTCGATTTCTCATGAATCCCGATTCTCAGAGCCGGATCAGTTTGCCCTGTATCCGGTATATCCGAATCCATTCAATCCCGTCACAAAGATTGAATTTTATCTGAATCAGCCAGGCATTGTGAAACTGAATATATTTAATGTATTCGGGCGCCGGGTTCGGACACTTTTGTCCGGTACGCAAAGGAAAGCCGGAAAATTTGAGACAGAATGGTCCGGAACATACGATTCAGGAAATTTGGTGGCAAGTGGTGTTTATTTCTTAAAGTTGAAATCGGACAGCCGGATTCAGACCCGTAAGATGGTATTGATCCGGTAGACGGAATGCTTCAATCCAGCCTTGATCGATTACAGTTTTGAGGGAATCCCTTCGGCAACGGGATAAAAATTCATCAATAGAGGGATCAAATATGGCCCTGTTTTATAAATATATGAATGAATATAGAGAACAACTCAAGAAGGGTGTCATTAACAAAGCATATAAAGGATTGATGGAATATATCATGGCATTAAAGACCCATTTGAAAAACAAATATCCGGATTTTAATCATTTAGATACTTTAACGAAACAAATTGAAAAAGGAACAATCCAATTTATTCGGGATATTGAACGCTTCTTATTAGAGCATTAAACCTGCAGACAAACCACGTGTGTCTCTTCATATACGTTGGGAATGAATCCGGGAGGACGTTTCCTCTTCATCAATTCTATCCTGGCCCATTCTGTCGATGATAAATGGAGAAGGAACGAATCGCAAGGGCATGCCACAAAATTTCAGATGGCCACAATCGAATCCTGCTGCTTAATTGCTTGTTTTTAAGTGTAATTATTCCATTGAATCCCCGATCCCTGTGAATTTTTGTGGCATGCCCCTGTACAAAATATCGATTCGAAAAAATTTCATATAACATTCAGATTTGACTGAATTTACAGCGTATCTATTTATTCTGGCATACCCCTTGCTTGATATCGAGGCAACAAAGGCAATTCATTCCTTTCATTAAAAACAAGGGGGATTCACAATGAAACGACATATTTTTTATTTATTTATCCTGCTGGTAGTTACCGGCGCATCCTTCACAAAGGATACCGTATTCGAAAATGCCATATCCGGTTATATTCAAGCCATTCAATCGGATAATTCGGGACTGCGTCATAGCGCCATTTATCAGATCGCCCGGTTAAAGACGCATTATCCTGACAAAGATTACTCCCGTGTTGAACACTTGTTAAATAAAGTCAGCACATCAGACAAAGTGGCCATTATTCGCGTGCATGCGAATCTGGTTTGCAATTATCTGAAAAGCAGCCATATTATTGGCACCCGTTCAGGAAATGAGGACCCCATGTTCTTCTTTAATACACTCCATCAGGAATTGAATCAGGATTTCATTAAGGATAATCAACGCTATATACGATCGTAAAACACTCTCTTTCTAAAACCTGAATTCCTTTTTTCTACTCCATGGAACATCCGGCGGCTCCCCTCCACCGCCGGATGTTTTTTTTGGGGAACTTATTGGAAATTCAATCGTATCGTTTATAACTCTCTCCCTCCCAAATCCGGCGGTGCTAGTGCAAAATCGGCATCGCCGGTACTCCATTATATATCCCTGACATAAACGACGATTTCAGCTCTTGATCAATAATACACCCGGGATACTTCACTATTCGGTACCATGATATTATAGTTATCGATCAGTGAGAATCATCGTCATTCCACCTGAAACGCCTTGACAATCTCGGCAGATTTGATTATACTGTTTTTCATGGAAGGGCTTCCAAATATCAAGGGCATTCCATGCGAAAATCGAATCATATTCTGATCATAGTGCTGATATGCCATGGTCTTTTCAATCATCAGGGGACCGCTCAAACCTCCGTCAGCGTCACATTCCGTCATTATCCCACCTCAGAATCCGTGATACGCGCGTTTGTACCCGGCTCCTTTAATAACTGGGGACCCAACAGCGGTGGTATCCTTGCCGTGGATGCACCGTCGCGCATGCATTGGTCAGACACTCTCAATTGTTACGTGAAAACCATTCCGCTCTCTGTCAATGTTCTTTACCAGTACAAATTTCACGAACACCCGGACAACCTCTGGATAACAGATCCCCTGAATAACCAAATCAACTTGTCAGACGAAAACAATTCCATGATCATGGTTCGCAATGGTATGATTTTTCAATTACAGCCAAAAACCGGCGCCATTATCTCCGATCCGAATATCGAGATTGTCGCGGGTATCTGTATTTCCGAAACAGATTCGGTGCTCCCAAACCAATCCTCTATTATACTCGACGGCGTTCTCTTGACCTCATTCCAGGAAGCCTGGATGGACAGCCTTTCGATTTTTCACTATCCGCTGACAGGCTTGATCAACGGCAGCCACACCGTACGGCTTCATGTCAAAACCCGGGATGGATTGGATTTTTCCGATTCAACGACATTTACTGCTTATATTAACCACCTCTTTTTCATCACACCTGGTCAGGACAGTGTTTTCGCCAGCCCCAAGACACTTCGTTGGCGCGTGAATCTGAAAGGCATGGACCTGGATAGCGTGGTGCTTCGTAAAATCGGCGGCCGGGATTCGATATTTGTCCCTGCCACGGAAACAGATTACATGGCCCGGGTCGATCTGTCGTTCGGACAGCATCGTTTTATGGTCCGCGCCCGTGAATCAAGCGGAATTCTTTATCTGTCGGACACATTGGTTTTAAATTTTCCGGAACCTCAAATGCCTGAACCGGAAATCAGGCTATCTTTTCAGGAAGGCATGCTGATTTGTTCGGCTCTGGCCCACGACCCTCAAAATCAGAACGCGTCCTTCGAATGGCGAAATGGCTCTGTAAACCGGATTCCGCTGCCGAATATCAACGGCCTGACCGGCAGCCGTATCGAACTGCCGGTACCGGAGGAGCCCGGCGATTATGCCATCCACCTCACGGCAGAAGATCCCGACGGAAACCGCAATACCACACAGACCTTTTTTACTATGATTGCAAAAGACTCGATCATTCTCCCGGATCTGAAAACCATTCCCCAATGGGTACGCGAGGCACGTATTTACTCCATGTTTATCCGTGGATTTACAGATCAGGGCACCCTTCAGGCAGCAGCGGATCGTCTCACTTACATACGGGATCTGGGATTCAGCGTTATCTGGGTACTGCCGATCATGGACGTGGAAGGCGATCTGGATCAAAATTATAACATTGGATACAACATTGTTGATTTTTATCAGGTCGAACCACTATACGGCACCAATCAGGATTTCCGGGACTTTGTCTACGAGGCTCACGATCTTGGTCTCAGGGTCATTCTGGACGTAACGCCCAATCATTCAAGCCGATCCCATCCCTTTGCCCTGGATGCCCGAAATCTGGGCCCCCACAGCCGCTATTGGGATTTTTATCAACACGAATTTATTCCGCATAATACAAATAACCTGGGGCAGTCTTTTACTCCTGAAGGCTTTGTTTATTATACAGATTTCAGCCCGGCGCTTCTGAACTGGAATTGGTCTGACGCAGAAGCCAGAAAGTACATGATTGAAATGTATCAGCACTGGCTCAGAAGCTATGATATCGATGGCTTCCGTCTGGATGTATACTGGGGACCCCACCGGAGATATAAAGAGGATTGTTTTGACCGGCCCCTGAGAGAAGGCCTTCGCGCGGCCAAGATGGACATTCTGATTCTGGGAGAGGCTGATGGTACCGGCGAAGGCACAGAATTTATTTACGCCGATATGGCCGGAGGTGTGGACATGGCCTATGACTGGAACCTTCTTGGATCCGTAAAATCCTTTCCGGCGATTTCCACACTGCATGAAAAATTGCTCAATTGGAACTACCGGCCAGGCAGCAACAGTCTGTTTTTTCGATTCCTCGAAAATCATGATGAATGGCGCGTGGCCCAGCGCTACAACAGCATAGAAAAAACCATTCCTGTATCCACCGCTATCTTCTTATCCACAGGCACACCCATGTGCTACCAGGGCCAGGAAGTGGGCATGGGATTTGGTATGACCGGCACCAAAGAGACTTTGGCCCGGAGCACCGTAAACTGGCAAAATTCTCCGGCAAACACGTTAATCCCCCATTATCAGAAGCTGGCCTGGATCCGGGCCCTGTTTCCGCAATTCCGGCGTCAGCCTGTCGATACGAATGAGGATGGTCAAATCAATGCATCCGACAAGTCTGCACAGCCCCGACTATCCGCGTCACCCGGTTCCGTATATGCTTTCGGCCGGCCATGGCCGGATGAAAATGCCGTGGTGGTCATGAATTTTTCCTCTCAGAATCAGGAAGCTGTTATTGATCTCGATTCGGAATCCTGGATGGAGTCGATAACTATTCCTGATGTGGATGTGGATCACCTGTTTGCCAATAATCTGTACGACAATACCTATACATTCATTCCGACGGATTCTGAAACACTTCATGTGGCTCTTGAACCATACGGTGTGGCCATTTACATTATAAGCCTGGATGAAAAAACCGTATCACTGCCTGCGTTATCCGTCAATATCGAACAGATCCCGTCCTCAACTGTCCCTCATTGTTCACAGCTCTTTCCCAACTATCCGAATCCATTCAATTCTGCAACAACAATCCTGTATGCACTTTCAAAAACGTCTCATGTCATTCTGAATATTTATAACAGCCGGGGGCAACGGGTACGATATATAGACCCGGGCATCCAGGAACCGGGAGCGCATCATGTTCAATGGAATGGTCACGGTGAGCGGGACCAAAAATTATCCAGCGGAATATACATTTTACAGTTGTATTTAAACGACCGAATAGTACATCAAAAAATGATCTTGATTCAATAACGATGGAGGCAATATGGCTGCCGTGGATTATATCATTATTGGTATTTATCTCAGCTTGATCGTTTTTGTAGGTATGGTACTGCAAAAAAAGGCATCTGCAGGTATCGATTCTTATTTTCTTGGAAACCGGGGATTGCCCTGGTGGGCGCTGGGTGCATCGGGCATGGCGTCCAATATGGATGTGGCCGGCACCATGATCAATACAGCCTGGGTGTTCGCCCTGGGCGCGGCTGGTCTTTTTTTAGAGATACGGGGCGGTGTCACTCTGATTATGGCCTTTCTCATGATTTTCATGGGCAAATGGAACAGGCGCGCCCAGGTGATGACCATGGCAGAATGGATGCGTTTCCGTTTCGGTTCTGGAAAAGAAGGAAACACAGCGCGTATTGTCACTGCAGTATCCGTCATTGTAGTCACCTGTGCCATGATTACCTATATGGCTGTCGGTTCCGGAAAATTCGTCAGCACATTTCTGAATATTCCCGATCTTGGACGCATTGAAAATCCTCTGGAAAGGTCCGAATCGGACCGCTTGGATACGCTTATGGACGAAATAACGCTTTATCGGCTGATTGTGGATTATGAAATTCAGACACAACCCCTCCAATTACCGGAACAAAAAATGCTTTCCTCCTCCGCCCGGGAACTCCGTGAAACCTGGGAACGGGTCAAGCACAGTCCTCAAAATGTAACCGGCCTGTCCATAATGGATAGAGAAATTCGAGGATTCGGAACCGCACTCCGTTCGTTGATATCTTCGATTTCGCTTGAAAAACCAGAATCCGGACACGAGACCTTGCCCGGCGATATCGACCGGTTGACCGCTTCTTATCAGGAACTGTCCACATTTTATGTCCACTCTGTTTCTTTTCGTATTATACTGAAGGCCCAGTTCCTGGCCGCTCTGCTGATGATCTTCCTGGCCATGCTTTATACAGTTGCGAGTGGCTTATACGGTGTTGTTTGGACCGATGTGTTTCAGGGCGTGCTGATTTTCGGGACACTGGCATATATCTGCATCACCGCTTTTATGAAATTCGGTGTTCCCGACACTTTCTTTATTTCGGTGCCCATGAAGGACGGTTCTTTTCAGGCCATACAGACAACCCGGGAAGCCTGGACGCACGCGCTTCCCCCATGGCGACTTGCGTTTCCCAAGGATTCGCTCTATTCTGTCTATAATTTATTCGGTATTGCTATTTTCTTCTATCTGGTTAAAGTAACGATCGAAGGATGCGGGGGGACATCTCAATATATGATTCAACGTTTTTATGCATCCAGGAGTGACCGGGAAGCCGGTCTGCTGTCCCTGTTCTGGACCTTTCTTTTGAGTTTCCGGTGGCCCTTTATCACAGCTATTGCCATTATGGGTATCGCCCTGGGAGCGCAACAGGGTGTCATCAGCGATCCAGAAAAAGTATTGCCCGTCGTGGTCAACGAATTGGTTCCGGTTGGAATCAAAGGGCTTCTGGTAGCAGGGCTCATGGCAGCTGCCATGTCCACATTTGATTCCACGGTCAATGCCGGCGCTGCCTACTGGGTCAAGGATATTTATCAAGCCTTTATCAATCGCGGGGCGTCTGAAAAAATCCTGATGAAACACAGCCGCTGGGCTTCGGTTCTGATTGTTCTGATGGGCCTTCTGTTCAGTCTGACAATCCGAAACATCAATGAAATCTGGGGATGGATCACCATGAGCATCGGTGCTGGCATGATTATTCCCACACTGCTCCGATGGTACTGGTGGCGCATGAACGGATATGGCTATGCATATGGCATGGCCGCCGGCATGATCGCAGCTGTTGTGCAGCGCCTCGTATTTCCCGGTGTGCCCGAGTATGTATCATTCAGCTTTGCCAGCGGATTTTCTCTTGTGGGTACGATTCTGGGCACCTACCTGACCAAACCCACTGAAAAAAAGGTGCTCGATCAGTTTTATAAAATCACCCGGCCATTCGGATTCTGGAATCCCATACGAAGCCGGCTTTCTCCTGCGGTTCGTGAAAATATCAATAAAGAAAATCGCCGCGATATTATCAGCACTTTCTTTGCCGTTCCGTGGCAGGTTGTTCTTTTTCTCACCATGATGATGCTGATCATGAAATCCTGGAATACCCTGTTTGTCCTGCTGGGCATTCTGGCGATCCTTTCGGTCGGCCTCTATCTGAACTGGTTCCGGCATTTGTCCAAGGAAGTCAAGATAGAAGATTAACAACGGGGATTCCTCGTGAATTTTTTTCAATGTTCATTGCTTATTCATCTTCTCATTTTACTATCCCTTTTTCTCGCTGGGATCCTTATCATAAAAACGAAAGGGTATCATCCAATTGGAAGAAGGGATGCTGCCCAAAATATACCTGGTACTATTTCAATAATTTCATCGACAATCCTGTTATTGTTTTTATGGATTTATTATATCATTGATGTAAATATTTCAAATTATTTTCTCTCTATTCAGGCAATAAATAATTTCATTTTTATCAAATGGACTGCTCTGGTCATTTTCTTCGGAGCAACAATAATTGAAATTGTAGCAAGCCTTTCGCTGGGAGATTCCATGAGGATTCACTCTCCATATGAAGAAACAAAGCTGATTACAAAAGGGATATATCACATGATTCGTAATCCGGTTGTTCTGGGGATGTTTATGTATAGTCTTGGCATATTTTTACTAATACCGAATATCTTAGGATTATTGACCATGTTAATCATGATTTATGGTTATAATGTGAAGGTTGATACCGAAGCTCAAGATTTATACAAAAGGTTTGGTGATGAATGGCAGGAATACTGCAGACATGTGGGTAAGTATTTTCCGAAATTCAAAAAGAAATGACTGCTGAAACTGAATTGGCAACCTATTCAAGGCTGCATAACGCTGTCATATAAAAAATGGTATCCAATGCAATCGTCCATACCGTAACTGTTTCTGCCAGTCATTCCGGCTGCTTCGATTTACACTTAAAACAAACCGGTTGATCTGACTGGTTTTTATCATGCACCTCTTGCTTTCCTCAATCAATTATTGTAATTTGTTTTTCTGAACATGACTCCGCCATTGAGGTACCTATTGAAAGCCGTTTGGATAAAAAAAACAGGATGGATTTGTTTCGTCCTTATTTTCTGCAGTACAGCTTTGTGGATGATGGTCAGCAACCACGGCATGAAGCAGGCGTCTGTTCACATTGAAAATCAGTTTTTACAGGATATCCGTTCATCGAAAAACAGACTGGACACGGATGATCTGTCGAAATGCCCTGATCCGGTTCGACGTTATTTAAACTACGCTTTGAATGGAAATAATCAGCAAAATGTTCTGGTACGGCTTAAACATGCATCCTGGATACAAATTAATCTTGATTCGAATTTTTATGATGATCAAAATTGGAAATATCTGGTTGCAGAGCATCTTGTCCGATTAGACCGCCCCGCATTTTTTTGGCAGGCCCTGATACATCTGGGATGGGAATTCTGGCTGAAAGGCTGGGTTGTTTTTTCGCCGCATAAAAATGAACTGGTCTGGACCTGGATGGGGACTGTTCCCCTCATTCAAAGAAATGAATCAGACATTAAAACCAATGGCCTGGGTCAGTTTTTACTGCAGCTGCCATGGTACCCCATGGCGATGATACCTTCAGACTATCTGCAATGGGAGGCTATGGATGATACTTCAGCGAGAGCTATTTTAAGCACCGATGGAATAACAGTGACCGGTATTTTTCATTTTAGTCCCGAAGGTAAAGTCGTTCGTCTGATTACTGACAGCATGTCGAGAATCACTAAATCAGGATTCATCCATGAACCCCGTATGGTAAAATATGTGCAATACGATCTGAAATCCGATTATTGGCTGCCTGAACGCATGTACTTCTATTGGAAAACACCCAAAGGATGGATCAGTGATGCAGATTTCCGCTTAATTGATACAGTATACGAATAAATCAGGAGAATCGGCACATCCATTGAATCATGACAATGTTAGACATGATAAAGCAGCTTGATATTAAAATTGGCTGAATTTAATACTAACAAGTGGAGGCATTGATGAAATCAATCGGTCTTGCTTTGGGAGGAGGAGGAGCCAGAGGATTTTGTCATATCGCCTTTTTGAAAGTGCTGGACGCGCTTGGATTAAAGCCAAAAATCATCTCCGGAACAAGCATTGGCTCGATTATAGGCAGTTTTTATGCGGCAGGAATGTCCGGGGAAGACATGGAAAACATGCTGGAAGGCATTGGCTTTATAGAAATTACAAAAATGATGGATTTGAACGTCTTTAGAGATTCGGCACTATTTAAAGGCAAAGGCGTGGAGGAATTTATCGAAGAAAATTTACCGGCCAATACGTTCGAAGCCTGCAAAATCCCGCTAAAAATTGTTGCCACAGACTTCTGGGGAAGAAAACAATTTCTATTCGAATCCGGAAACCTGATCGAAGCGATCAGGGCAAGCATGTCATTGCCATTGATTTTTGAGCCTGTAAGACACAAAAATCATATTCTGATTGACGGGGGGGCGGTTAATCCGGTTCCCTATGATATCATTCAGGATCACTGCGATATTTGCATAGCAATCGATGTTTCCGGTAACAGACAACCAAAAAATAAAGATCCTGTGCCCAACATGTTTGACAGCGTACTGTCCACATTCGAAATCATGCAGGATTCGATCCTTGAAAATAAAAATAAAATAAATCAGCCGCATATTTATATCAAACCCAGCCTGGTAAATGTCGGAGTGCTTGATTTTTTCAAATTTAAACATATCATGAAAAGCGTTGAACAGGATGTGGCCGATTTCGAAGCTGCGATTACAAAAATCTGTTTTCCAAAACGAAAAAAATTCTTCTTTATATGAGTTCATACTGAACAATCAGGCAAATAACCGCGTATACGCTTAATATAAGATCGTAGCGATCGGATTTTTTTGATCATATTGTTCTGGTAAATAATGGAGCGCATCGTATGAGTTCCAAATGGACACATAGAACCGCTTGTATATTCATTATCCTGTGTCTTGCTATTCAAGCTCGAACAGAGTCATTGACTGAAAATGCTTTGGCCGGACGTATTCGCGGTAAGGTCATCGATGAAAATACGAAACAGCCGCTGCCCGTCGTGAATATTATGATTGAGGGCACGCAACTGGGTACAGCCTCCAATGAAAAAGGTGAATATGAAATAAATCGTGTGCCGTCCGGAATTTATCAACTGCGCTTTATGATGATCGGATATAAAAACCGGGTGATTGCCGATGTTGTGGTCAATCCAAATAAAACGACCTGGCAAACCATTGAACTAAAACCCACCGTGCTTGAAGCAGATGGGATTACGGTGACAGCCGGTTTCTTTCATACGGCCAAAGATGCAGTGGTCAGCAATCGAAGTGTGGATTTTGAAGAAATCCGAATGGATCCTGGATCAGCCATGGACATTCAAAGAGTGGTTCAGGTACTGCCGGCCGTGGTGTCGGGCTCAGATCAGATGAATGAGATTATTGTTCGGGGCGGCATGCCGGGCGAAAATTTGTTTGTTATGGATCATATTGATATCCCCAATCCCAACCACTTTGGTGAACAGGGGACAGGAGGCGGGCCGATCAACATGATTAATGCCCATATGGTACGCCGTGTCGATTTTTATGCAGGCGCGTTTCCGGCAAGATATGGAGACAAAGCCTCTTCGGTGATGGATATATCTTTACGTGAAGGAGACCGTGAAAAAGTGACCGGGCACGCATTTATGGGGATGTCAGGAGCGGGCGCGATTGTGGAAGGTCCAATTTCCGGAGGAAGGGGCTCCTTTATTCTGAGCGGTCAGAAGAGCTTTTTGGACCTCATTATATCATCTGTCGGATTGACAGCTGTTCCGAAGTATTACAGTCTGCAGGGCAAATTGAGTTATCAGGTGGATGCCAACGACAGGATTCGTTTGAATGGCATTTACGGTGACGATCAAATCCATATTGAAGATTCTGAAGAAGAGGACGGCTACAGTCAGGGTGCAGAAAATGTCCGCGCGTACAGTCACCAGTCTGCAGTCGGTGTAACATGGCAGCATCTCTTCGCCAAACAGGGATTTTCCCGTGTGACGCTCTCGCAGACAGCCAGTCACTGGAATACCGATGTGTACAGGAATAACGGAATCCAGTATTACCGCAATTTATCGGATGAAACAGAGCGCACTCTCAAAACGGATATCAGCTGGCAGTCGAGTAAAAAATTTGAATGGTCGACAGGCGGTTATGTAAAACAGATCCCCTTTCATATTTTTCAATGGTCCGAGGAAGACACCCTTTCTGTATTCGACTGGCCGGATCATCCGACTCAGTTCCTGAGAGATACGCTTTACTATGATGAATTCGTTCAGCGCGCGGATGAAACCACTTATAAAGCCGCTTGTTTTATGCAGGCCAAGTGGAGGCTTTTTCCTCGATTTACGACAACACTGGGGCTTCGTATGGACTATTTTGACTATACGAAAAAATCAGCGCTGGATCCCCGGGTGGGATTTTCATACAATCTGACACCTGTCACATCCATCAATCTGGCTCTCGGTCAGCATTCTCAATCACCGGCATACATTGAAACCTCCATGCATCCTTCCAATCACGATCTAGATTTCAAGAAAACACGACAAATCGTTCTGGGATTGGAGCACTTGTTTCGTGAAGACATCCGCGGTACTCTGGAAATTTATTACAAAGATTATTCGGATGTTCCTCTTGGGATCAGCAATCTCTCATCCGATCCTCATGACCGGTCTGAGGGCCATCTTGTGAATGAAGGCCGGGGATTTGCCAAAGGTATCGAATTTTTTCTTCAGAAAAAAAGAACCCGGCATCTGTTTTATACACTGAGTTATTCCTATTCACAATCCAAAGGGTACGATCCGCGCACGGACATTGCTTATTACTGGGACTATGATTACCGCTATGTATTCACGCTGGTCAGCGGATTTTTATATGACTTCCGAAAACATGACTGGTATCAAAAACTCAAGAAAAATCTGTTCTTTAATTTAATTGACTGGGCGGTGCCGATTGCGGATCAAGTGGAAATCGGTCTCCGGTGGCGCTACCTGGGAGGTCGGCCTTATACGGAACGTACCTACCTGGACCGGTATCGCTTCTGGACCATATTGCCCGAAACACCCCGCAATACATTACGCTATCCGGAATACCACCGTTTAGATCTGCGAATTGATCAGCGTTATATGTTTAAAAACTGGAATATGGTGGCCTACTTTGACATCATGAATATTTACGGTCGGGACAATATCTGGGCATACGCTTATAAAGACAATGGTACAACAGAAGAGATACTGCAATGGCAAATCTTCCCTGTTGGAGGAATTACCATTGAGTTTTAAAGCAGTGATAAGATGCGTCGTCTGTCAATTTTTATCAAGAAATATAACATTGATCAGAAGAGCAATTCCATTTTCACGGATGCAAAAACAATCCATTTTGCATGGCACGACTATCAGGGGAGGTCGTTTATGAAAACAAAAATACGATATAAAAAAAGAACTTTCTGTCTATGGCTGATTGTTCTCATCCTTTCTGGAATCCCATTCCGTTGTCAAAAAACGGACTCCTCCGCGAATCTTGACAAACGTGAAAAAGCCGAAATCTATGTGACCGCTCATAATTCCGATCATCGATTATCCAAAGTTGAAACGACAAAATTCAAGGATCATCCACAGCCGGTTGAGAATAAGCCGACCATCATGATTGATGCAAGAAAAACCTTTCAGACGTTGGTAGGCTTCGGTGGTGCATTAACCGATGCGGCGGCAGAAACCTTTGACAAACTGCCTAAAGGCAAACAACAGCAGGTGCTGCGCGATTATTTTAATCCGAAAAGCGGCATCGGATACTCTTTTTGCAGAATTCCAATTCATACCTGTGATTTTTCGAGTGAAAGCGAATCCTATGCCGAAGTGCCCGATGATAAACTCCTGGAACATTTCACGATCGAAAGGGATCGGCTGTTTCGCCTTCCTTTTATAAAAGCGGTCATGGACGCTGCTGAAGATACGATGATTTTCTTTGCTTCTCCCTGGAGTCCCCCGGCCTGGATGAAGACCAATAACAGTATGTTGCAGGGCGGAAAATTAAAACCGGAATATCGACAATCCTGGGCAGATTATTACGTCCGGTTCATTCAGGCATACGAAAAAGAAGGGATCCCGATCTGGGGATTGACCGTGCAGAACGAGCCAATGGCCGTACAAATCTGGGAATCATGCATTTATACAGCCCGGGAAGAGCGGGATTTCGTACGGGATTATTTGGGACCGACATTAGTAAAAAACGGCCTGTCCCGTTTGAAGCTTATGATTTGGGATCATAACCGGGGGATTCTGTACCAGCGAGCCAAAATTGTACTGGACGATCCGGAATCATCAAAATATATCTGGGGCGTGGGATTTCACTGGTACGTGGGTAATCATTTTGAAAATGTTCGGCTGGTACACGATGCTTATCCGGACAAACAGCTGGTTTTCACCGAGGGGTGCGTCTATTCGTATAACCCGGAAAAACTCGACGAATGGCATTGGGGAGAACGTTACGGAGAATCCATACTGATGGATTTAAACAATGGATCTGCAGGCTGGGTGGACTGGAATATCCTGCTGAATGAGCAGGGAGGCCCAAATCATGTCGGGAATTATTGCTTTGCACCGATCCATGGAAATACAAAGACCGGAGCGCTTCATTACATGAATTCATATTATTATTTGGGTCACTTCTCAAAATTCATTCGTCCCGGCGCCAAACGTATCATCGCTTCATCCAATGACGACCGGCTGCTTTGCACGGCCTTTATCAACCCGGACGGGAAAATCGCGACAGTTATACTAAACCTGACTGATGAAACCATTCTTTATCGTTTATGGATGGATAGCCGTTCTGCGCCGGCGATCAGTCCGGCCCACTCGATTATCACGATGGTGATATAAGGGATGTTATTTTTCATTCCAGCAGGATTTAAAAAATGTGATCATCAGGGTATCGTACATATCAGATTCCTTCGGGACAATGCGTGATGCTGAAGGATACATAACATACAGAAGGTCCTTTATAATATCATGCATCCCTGCGCGTCACTATCCAACAATGAATGATAAACGCCCAAAGAACCTGTCTGGTCAGTTCATCAGCACCATTTTGATTACTCTTGTCTCATCACCGGCTTTCACTCTGCAAATATAAACACCGGACGAAACATACTGTTGCTGATGATCCACTCCCTTCCACTCTATGAAATATTTTCCCGGATCCTGTTTCTTTTCCTGCAATGTTGTAATCAGCTTCCCGAGAATATTATAGATTTGAATGCGAACATGGCAGGTTTGCGGAATTTCGTAAAAAATCTTCGTCACGCTGTTAAACGGATTCGGATAATTATTCCACAAATAAAACTGGTTCGGTTGTGACAACTGCTTGACTGTCTCTGGCGGAGGGGGTGGTATGTTTCCATAGTGATCAGTAAATCGAGTCGGAAACTCAGTTGTATATTTCGGCAGATAAAAATAATCCACCCGCTTTGAATCGAAAACAACATCACATTCTCTGGCAACAGCAAACCAGTACCCCTGGCCCGGTTCAATGGATTCAGCGGGAACATACATTTGCTGCTCGGCATTCCAACGATATATGGCCATCACACTTTGACTGGGACGGATTTGCAGACAAGCAGCCGGAAGGGATCTGGAAATGCCCGAAACCAGATGCCATCCGGACATGAGATGCAAGGAATCCGCATACAAGGGAGGTCCCTGAACAACCGTTTCAAATGGGATCTCGGTTCTCAGCCAAAAGCCCTGCGATCGCCCGAGTGTGTCTGCTTTCTGGTATTGACAAACAGCAGAATCCCAAATATACGCCTCGATGCCCTCTGAAAAATCATTTTTCCATTGAAAAGAATCCTGTTTGACAGAACACCCGATCAGCTGCCAGCCGGGATATGATAACAGATATTTGGATTCGGAAATCGTCCCTCCTCCGAAAGCGCCCATATCATTTCTCAGCGTTCCTGCCGCCGGATAAAGTGCCAGGCCGGGGTGTTCAGGATCTTCGGTATCCTGGTATTTCTGATCGGGATGTCCCGAATCGATGCAGGGCGATGTGCTTTGCAGTGTCCAGTCTTCATGATCCGAATCGGTAAAAACGGGATTGCCGGCTTGATTTCCTTCACCCAGTGCAATGGCAGCCGGATTGCCCCCGTAATAAATATCGGGATAAAGCGCAACCCAATTATTCGAAAGCGTATCCAGGCTGGTATATTGAATGGTCAATGTGTTGTTCCGGCCGTCCACACTGATTTCATTTCCCTGGCCGGCTTTATTCTGCCAGAGAATACTGTTTCGCAAAACATACGCATTCGTTCCTGAAAAACAAATTCCTCCTCCATGCTCTGCGGCCGAATTGCGGCAGAGAGTGGCATTCGTTATTTCAAACTCTTTTCCGTACACATTCAGGTACATGCCGCCACCGCTTTCGTAAGCATGGTTATTATACAAAAGCACATTTCTGACAGAAATACGAGCTTCTGACTGTGAGGATGCGTGAATATAAATCGCACCGCCCCGGTTCGCCAAATTGGACTTGAACCGACAATCCCGTATGCTGATGTCCGAATCACTGCTATAAATCGCGCCGCCGGACCAGCCAAGGTTATTGATAAAACATGAATGGCGGACATCGATAGCGCTTTGATCAATTAAAAGCGCGCCTACACCACAAATGGGTGAATTGTACTCGTTTGTACAGTCGCTGTATATGGGTCTGCTGCAGCGCTTGAAAACACAATACGAAAATGTATTTTCGGTTCGACTGTGAATGACATTAATTCCGCGCCATGTGTCCGGAGTGTCAAAGCTGCAAAAATAGATGGAATCCCCCACACTGCCTTCTGCTTTCATACATCCGCCCGGGGCCACGGTTAGACTGTATTCACCCATGAAATAACAAATCACACCCGGTTCAATAATCAGTGTTTTTCCGGAAGGAACGGTAACATCCCCGTAGATATGATAGGGACTATTCACTTTTTTGAGAAGGCCCTCCAGATGACCGGGAGCGATATCGGTACCGACGCGAACGCCGCCCTGGAGCAGGCAATAGGCAGTATCCGGTATGTCCGAAATGACGATCAGTGTATCCTGATAACGCAAGGAATAATTGTCACCGGGATGAAACCTGATCCGGATACTGCCCGTTTCTCCGGACTGTAAATCGACAGAAAATTCTTCAAAGGCATTTGCATCACCTGTATTGAATATCTGAAAGTGATTGCCATTCGCAATATGAACATGGGTGATTTGCAAAGATTCGGATCCCCCGTTCTTCAAATACAGCACGCCATCCTGAATATCGGAACGCTTCCTGTCTCCGAAATCAAGTGTCGGCGGATCAATGGCGAGCGCCGGTCCGGATGTTGATTGTGCGTTTTCCGTGCCTCCGTAAAAGCCGAGGTTCACTCGAAATCCATGGGGAAAGGGTTCTTCATTGACCGGACAGAATGGATCTCCGGCATCGATACAGGAAGACAAGGGAGAAAGTTGGAAGGGTAGAGTGCCATTTTGCACCCATTGAGGATCTTCAAACAGATTGTTTTCCCCTAAAATCAGTATTTCCCTGTCGCTGTTATACCAGTGATCCCAATCCGTCGATGCCGTATCAATATTGGAATAATCCAGATCATAGGTGTTCAGGCCGTAGGTGTTTTCGTCTTGAAATCCCTCTGTCTGATTTCCCCAGATAATCGTGTTTCGAATGATCATTTGACTGTTCGAATTCATATGAAACAATCTGCCGGCTTGATTGTCTGTAACTGTGCCATGAGAAAACGCAAGCAAGGATCTGTATGACGTCACCAGTCCGTGGCGCTCTGTCCGATTTTCAATCATGAGTGAGTGGTCCATTTTCAAGTCGGAGTCAAATACATAAACAGTGCCGTAATAAGCCTGATTCCGGATAAACGTACAGGATTCCAACGTTGTTGATGATCCGCTGAAATCCAGAATCGCGTGCCAGAGGGATTGATTATCATAAAATCCGCAATGGCTGAAAACGGGTGAACATTGATGAACTCTCAATGCGCCGGATGAAACCTGATTGTTCACTATATTCTGAATCTGGCAATAGAACAGGGAATCATCCGAACCGCTGTTTTCAAAAAGTATACCCTGCCAGCGCTGAACAGAATCTGCGGAACAGATCACAATGGAATCATTGGATACTCCCCGGCATAAAAGCTGAGCGTTTTCGCCGATATGCCAGGAATAAGGTCCTGTGAAAAGAACCTCAACACCCGCTTCGATTGTCAGGCTCTGATTTTCTGGAATTTCAATAGGACAGAAAATGAAATAAGGAGACCGATCCCGGATCCAGGTTCCTTTAACGGCTTTGTTTTGAACAGCTGTGCTGTTTTCAGGAATGCCATATCCCGTCAATACGCAGGGTAAAAACCGGTTTTGGTTATCATAGACAATCACCAGATCCCGGGTACAAAGCCCTGTGCCTTCCGGCTGAAATCGCACATAAATCGATCGGCTCTGGTGAGGTTCAATCATCAGGGATGTTATGGGAACAGAAAAATCCGGAGTAGCACTGACCAAAAAAGGAAGTGACACCTGAATGTGGTTCACCTCAACGGACAAATGACTGGTATTCGTTATTTCGAATGACATAAACTCTGAGGACTGACCAATTTCAACGACCCCCAGATCAAGAGAATCCGCACAAAATAACGATTCGATTTTCTCAGAGTCCGGTTGAATGTTCACAGTGCCGCCCGTTATTTCATCGTAAGTCGATCCGACTGTATCCGGAAGATAAAACCAGGCCTCATGAATGGAAACCGGCTCAGCGGCTCCCCACCCATAATTGAAGTGATAGAATCCATCCGTATTGTACCCGTCGCATACCACCGCGTGCCCGCCTTCATCAGAACCGATGCTGACGATTGACGGAAGTCCATTCATGGCATCCCTTTTCAAAAGACGACAAAAATCATATCTGCTCTGCTCTGAGTCTAAATAATAGTACCGGGCATCTGCATATCCAAATTGCTTCAAGAAAGCATCTGCCGATCGATTCGTTCCTGTGCTTGAACCGTAGCTTGAAAAGTCCATTTCCACTGACAAACCGCATGCAAAACTCAATACGGCATAATCGGTGTCGTCACACCCAGACTCATTTTGATATTTTTCCTGAAGCAGGTTCAGTTTCTGATTTAACTGGAAAAATGAAGGAAAATCCGCGGAGGTTGAATCATTGTCAATATGAATCGAGTGGGTCAGGGTAATATAACGGTCCTCCGGACTGAATGCCGTCTGGTCAAAATACTGATGATAGTGAATGATCTGCGCCATGGCTGTAGCCACACACCCCACTGCGCTTCGATTGCCGGTCAAAGGATCGATGGGACAATATTGATTGAATGGCCACGATTGGATAAAAAACGTTTCGATCCACCCCCCGGTCGATGTCGTTCCTTGCTCCGGCCACTGATGTAATGGTTCGGATTGTGTGATGTCCGGGCTCCGTCCGGATAACCGCCGCCAGTCATTTTGACAATCCTGATCCTCTGAATTTGTATTTCCGGATCGATCTTTGAAAAATCGGTGCATGGATCGGTGAATCAAATACCCGATCGGATTATTGATGGATGTGTCCTCATGCCAGGAGGAAGACAGGGTGTAGGCAATCACCGGGGGTGTTTCTGTTGTGGCGGTGAACACAATAAATCCATCCGGTGACAACTCGACGATATAACCAGCCGGTTCCTGGCGGTCCTGGATAAAATATGATCGGATGCTTTGAACGCGTGGTAGTGCCTGTTTACGCAGAGGTGAGGATTGTAATACAGCATGACCCGCAATAAAATTTTCCGCCGCTTTTTGAATCTCGGATGTCCGGATATCTCGGGCAAACAGGACGGAACCCAGCAGGATAAAAACCACAATTCGATTGCGAAGGGATTTATTGTACATTGAAACCGGCATAATGACGGACTCCGCGATTGTCCTCAAACTTTCGCTTGAAATGTGTCATCAGTATTAGAATATAACATATTTCAGGAAAAACAAAATGGATAATTTCAGGAGAGATCGACAAAATTGAAATACAATTGTCGTCGTAGAGTGCAGCTTGCTGCACCCTACGACTGTATTTTTAATTTCGAATACATCGAACAGCAGTACATGCCGACTTTGCATAAATTACAATCATCAAAGCGTAGGAACGATCATGATGAACAGTACATAGATAGGGTTCAGGATATTTGGATATTGTGGATGACCAAATATACGCACTACTACCCAATCTTCTTGAAAAATCAAAAAGCCGAGATCCATTCGGAAGCAAAGTGAATCCGGACTCATTGGTGGCACCTTCATTCGGACTTTCCCAATGCTCAGTACCGGTCTCTTTCATTTTTCCTCCTGCAACCTCCTTCCCACCAAGATAATCAATCAGAGTCATCCAATCTGATAATGTGGGAACATGCCAGCCTTCCGGAGCAAGACCTCTGGAATCTTCTATTGTATAATAATTATAAAGACATCCATATAGAGAAGAATATGTAGAATCATAGTAAAAATGACAGTACACTCCTTCTTCTGTACTTCTCCATTCAGAATCATCGGTTATATTTGGGATAGCATCACCATTTTTATAATGAGTAACTCTCAGATTTTCCGCCATCCAGCATTGATTTCCAATGATTACAGTCTTATACACATTGCCGTCAATATCAGTCACTGTTTCTGTGGTTGATTCCGGACCGGTAGAATCTTTATTACAGCTTAAAAATCCTAATAGAATGACTAAAAAAGGAATAAGTATCCTTAGTTTTAACATACTATCCTCCCTTTCATTATACATGGTTCTATGTTAAGGTCATGATAAACAGTGCATTGTTCTGTGATAGAACCATATTTCTTGTTCCCAGCGTCAGAGACTGAACGAAAACACAGGATTGGTTGTCATTTCGAATCCTGTGAAACAGGGTGAGAAATCTTATAATCCTTTTTATAACAATACGCTTAGTAAGATTTCTCGCGAAGTTTATCCTGAGCTTGCCGAAGGGCTCGAAATAACATACATTTTGTAATTATTACATAATAAAAATATTCAGCATGAAAATCAGTAAAAACTGGATACTATCAATTTCGGGCTTTGTGAGGCAATCGCGGGGTCGGAACTTCAAATGAGTGAGATAAAACACTCCGGGTCCGGCCGTCCCTGGACCACATGGGACAGCACAGAATCCGGAGGTTAATGGGGAGAGAAATCCGGAATAAGGAGCGTATCGGGCACCGGTTGAGAGGCCTTCCCAGGTTGCATTGTCCGTCTCTTCAGGTATGGGATCGCCGTTTCTGTATTGGGTTTCTTTCAGGTTCTCGGCCATCCACCACTGATCACCGATTTTTAGGGTCGTGTAGGTTGTGCCGTCATTGCCGGTCATGGTGCGGGTAACTGTGATATCCAATGTTATATTGCCGGTGATTTCTATATTCTGCTGTTCCCAGGAAAAAATGTCAGCGCCGGTCACTGTCAGGGTATACTGGTCTGACACCTGTTTTTTCATTACAGTCAAGCCGGAAACATTGCCACATTTGCACTGCCGTGCTGGCCGTCGATCAAAAGCATCTTTTTATTTACATTGACACCGTCTGCCTGTAA
>Ga0272442_10002003_pt1 | contig 30117 bp, 51 predicted proteins | sample SSMForm2O_FD_200262 | JGI IMG/M metagenome (GOLD analysis project Ga0272442, IMG submission 200262) | Marine sediment archaeal communities from Little Sippewissett salt marsh, Falmouth, MA, United States - SSM-Form-2O | ecosystem: Environmental > Aquatic > Marine > Wetlands > Sediment ...
TCTTCTCCTTAGCTTCTTTCTTAGCCTGCTTAGCTTGATTGTTTAACCATTTCAATGATCCTAAGAAAGGCTGTCTCATTGTCAAACCAACTTTGCTCTGTTCTTTGAAGCTGATTGATATCACTCTTGCCCTGACACTGTCGCCTTCCTTCAACATTTGTCTCGAACTCTTGCCAACTAATTGACCATTCTTTTCATCATAGCTTACAAAATCATCCATCACTTGCGACACATGAACCATAGCATCTAAAGCGCCGATTCTAACAAATGATCCAAATTCAGCTATGTCAACAATTGCTCCTTCAACAATCTCATGCTCATAAGGCATCCATGTCAGAACATCAAAAGTAACATCATAATTAACATCTGGATTTCCAGGAAGAACTCTTCCTTCACCAATCTCTTTTATGCCGTTTACAGCTAAAACCACTCCTATATCATTATCTATTTTACCTTCATATTTCTCTTCTATGCTTTCTGAAATTGCTGTATCAAGCTTCATGCTAAGCTTTGTCGGTGGTACAGCTATATCATCTTTTAAAGTAACTATTTGGTACATTTCTATTCCTCCTTAATCATACTTTCTTTTGTAAAGCTCAATTGCATGCTCTACAACTTTTTCAGCTTTATCAACATCAAAAAACTCAATCTTTTTATAGCCTTCAATCTGAAGAACCTTTGTTATATCATCTTTAAATGATTGTGATAATGTATCAAGATTTTTTATATTTCCGTTTTCTTTATCACCAATAGCAACAGCTATTAATCTATCAACAACAACTGCATCATTGACCGTCCTTACAACACCAACTGGACGGCAAGAAACAAAAGTCCCAGGTCTTATTATTCCATGTGTTATAACAAAACAGCCCAATTGTTTTTCAGAAACAATATGAGTCTTTGGTATATGTCCATAAATTGTCGGAGAAGGTCTTTCAAAAACTTTCTTTAAAAAAAGTTCTTCAATCTTCTCATCCCAGACATATTTACATCTGTCATCTTTCGTAGTCTCGACAAACACAAAAACATCTTTTGGTGGATTTTCTCCAGCATGACCTTTCATTTATTCACCTTTCTTATACATCTCAATTGATTCAAGCACTACTTTCTTAGCTTCTTTAGCTCCTTTTGTCTCTTTAATTTTTACCCATTTCTTAGGCTCAAGAGCTTTGTAAGTTTCAAAAAAGTGAGCTATCTCTTTTACAAAATGATCTGGTAAATCTTTTATATCTTTTACATGATCCCATCTTGGATCTTTTATTGGAACGCAAATTAATTTATCGTCTTTGCCTTTTTCATCTTCCATCTCCAGAACTCCAATAGGTCTCACTCTTACAAGAGTTCCCATATTTCCTGGAGAACTTACTATAACTAAAGCATCTAAAGGATCGCCATCTCCACAAAGTGTTTGAGCGATTGTTCCGTAATCACCTGGATAAAATAAAGGAGAATGTAGATATCTGTCTACAACTAACATACCTAAATCCTTATCAAATTCATATTTTATCGGGCAGCCTTTCGGAACCTCTATTAAAACATAAAGATCTTCAGGTGGTTTCTTTCCTGTTGGTATTGAATTAAAATCTACCATTATTATACCTCCATATGATACTGTCCCCTATGTTGTAATATAGGTCTTATATATCTAGAAGGGACTTGTATACTTTTGATTAGTGAACAATACTTTTAAAGCTTTGCTTGTCTCCTATAATCAATTTTATATAAGTCTATAATATAAGATTAATACGGTGATATTATGTTTTTCGGTCCTGAAGGAGATTCGATTTCCCAAATAGTCTGGTTTCTGATGTTCATAGTTTTCATATTTGTAGGTCCAAGACTAATGGTAACCCAGACTATATTCAAACTTGAAAAAGAAATAACTGAAATCGAGCAGTTAGCTGTAAGCGCAAGAAATTATGTTTCTAGAAAAGCCAACAAAAAAGCAGGAAATTCAGAAAAAATAAAGAACTTCATGGAATTCTTCGCAGTAACACCTGTAAGCTCAGACCCTTACGGCATCATAAAAAAGATAGAGCATGTTATAAGACAGTCTGATGAAAGATTCAAGTGGTTTGTAAATGACATAGCTCCTGGCTCTTCTGAAATAGAAAAAGCAAATCTGAAAGCAGCGCTTTCAGGTGCAATAACAGCAAACCAGATAGCTAAAGTATTAAGACATCTTTTAGAAACAGTAAAAAAGCACAAGATGTTCCAGATGGCTATTATTTTGCAGATGCAGATTCCACTTATCAAAGAACTAGCTGAAGCTGCTGAAAAAGCAACAGAAGCTTTTGTCAGAGGTGAGCCAATCGGAGATTCAATCGGCCCTCTAATCGCAGCATCTAAAATGAAAAAAGGCAAAGTAAAAGTCTATACAGATCATGAATTTGCTTTAGGTGAATCAACAATAGCTGGCAGAAAAGTATTAATTGCTAAAGCTTCTGGACCTGGAGCTACTGTAGGCATTCCAGGACGTTTCTTGGAAAACCTGTCAAAACGAAATAAAATATCAAGAATCATAACAGTTGACGCTGGACTAAGACTAGAAGGTGAAAAAACAGGATCTGTAGCAGAAGGAATAGGAGTTGCAATGGGCGGTGATGTTGACCGCTATCAGATAGAAGAATTTGCAGTCAGAAAAAAGATACCTCTTGATGCTATTGTAATAAAACAGACCCAGAAAGAAGCACTTACTCCGCTGAATAAAGATATCTTAAATTCAATACCAAAAGCTGAATCACTATTAAGAACAGCTGTAAGAAGAGCAAAGAAATCAGACAAAATATTAGTAATTGGTGTTGGAAATACTTCAGGTGTGGGCAACACAGACAAAGAAGCTGAAAAAGCAGTCAAAGTCATAAAAAAGAAAATAAAGAAAATGGAAGCTGCTGAAAAAGCTAAGAAAAAGAAGTGGTTCTGACCATATCTATAGTAACCTTTATAAACTTTTGATATACATTTTATCTAGTGATAATATGGCAACATTAAGACCTGGAAGATGTTACAACAGATTAACAAAAAAACCTAACACTCGTACAGCTCTAAGAGTACCAAAAAAGAGCTATGTAAAAGGTGTCCCAGTTTCAAAAATACATCAGTTTGAAATGGGTAATAAAAAAGGTGATTTCAGTATAAAATATTCTCTTGTACCTTCTGTTGACTGTCAGGTAAGATCAAACTGCCTTGAATCAGCAAGAATAAGTGCAACAAAATATCTTACAAATAAATTCGGAGACATTGGATTTTTCTTAAAAATGAGGGTCTTTCCTCACCATGTAATGAGACAGAATTTCTTAGCTACAGGAGCAGGTGCTGACCGTTTGTCACAGGGAATGAGACATGCTTTCGGCAAGCCAATTGGACAGGCTGCAAGAGTCAAAAAAGGCCAGCCAATAATGTCAGCTGCAGTTTCTGGAAAAGAAGCTGATATCAAAGAAGCTCTGAGAAGAGCTGCTAGAAAATTACCTGGATCATGCAGAGTAGTTAAAAATTAATTATTCAAGAACAATCGGATTTGTTATCTGACTTTCTAAAAACCCTCTCTCCAATTTATTGAGTTTCTTATCAAGCTTTTCTATCTTATCTATCATAAAATTAACTCTGTCGCTAAGAGTCTCAAATCCAGCTATACACTGAGGAAGCTTTCCCCTGCCTTCTAATCCTATAAGCTGCTCCTGCAAAGCATCAAGGTGATCAACTTTTTCATCCACTGACTTTCTAACATTCTCAACAACCAGTCTCATATGATCTAAATCATTTGTAAACGAAGAAACATCAAAAGTTTTTCCAAGAGCTGCTATCTCCTCAAGCTCCTTAGAGCTCTTTAGCTTCATATTAACAATCTCTTGTTTTATATTTTGTACGTCCTTACCCATCTCCATAACTCCTTCCACTCTACCTTCAAGATCATTTTTCAAATCTTCAAAAGATTTATTTATTTCAGATTCAATCTGCTGTCTTTCCTGTCGTATCTCTCTTAAAGTCTCTGCAACATTTCTTCTAAGATCTGAATTGTCTTCATTAGAGGGGTTCAAAGAATCTATCTTCTCCTCAATAAGTGAAAGTCTCTTATCTATCTGCAAATTAGTCAGTTTTTGCTTTTCTTCCAGTCTTTTCATTTCACCAAGAACATCATTCATAAAATCACTATACTAAAATTATTCCTTTTTCTATATATAAATCATTTCTAAAATATCAAATAAGTTAAAAAATCGCCCAAAATTATAGTAGCTAAAAGAGCCAGAGGGAAAACTATTCCAAAGCGTACACCATCTCTGATAACAACATACTTCTTCATTCTTTTTATTGCGCTAACTTCTTTTTTTGTTAGACCGCGTATTTCTTTTTTAAATATCTTGAGCTTTGGTATATCCTCGCCTATCATATCGTCAACCTTTAAATTTTTAGATAATATTTTTCTATGAAATCCTTTTTCAACGTCCTTCAAAAAGAAAAACAGAACAGCAAACAATGTTATTAAAACAGGAAATGAAACAGCAAACAAAATATTTCCAAAAATATAATAAACCCCAGCGCCGATTATTGTTGAAAAAACAAAACTGTATAATATGAAATTTTTATTTTTATTTAGATTACTGATAACAGATCTCTTTAATTTTTTATCGCGCATTGTGAGAAAAACAGCATAAAGTATAGAGTATATTGCTCCTATGAAAAAGACATTTACAAAAAATGCAAATGCAAACGGTATCAAAAACTGCTGAAACGGATAAGTTGGTATTAATACTCCTATAGCAACCATCAGCTCACCATCACCGCCTCCCCACTGGCCTGAAAAATACATAAACAAACCAAACAAAAGAAATCCAAATCCTACAATCAAGCTAGTAATCAAAGGCTCCCATGATCCTATCATTAAACTTTCCAAAATATGCGTAGCAAAGCCTATTCCTATCATTGATAAGCAGACAGAATCTGGTATATCTGTAGTCTTCAAATCCCATATACCGGCAAAAAAGCTGCCAAATAATGCAACAAATACATTTAACATCTCAAACATAACAGTTTTATTATAACTTTTACCATTTAAAAAATATATTTATAACCTCGCTGGTAATGATATTATTATGAAAAAGGTTCTTTTGCTGGGAAAAAACAAGACATATCTAATTGAGCCAAGAGGAAAATTCTCAACAAAATTCGGAACATATGACTTTTCGAAAAACAAGCCAAAAGTCGGAAAAAGAATAAAAATCGGTAAAGAGCCTTTCACAATAGTTGAACCAAATATCAATGACTTTTTATTTAGATCTGCAAAACGTCTTCCTCAGATAGTATTACCAAAAGACGTTTCAATGATAATAGCATTTACTGGCTGTTCACCTAAATGGAATGTTGTCGACGCAGGAACAGGATCAGGATTCATGTCAATAGTCTTAGCTAATATTATAAAACCGGGGAAAGTTTTCACATATGAAAAAAGAAAAGACTTTTTTGAAAAAGCCAACAACAATATAAAAAATTCAGGTCTGAAAAATATAATAAATAAAAACAAAGATTTCACAAAAGGTGTTTCTAACAAAGACATAGATTTAGTGACATTAGACATGGAACATTCAGAAAAAGCAGTAAAAGTAGCTGAAAAGATTCTAAAACCTGGTGGATATCTGGCTGTATATTCAATGCACACTGAACAGCTTTCAAAAGTTTCAACAGAAATAAGAAAACATAATTTCACTGAACCTATAATAATAGAAAATATACAGAGAAATTGGAAAGCTGAGTCTTCTAATTCTAAATCATGGACAAGACCAAAAGGTGAAGACCATTCAGTCTTCCTAACCTTTGCAAGAAAAATCTAGAACTTAACCAAAGCTTCTTCCTCAGGATAAACAACAATTCCTCTTTCTGTCATCTTGTATGGATGCAGCTTATTTGAGTGTGTAGATCCTCTCATTTTCCATACAGTTATAGATCTAGAAAACTGAGCATCTGTCCTCAAATAATATAGAACTATTATAGTATCACTTACAAATTCCTCAACACCAAATCTTGACAAAGATTTCTGCGTAGGTAAAATTTCACTTGTCAAAATAGCTGTACAACCTAATTTTCTCAGAAGAACTGACAGATTAAAAATCATTCTTCTTAATTCAGAAGCATCTCTGACACATAAACCTAAAGCAGAAACAGAGTCTATTACAACTCTTTTAGCTTTTATTCTTTTGATAGAAGCTTCTATCAACTCATAAACATCTTCAATATGGTACGGATCAAATCTTACAAAAGCTACCTTTCCTTGCTTCTCTAGCTCTGAAAAATCCATCCCGAAATCTTTCACATTAGCTTTTATATTTTCTGGCGGTTCTTCAAAACTTACATAAACACCGTTTTCATTATATTTCTTAGCCCCATTATAGATAAACTGATTTGAAAAAATAGTCTTTCCTGTACCTGTTGTCCCTGTTACCAAAGTCAAAGATCCTGGTATCAGACCGCCCGATACTAAACTATCAAAACCCTCTACTCCAATCGGGGTTCTTGAATTTAATCTTTCATTTGCCTTGGCAGCAGGCATCTTATTATCATTATTACCATTGCTAGGAACTTTAGCAGAAGGTACTTTTTTATCAACATTGTCATTGTTAGAAACTTTCTTTGGCATATTAATCTATTAACCACGCTATTTAAAAAACTTTCTAATAAGATAACATTTAAATTTAATCTTTAAGAACTATTCTTCATATGTTCGACCAATTTTTCAGCATTTTCGGATGGCTAGCATACCCTATAGCCATAAGTACAACAATAACCATATTGCTTCTTGGTGTAGCTGTATTTTTCGCTTTTAAATATACATTAGCATTTTATGGCGACAGACCAACTCCAAAAAGCTGGATTCTAATAATAACAGCTCTTGTATCAATTGTATTGGCTGAAACAGGAGAATTTTTCGTCCTTCTTAACATAACACCCGGAATCATTGACGGCAGCATTGACTTATCAGCTCATATAGCAGCTGGAGTGACAATGACCTTAGGATGTTACTATCTTTACAAGGAGGTTGTCTAATGGGTATAGCAACATATTTTGAATATTTATTCGGTGGTTTTGCAATACCAGTTATGATAACAGCTTTCATAGCGTTTATGGGTTTTTTACTGGCAGCGTTTTTTGTGCAAAAATATGTAAAAAAGTTCTATATAGCCGGAGTTCCTGAAGGATGGAAATATTTCTATATAGGATTAATATTAAACGCTCTCCATCAGCTTTTAGAAGTTATCTATACTTTCGGAATAATAGGCGGTACATTATCAATATTATTTTTCTCAATTTTTCAGATAGTTGCAGCTGGAATATTAGTTTATGGTCTTTATTTAATCAGAAAAGAAATTAACATAGGAATGGTTCCTGGAATGCCATTAGAAATAGAGGAAGAGCTTCCTCCAGAAATTGAAGAAACAAATAAGCCAAAAAAAGCAAAGAAAAATCTTGAAGATGAATTAGATATAAAAGAGGATTAGCATGGGCGGTTTTGAAGAAGAATTAAAAAGAATTTTAGTAAAAGAGAAAATTAGAGCTCAGCTAGACGACGTCACAAACATAAAGTCGCCAAGAACTCTCGCATTAAGCGTACAGTGGATTTCTGTAGGTTATGCATCTGCGCTTTACTTCGCAGGAAAAAAGCTAGGTACAAATATCCTGGCAAAAGAATTAAAAGGAAGTGACATTAAGTCTATTCTCCAGTCTTTAGGTGTATTGATAAAAGACTTGGGTATAGGCAACTTTGAAATTGTATCTGTTGGAGATAAAAAATCTGTTGCCAGAATAAACGACTCAATGACAGCTTATGGTATGAAACCAGTAGGCAAAGCAGTATGCTATTTTGAAAGTGGTTTAATAGCAGGTGTATTAGAAGGTAAACTCGGAAAGAAAGTCACTGTAAACGAGACTCTTTGCGGCGGTCTCGGAGATCAAACAGAAGAATTTCTAATAAGGATCGCGTGATTGCTATGCAGAGAGTAAAAACGGGAGTACCCGGTCTTGATGAGCTACTGGAAGGTGGATTTCCTTCAGCTTCAGCTATATTGTTAGTAGGTCCTCCAGGTGTTGGTAAGTCAACTTTTTGCCAGCAGTTTATAATGGAAGGTCTTTTAGAAGATCAGCCAGCTATTTACATAACACTCGATATCAGCCCAGAAGAGGCAAAGCAATCTTTAGAAAGAATGGGCCTTCAGAAAGAAAAAGAAGATGATATAAGATTTGTAGATGCTTACTCTTGGAGATATGGAAAATCAGAAGCAAAATATTCTGTAGGTAATTTAGGAAACATTAACGAATTTAATATAGCAATAAGTGAAGCTATGCAAAATATAGGAAACTCTCCAGTAAAAAGAAAAGCACTTGACTCAATATCAACTTTGCTTTTGTATGCAGATCCAAAGCTTGTTGTAAAACTAATACCTATCATAATTGCAAAAGCAAGAAAAGCAGGATATGTTCTTGTATTGATAGTAGAAGAGGGTGTCCACGACCCGCAGACAGTTGCAACACTTAACTATGCAACTGACGGGCTTATTGAATTTAAAATGGAAGGAGATAGCAGAATGCTCAGAATATCAAAAATGAAAGCTACAAAAGTTCTGAGAAATTGGAATGAATATGAGATAACAGAAAAGGGTCTTACTCTGAAAAAAGAAGTATCATAATTTTGCTTTTTCTAGAACTTTCTTTGGATTCTTATAATAATCTGATATCATTCTTGAAACTTCCTTAAATCTCTTGATTTTATTTTTCTTCATCCACTCTAAAAGTTTCTTTCTGACTTTCATCTCTTCTACAACCTCATTCAAAGAAACTCCTTTAAGCCTCGCAACCTCCTGTAAAAACCAGGAATAATCCCTGTAAGAAAACGTATCATCTGAAGAATTCCATGAAAATGATGTATTAGTTCTTGCATTTCCTGTCTTAGAATCAACAGCTTCAATTTCAACAACTTCTTTCATTCTTCTTGCAGACTCTGAAATATCTCTTGCATGAATCATAATAACAACAATATCAAGAGTCTCTAAAAGAGATGCTGAAAGATTTATCGGAGGTGTCTTTAATCTGTTTATTATATCATCAACTCTGCTTGCGTGTATTGTTCCCATTGCGGGAAATCCCGCAGCCATTCCCTGAAACATAACATAAGCTTCTTCACCTCTTACCTCGCCCACAATAACATAATCTGGACTTTGTCTGAAGCTTCCCTTAAGCAGATCAAACATTGTAACTTCACCAAGTCCTTTTCCAAACCCTGTTCTCGAAACAGCAGGTATCCAATTTTCATTAATCAAATTAAGCTCCCTAGTATCTTCAACACTGACTATTTTATGAGAATGTGGTATAAACATTGAAAGTGAATTTAAGACAGTAGTCTTTCCTGTTCCTGCCCCGCCGCCTATTATAATTGAAGCTCCTGATTCAACAGCCATCCACAAATATGACATTATATCACTTGAAACTGTGCCGCTTTCAATTAATTGTATTGGCGATATAGGTTCCTTTACAAATTTTCTTATTGTAAATGTCGGTCCTCGTGTAGTTATATCTTTTGAAAACGAAGCCTGAACTCTGCTTCCGTCTGGCAGACTTCCGTCAAGCAAAGGCTCTGCATAAGAAATAAATCTCCCGGTTCTTTCAGCTAACTTGACAATCATTTCTCTGAGATTTTTTGTTTCCTTAAAAACAATATTTGTTTTTATTGATCCATATTTTCTATGAATCACAAAAAGCGGGACATTAACTCCATCGCAGCTTATATCTTCAATATATGGATCATTCATCATCGGTTCAATCTCATTCAATCCAACAAAATTTCTGTAAATATAATACATTAATCTCAAGAACTTTTTCTCTGAAATATTAATTTCATATTCTTCTAATATTTCCTTTATAGTTTTTTCAAGATAATCAATAGCTTCATCAGTAATTTTCATTGCAGAAAGTTCGACATCAAGAACTTCAAGAAGAGCTTCTACAACCCTGTCATATAATTTCTTATCATTTTCATCGATTGTGGGCTCTACAACATTATAAATAAGCTGGCCCTCAGTATCATCCCATTTAATCCTAGCATAAACAAACGGTTCCATTAATGGATATCTAAAATCTATCTTTCCTTTTTCAGGAAGAACAATAAAACTTTCTTTTTTCTCTATTTTAAATTTTGGAAGTTCACCAAATTTTTTCTTCTTTTCTTCAGCCATTATCTTTGGGGGTATTTTCAATCCCACAGTAACTTCCTTTTTATTGATTTTCTTTTTAGCACCAGCCATAAAAATTTATTGAATTTATGTTTATTAAAGATTTTGGAAACTTTTTTATACTTATCTTGCTCAATAGGCTTTATGAGTATACTGACAGAAGACCAGATAAATCAATTAAAAAAAGCAAGCTATAAAGTCATTGGAAATCATAAGCACAGTGCTGTAAAATTATGCCACTGGACAAAAGAATCTGTAAAATCAGCTGGTAAAAAAATTTGCTACAAGCAGAAATTCTACGGTATTAAATCTCACAGATGTATACAGATGACTCCTGCTTTGCCGTTCTGCACAATGCGATGCTTATACTGCTGGAGAGACACATCAATAACATATCCAGAATGGGAAGGTCCTTTTGATGATCCAGAAACAATAATCAACGAATCTATCAAAGCTCAGCAATCTTTAATAACAGGTCTTGGTGGTGTTGACCACGGACCAGAGCATTTGAAAGAAGCTAATGATCCAAATCAGGTTGCAATATCATTGGCTGGTGAACCTACTATTTATCCAAAATTATCTGAATTAATTCAAAAATATAAAGAAAGAAACTTCTCAACATTTCTTGTAACAAATGGAACATTGCCAGAAAAGCTTAAAGCACTTGACTCAATACCGTCTAATCTTTACATTTCTGTTTCAGCAACTGATGAGGAAATGCACAAAAAACTGGAAAATCCAATTATAAAGAATTCTTGGAAAAGAATAAACGAATCTCTAAAATGGATGTCCACTGTTGATACAACAACTGTTATTAGATTGACAATGGTAAAAGGATGGAATATGACATCACCAGAAAAATATGCTGAGATTGTTTCACAGGCAAATCCAAAATACATTGAAGTAAAGTCTTTCATGCCAGTCGGCTGGTCATCAAAAAGACTGCCTTTTGAAGCAATGCCTTCTCATGAAGAAATACAATCTTTCTCAGAAAAAGTAGCTGACTCTTTAGGCTACAAATTAAAAGACGAGCAGAAAGAAAGCAGAGTCGTTCTTTTGTCTAAATAATGGTGGGCCCGCTGTGATTTGAACACAGGTCGCCAGCTCCCCGAGCTGGAATAATAGCCAAGCTATACCACAGGCCCTTATAATAAAATAATAAAGAAAGAGAATTTATCTTCTGAACTGCTGAACATCTTTATGAACATCAGAGTGAGTTATGAACATTGCTCTGCAGCAATAATTCTTGACTCCTAATTCATCCAGAACTTTTTTAGGATCTTCACCAGCATCAACTCTTTTCTTATAAGCTTCCCAAAGTTGTGCTATTGGTCTTCCGCAACTTATACAACGAACAGGTATAATCATACTAACACCTTATTTTAATCATTTATAATTTTATCTCTTACTTCTCTGTTTGTGCCTTCTTGGACCCTGCTTGCTTCTTGAAGGCTTGTGAGGTTCAGTTCTTCTTGCGTCTGCAACTAACAAAGATCTATCATAATCTGAAAACTTTTCCTTCAGTTTCTTGTCACCTTGTATCAAAGCTTTTGCAATTGCCTGCCTTACAGCTTCTGTCTGGCCTACAATTCCTCCGCCTGTTACATACACAGAAATATCATATTTTTTGAAAACATCGCCTGATAAAATCAGAGGCTCTTGAATCATTAACTTAGTTATTTCATTTTCCATTGACTCTAAATCATTATTATTTATTTTTACAATGCCTGTTCCTGGAACCATCTTAGCTCTTGCAACAGCTCTCTTTCTTTTTCCAACAGAACTTATTACCTTAGTTTTCTTTTTCATTATATCTTAGCTCCCATATGCCTGCATATATCAACAAGCCTTATGAACTTGCATCTCAATGATTCTTCAGTCTTTTTCATCTTCTCAATATTATCATAATTTTCTGGTGATCCAATATAAACTTTTAATCTTTTCATTGCTTCCTTTCCTTTTGTTTTCTTATATGGAACCATTCCTCTTATTGATCTTCTTATTATTCTATCTGGATATCTTGGATAAAAAGGTCCGTGGAATCTGCTTCCTCTTTGCCTCTTTTCTTCGAAATCCCCTTTAATTATCTTTGGCTTTCCAGATATTACCGCTTTTTCAGCATTAATAATAATTACATCTTCACCTTTTAGGATATTCTTAGCTGCATAAGATGACAATCTTCCTAAAATTGCTCCTTCTGCATCTAATACTTTCATAAGACAATCCTCACCTTTGTTCCTTTAGGATTTGATTTTGCTAAATCATTTATTGTCATAATTTTTCCGCCAGCTTTAGTTATCTTACCTTCAGCTTCTTTTGAAAAATTCCATGCAGCAACAGTTACAGGCTTCTTTAAAATTCCCCCGCCTAAAACTTTGCCTGGTACTACAACAGTTTCATTATCTTGGCAGAATCTTTCGAATTTTGAAACATTAACTCCTTTTCTTAATCTATTTGATCGTCCTAGCTTTTTAGATAACTCTAATAGAAACTTGCTCTTCTTTTCATGACCTTGTGTTTTAAGCTCTTTAACAAGATTTACTAGGTTTTCATTCATTTTATTCATCTCGTATTAAATATAGGATACTTTAATGCTTTTAAAGGTTTTGGTGCAGGGGGAGAGATTTGAACTCTCGAACTCACTAAGAGACAGGATTTCTTATCATATGCAAAAGCATCAATACTTAAGATTTAACCTTAAGTCCTGCGCCGTTGACCAGGCTTGGCGACCCCTGCCTGCCTAGATTAAAATAATCCGCAAGAACTTATAAATCTATAATTTCTTAACAGCTTTTTCAAATTCCTTGGCTTTCTTCTTTAAAATATCTAAAGCAGATATCATAATCTGTTCTGCTGTCAATCCAGATATAGATTCAACAGTAAATATCATCTTAGCTGGATTTCCTGAAATTTCAATTGCTCCTTCTGGTTCGCAAGCTCTTACACATTCCTTGCAAAGGTCGCAGTCTGTAGTTACAGAAGCTTTACTACCGTCAATCTTCAGAGCATTTCTAGGACATACTCTCATGCATACTTCAGAATTTGTAACAGTCTTATTAACCTTGACAACAGGATAATATCTGAATCCTGTCTTTGAAGCTTGGAATTTTGCATGATCTTTTCCCAATCCAAGAATTGCTGAACCTTCAGCTTTGAAACTCTGCTTATCTCTTAATTCAAGAAGAGGTATCTCGTCAAAAAGAGGCTTTACCTCATTGTCTGAAGACTTGATATCTTTTGTATAAACAACAGAAGGGCCTTTCTTATCTATCACCAAAACAGCTTGGCAGTTTGAACATCCTTTCCCTTCGCACTTACAATCTTCTTTAAAAATATAATTTTTAGGATTAAACACAAGAGGAACTAATGATAATCTATGTGCAACCATCTCATCGTAGAACATTGAATTGTTTTCATAAAAGTCAACTGAATCAACAGCTAAAACAGGAACTTCTCCTATAGCTATTCTCCTCAGTGAATTTGCAAACGCAGGAGTCATGTCGTCAACAACAAAACTTATCTCCCTGTCGCTTTTATTCAAAACTTCGACTTTCAGATAATCACCTCTAAATTATACTCTTCTTCCTCTTCTTCCGCCCTTTCTTCTGCATGAGTCAGTTGGTATAGGAGTCACATCTTCTATCCTGCCTATTCTCATACCAGCTCTTGCCAATGCTCTGATAGCCGGCTGTGCACCTGCTCCTGGGCTTCTGCTTCTGATTCCTCCAGGAGCTCTGACTTTTATATGAACTCCTGTGATTCCTCTTTCAAGAGCTGTCTCAGCTGCTTTCTGCGATGCTAATAAAGCTGGAAATGGGTTTCCACATTCCCTGTCTTTGTCAGTCATCATTCCAGCGCTTACTCTTGCAATTGTTTCAGAACCAGTTAAATCAGTAATATGAATAATAGTATTATTTGAGGAGCTAAATATATTAGCTATTCCCCAGCGCATTATCCTCTTTTCACTTTTTTGTGCTTTTTGTTTTTCCATTTGCTTTCTCCTCTTTTAGCCATTCATGTACATTGGAATTTTTCTTAAATCCTATTTTACTTTCAAGTTCCTTGACAACAAGAGCACTTGGCCATGTTGTCTTTCTTCCGTCGATTAAAATATGACCGTGAACTATAAACTGTCTTGCCTGCTTAGGCGTATTAGCAAGACCCCTTTTCATTACTATTGTCTGTAATCTACGATTAAGAACATCTTCAATCTTCAATGCTAAAATACTATCAAGAGTTGCTTCGCCTGACAATATTCCCATTCGTATTAATTTATCAATAAGAATTCTTTCCCTGTCTTTGTCAACATTAGCTGCTAATAGTCTTGCCTGCTTTCTAAAGTTTCTCAAAATACTCTGAGCTCTCCATATTTCCTTCTTTCTTCTAAGACCGTATTCTCTGGAAATTTTCTTCTCATCAATTATTCTTTCCTTGTCCCAAGGCCTTCTTGGTGCATCATATGATTTTCTTGATCTCTTCATTTAATCACTTCTTTCCTGGTTTCTTTCTAGCTACTCCCAGAGCTTTTCCAGACTTTCTGAAGCTGCCTCTTGTCCTCTGTCCTCTGCATGGCAGTCCCCGCTCATGTCTTATTCCTCTGTAGCATCTAATCTTTCTCATTAAATCAATATCATTCTTAAGAACAAACCTTAATTCAGATGTGACATAGTGCTTATCTTCTCCAGTCACAGGATCTTTTCTTCTGTTAATAAAATAATCAGGAATTCCAGCTGCTATTGGATCTTTTATTATTTGATTTATCTTAGCTGCTTGTTCATCTGTTAATTCACCAGCTTTCATCTTAGGATCAAGGCCAGCCAGTTTAACAACAATCGGAGCCAAAGACTGTCCAACACCCTTTATCTTTAAAAGAGCGATTCCAATAGCTTTTTCTCCTCTTACATCTACTTCTCCTATTCTTACTATACCTCTTAATTCTTTTTCAGCCATTGTATCACTTGAATTTTATGCTCTCCATTGAGCAACCCACAAATCATAGGTTAATTAGTATCCATTATATATTCAAAAAGGTTTATAAAGGTTACTTTTTTTCTCTTCAAATATTTAAAGTTCTTTAATCTATAATAAAACCATGAACGAAGAAAGGAAAAATAATATATATCAGATAAAAGAAGAAATATTGAAAATTTTATCTAACTCAGATTTTCCAATGAGATCAAAAGAAATATATTATCATTTCAATGAAGCAAAGCCAGAATATTATAAATGTGCAATAACAGATCTTGAAAGAACAAACATGAAAACCTTTAGTGAAATTAGAGAGGAATACGAACTTTCCAGAAGACCCTTTTGCTTTAACAAAAATACCCGTCTTTTCTATTCAAATGAAAAACAAATTGAAAATTGGATCAGAGCAAATAATTTAAGTTAAAAAGTGGCGCCGGCTGCAGGATTCGAACCTGCGTGCCCTTGCGGACACCAGATCTCAAGTATCACCTATCATCTCAATTCAAGCATATGTATCTTGCGATCAAGACTTGAGGAAAACTGGCGCATTACCTAGCTTTGCTAAACCGGCACAATAATATCTTACGTAGAGAACATTTAAATCTTTTCTGAATAATCCCCAAACAATCCATTGAGGTTTTCTCCGACCTTAAAATTAAGAGAGCAGTCTATGCATATAATGCCCTTTCCTGAAAACTTTAATCTGCCATTACATCTTGGGCAGAATAATTTTTCTTCAAACTTCTCAAAGAACATAAAAATCACAAATAAAAAGAAAAGGGATTATCCCCTTCTTGAAAGCTTATTTCTTTTAACATACTGCCAAATTTTCTTTGTCATCTCTGCAGGTGTTACGGCTTTATTTCCTATAACTGCACCCAGCTTTGTATCTGGAACAATTTGATATCCGCCAAAAGGCTTTTTCTTTCCGCCTTTCTTTGCTACTTTTCTTTTTGTTGTTTTTCTCCTAACTGGTTTTCTCTTAGCAGTCTTCTTCTTTTTTAACAAACCAAAAACCATCTTTTGTTCACCCCGTTAATTTTTGACTATAATTTTTAAAATAGTCTGTATTAATTAAAATTAAACTTATTATTAAAGACATAAGTTAATCTAGAAATCATCTTCTTCTTCCTCTGGTTCTTCTTCTTCGTCATCATCCATATCTATAATCTCTTCTTGAACCATCGGCTCTCCGCAACATTGGTCAGGTCTTTCTTCTTCCCTTCCGCAATTTTTACAAACATAAGGCATGGTTTCACCTCACATATGATAATTGTGTTAAAGAAACCAACCTATTTAAATGTTACTGTTTCTTTTTCCACATCTTAGGATAGGTACCCTTTTCCATAACAACAGTATCTGTCTTCACAACCAGACCTTTTTTCATATTAGACATCTCATCACTTGTCTTCAGGGCCTTTCCAACCCCTATCAACTCACCCTTTAATGTAAGCATGCCTACCCATTCGTCTTTCTTTATTTCTTTCTGAACTTTAATCACACCGCCAATAGACAACGGCGCCCCGTTGCATATTGCATCAACAGAAGAATTCTTAACAACAACATTCTTTATACCTTCAGTAGCCCTTTCAATCGGAAATACTATATTTCTTATATGATCTTCATTACCTTTCTTCCAATCATCTATTGCATCGCTCAATTCCTGCAGAGAAATAACTTCAGATTCATCAAACATTCCTGACTTTGTTCTTCTCAATTCTTGTAAGTGTCCACCTGTTCCTAATTTCTTTCCAATATCATCAGCAAGTCTTCTTATGTAAGTGCCTGCTTCGCAGCCAACTCTCATTAAAATATCTCTTCCATCTATTTCTAAAATTTCCAGATAATAAATTGTTCTTTGTCTTTCTCTTCTGGCAACAGCTGACTTTTTAGGAGGCAACTGTGTAATCTCGCCAATAAACTCATCACAAACTCTTCTGATATCTTCTTCAGGAACATCTTTATGAAGATGAACAATTCCAACATATTCTTTCTTAGATTTTAAAAGAATCTGCATTAGCTTTGTAGCTTTGTTCAAAGCTATTACTAAAACACCAGTAACTCTCGGATCTAAAGTTCCTCCGTGGCTTGCTTTTTTCAAATCAAGCATTTCCTTTATCCAGGCGTCAACCTGATGCGACGTCGGTCCAGAAGGCTTGTCAAGAATAATTATTCCACTGTTAATCAATTCTTCAACAGATCTAGAACCAGGATATTTCCCATAATCAGAAATAGACGCTTCTCTAGATACTACAATCCAATCATTTTTATTCATTGGATTCACCTTCAAAAACATATCCAGTACCTATAAATTTAGTTTTAAATCCTATGTTATCATAATATTTTTCATTGTATGATCCTTGTTCTGTCTGTAAAAATATTACTTTTATACCCATTTTCATAGCTTCATCAACACATTTTAGTGTCAATATTGTTCCAAAACCATTACCCCGTTCTTTCGGAATTGTACCAACTGTATAAATTCCTGCATATTTTTCATTAAATGAAAGAACTGATATTGATACTGGTTTATTCTTAAAATACCCCAAAAAATAAAAATCTTTATTTCTTTTAAAAGATTCTTTTATACATTGTATATAACCAGCATTATCCATATCATTATAAACATCATCCGGATTTCCATAAGCCTTATCAAATACTTCTAAAAATATTTCAAGTTCTTTCTCGCTTTCAACTTTTTTTATAACAAAATCTTTTGGTATTTCCAATTTAACATTATCATATTCATAAAACATCCAAGCATCTTTATAATTTGCTTTAAATCCACTCTTCAAAAGCTCATCTTCAACATTTCTTGTAACTGTAAAGGGTGTCACATAAACAGACGGTTTTCTATTGATACTTATAAAAAATTTTTTAACTATCTCGATAAAATCATCAAACTTATCAGAAGAAATATTAACCTTCGTCGCATAATTCCAGAAAACATCATCTATAACAGTATTCCATAAAATCAATCCATTATCAATTATCTTAGAATCTGTAAAATAAACACCAGACTGAAAATCATAATGAGCATATTCTGCTTCTCTCAAAATTTCATTATTCAATTCAACCATCAAACCACTATATAATATAGGCAACTATTTCTTCTTAGAAGCTGCTTTTCTTTTCTTAACAGGTTTAGCAGTTTTCTGCTTTGCTTCCTTATGACGAGTTGGAACTTTTATTCCAAGCTTGTCAATCAAACCAGAGCTTCTCCAAGCTTCTTCAACTTCCTTGTCAGATCCTGAACCAATATCAAGCATCTCTGAAATAGGTTCAATATGATTCAAATTACAGTTTCTTCGTTTAATTCCTGTAATTGATTTAGGTCCTGTTATTTCTACAAAAGAATCATCAATCTTCTTAGTAATAACGCAGTAATTTCCGCCTTCTCTTCCTGTTGTTTTTAAGCAAATTCTTCCTTCTTTAATCATTTATCTCACTCTACTCTTTAATTTTAATCTTGAACACTTTGCGCACAGTTCTGGATATTTTCTTTCAGGTCTTTTCGAACTCTTGCACATCTTTCTAAGTTCATTTACTTTCAGAGCTATCCTATTCAGTTTAGCTCCGCAATTACCACAGACATGCTGTCCGTGCTTCTTTTTGCCGAAATGAATGACATTCCTTCCTCCAGGAGTCACTCTTTTTATTTTCTTTCTGTTTCTTGTTCTTTGCGCTCTTCTCATTATTGAACACCCATCATTTTTCTGAAAAACTGTGAAAAGGTTATTGACAGCAAAAAGTACCACCCAAGCCATCCTATCTCTGCACCGAAATATGGCAGAGCCATTGGAAGAACCACAACAGGTCCTTCAAACATCTGTGCAAGCCAAGGTAATATTGCCAAAACCAATATCATTGTAACAGGAAACACTTTGAAGTTCATCTTCATCAGCTGATTTGAATACTTGAACATATCTTTCATTCTTTCATTAGCTTCTTCAGTCTTATTTTCCTTCTGCAAAGCCTTTACTTCGTTTTGTATTTCCTTTTGTTTGTCTTTCAGTTCTTGCATTTTCTTCTGATCAACCATGAACCTTGTCACGATTGTTATTGCAAATGTTACCATCAACGCAACAGCCATTATAGTCACCATAGGTGAAATAGCTATAACAGGTGAAAAAACACCTGTAAGCGCTGTATAGTATCCTTCAATCATATTCATCACATTATTTTTGAATGCTTTTAAAGGTTATCCTTTCCTAAAATTTTAAAGATTTCTGGAACCATCATACTAGGATCTCCTTTTATAACAACATCTTTTAACAAACCAGTTTTAGTGTAATAATCAATCAAAGGCTGTGTCTGTTTTTTATAAACTTCAAGTCTTTCTCTTATAACCTCTTCTTTATCATCTTCTCTCTGGTAAAGTTCGCCGCCGCACTTGTCGCATTTGCCTTCTTCCTTTGGAAGAATTGGCGGCATTTTATATCCGTCTCCAAAAGTTATATCAGCAACATTATAGATATCTCCGCATTGCCTGCAGATTCTTCTTGCAGATATCTTTTTAATCAGAACTTCATCAGGTATTACTAAATTCAAAACAACATCTATATTTGTTAATTTTGAAAGAGCTTCTGCCTGATCAATATTTCTTGGAAAGCCGTCTAAAATAAATCCGTTTTTGCAGTCATCTTTTTCAATTCTCTGTTTAAGCATTTCAATAGTAACTTCATCAGGAACAAAGTTTCCTTTGTCAATAAATTCCTTGGCTTTCTTTCCAATTTCTGTTTCGTTCTTTATATTATCTCTGAACATATCGCCTGTTGAAATATGAGGTATCTCAAGTTTAGGAGCTATCCTTTTTGAATAAGTTCCTTTTCCTGATCCTGGTGGTCCTAAAAATACTATCTTCATTTAATTACCTCCCATAAACTTTCTCAGAGCAGGATGCATATCTTCCATATGCTGCTGAGCTATCTGCTCATATAATTGATAAACAATCATTACTGTTAGCAATATACCAGTACCAGTTCCCAACGCATTTGTCAAGTCAGCAAATCCAGCTAACAAACCGACAAAAGCACCGCCCATCACTGACAAAGCAGGAATATATCTTTGCAATACCCTTTCAACAATTCTTGGATCCTGTCTAAATCCTGGAATCGCTATTGATGATGATCTAAACTGTTCTGCAACAGAACTTGCATCCATTCCAGAAGTTGAAACCCAGAATATTGAAAATATCATTGATCCTATTACCATAACCAGAAGATAAATTATAGAACTGAAAATATCAATGCCTGTTATCTGCGGTAAAGTTGTTGAACTTGAAACTAAAAAGTATCCGATTGACATTCCTACTACCGCTCCGAGTGTTGTTATTCTAAATACCCACTTTTTCAAAATTGATGAAGCAGCTAAAGCAGAAACTAAAGCAAGAACACCGCCCAACACAGTAATTACAAGCATAGACATTGATGAATGCGGTGTAATATAATACATAAATCCGCTGATAGCCTGCCCTGTTGAAGCGTCAAATTCTCCCAGGAAAGTTATGCCTCTTCCATGAAGAAGTCTTCCGACTATCTGTATATTGGCCAATACAGCTGCTGTCAATATAACCGGTATATTAGAAGTATAAATAAATTTCAAAGGCCATCTTCTTGATGCAAACTTGCCAAACGGCAAACTAAATGCAACAGGAATTTCAATTCTCATTGATTGTGCAAATACAACTATTGTAAACACAACCAAAGTTGATATCACTGGAAGCATGACTATTGCTGCACCTAATGGTTGTCCTAATCCCAAGCTTGATAAAAAGCTTGCTATCAGACCACCTTCTGTCAGTCCAGCTACAGGCGGAGCAAGCAATCTGATAAACATTGTCTTTGAAACTCCTCCTGCGATGAACAAAGATATTCCAGAGCCAAAGCCCCATTTTGTGACAACTTCATCCATAAACATGACCAAGAAACCGCCCAAAGCTAGCTGAAGTATTACTATAGACATTATAGATAATCCCGGCGCTGCTGGAGGTATTGCTCCTGCAACTACATAGGCAATTGCTTCAAAAATACAGAACAATATTGCAAGTATTTTTTGTGTTCCCATAAATTTTGCTTTTCCTTCTTTTGATTGAAGATTCCAGTTAATAATTTTACTACCAACCATTAACTGAAGTATAATAGAAGCTGTTACTATTGGACCGATACCTAGTGTCAATAAAGATCCAAAACTGGATCCAAATACAATTTCCAAAAACTCAAAATGAGCAATAGCTGAAGAATCAACTCCCCAAATCGGTATTGCTCCAAGCAAGAAAAATAAAACTAAAATTAATCCTGTCCACTTTAACTTATCCTTAAAATTCAATCTTTGAACAGGTTTGTTTACAGATGGTAATTTTGAAGCTACTCCTGCAGCTATATCTGATAAACTCATAATTTATTACCTCTTTTCTTAAATAAATAATAAACTATATACGTTATAGTCATTATCGAAACAAAATATAATATTTGTTGCCCTAAATCCAATCTAATAAAATTAATTATTAAACCTACTGTATCATCATTATAAAATTTACATACACCTTGAACAGAAATACAATTAACGATATTATACGATAAAAACATTATAAATCCAAAAACTAAATACAGAATAGACATTGATTTTAATTTTATTTTATCAAAAAATTGAAGACTCAATATCATTACTAATATATTGTGAAAACTTATACCATAATAAGGGAAAAATGTTGTTGCCATAAACTCGTTGTATGAAAGCGTATTTTGAAATGTGTTAATATCACTAATTAATACATACCAAAAATTTAAAATCATATCAAAAAAATATAGAAAAAAGAAAGGTATTACAAAAACAAATAAGATAAAATTAGTAGCTGTTTCTATATTAAATTTAGATCCAGTTTCATCTTTCTTGATATTAAAGTAAAATAAACCAAATAAACCTATTATCGATAATAGAATGGGGAATAATGATAACTCTAATACATAATCAGAAATTGTTAAAGTGATTGCATCGAGACCTGAAGAAAGAACAAAAATTATTAAAAATGAAATTAGAATAATCTTCATTTTATCAACATCTATACCTTTTGTTATTTCAATTATATTTTTTTTATATTTCCACAAAATTCCAACAAGTATACCCATTATAACTATAGAAGTAATTATAACATTCAATGATATCATAAATGGTAAATAATCATATAAAAATAATTTTAAGAAAAACAGAATAACTGGTAGTAAAACTAGAGCAAGTAATGTAAAAATTTTTTTATTATTAACCATCTTTAAAACCTTATTTAGCCTTTTCAGGTTCAACTGGTGTACCACCAGCATCAATTATTTTTTGCTTTGCTTTTTCAGTAAAAGCATCAGCTCTAATTGTAAGAGCTTGTGTTAATTTTCCGTTTGAAAGAACTTTATTATAACCGTGCTTTAATAGATTAATATCATTTATTCCTAATTTTCTGGCAAGTATATCAACACTTCTTAGACTTATTGCATTAATTGAACTTTTTACTTTAACAGGAACCTTAAAACCATATCTGCCAAAATGATCTGGATGTTTTGTAACCATTAAACTCTTCTTATGTTTCATCAAGCCAGCTCTTCCTCTTCCACCTCTGCTTCCGCCGCCTCTATGTTTCTTTTTACAGCCATAGCCGCATCCGCCGCTTCCGCGCATCTTTCTTGTTTTTCTAGCTCTTGTTGGCATCTAAATCATCCTCTCAAGTAAATCATTAATCTTTTCGCCTCTGTATCCTAATTCACCTTTTGGATACTGCTGCTTTATTGAATGCTTGAATCCTTTTGAAGGTGGTGTTAATCTGAAAACACTTTTTATTTCAGGTTTCTTTCCAGCTTTGATTTCATTAAAAGCATCTGTAGCTTCTTCTTCAGTTAATTTAACATCTCCAGATTTTCTTCCTCTTTTAACAACCATCTTCTTTAAAATATCATCATTTATTTCTCCCCATGTTATATTATCTTTAACCTTCTGTATCATTCCTTTAACACATGGATTCTTTTCATCAATTAAAACACAGTGCATCTTTCTCGTAAGCTTGAGCATTCTAAGTGTGTCTAAGACATCTTCTTTTTTATTTACATTTCCTCTCAATCTAACAATTGCCCACATAACTTACACCTTTCCTGTTATTATTCCTAGTTCTTCTTCCTTTTCAGGTTCTAATCTATAATCATTTATATTTTTAAGAGCATTGAATACAGCTCTTATCAGATTCATTCTTGTTGATCTTTGTCCTCTAGACTTACACCATATATCACTTATACCTGCAAGTCTCATAACTTTCTTTATTTCATTTGAAACAGTAAGACCAATTCCTTTCGGAGCTGGCATAAGCTTTATCTTAACAGAAGCGCATTTTCCAAACGATTCAAATGGTATTGAGTGCATTGTACCGCAGCCACATTCCCATGAACCGCATCCTCTTCTTACAGGTATTAAATTTAATTTTGCTTTCTGGATTGCTTTGTCTATAACATCCCTGTGTTTTCCTGGAGGTCCTGCACCTACTCCTACGCCAACATATCCGTTTTCATTACCTACAACAACCATCACAGTCACTCTAAATCTTCTTCCTGATTTATGCATTCTAGTTGTTCTCTTTGAAGCAGTTCTTCTTATTCCACCACCCTTTCCTGATGAACCGCCAATATAAATTATTTCATTCTTTAAATTTGGTAACAATAAATCAACTATCTGAGGCTCGCTTATTTTAATTCCTTTTTCAAAAATCTGATTAATGTCAGTTACTTTGCCTTCTAATACCTGCTTTCCCAAAGTTGTCTTTGGTTTCCAGTCTGACTCTAAAACTATTTCCCTTGCAGACTTTTCTGGAAGCATGCGTCTGTTTCTAGCTTTATTCATTAATCTTCTTGGAACTTTTCTTTTTGTATCTGTTTTTCCTTTCATTTTTTAGCACCTTTACTTTCAATAATCATTTTTTTAACTTCTTCAAAATGGCTCTGAAACTCCTCGGGCTTTATTCCATACTTTGTAAAGCCTTTGCTTTTTGCAGACCATTCTGAAATATGCTTGCCTGAAATTCTTTCTTCACTTGGCAAAACTTCCTTTGAATGAGGAATATTAACACCTGAAGCAACTATGCCTGCCAATGCTGCATAAATTCTGGAACCTTTTGTATTTATCTGGGTTCCCATATCTAAAATAGCTTCTTCTATTTTAGAGTTCTTAGCTCTTGTCCCTGCTAACAATCCTGTTAAATATGCAGCTGGAATGTTTCCATTTCCTGCTTTCCATCCATATTTCTTCAGTTCCATTGTTGTTGCATTTGAAACAATTAAATCTCCTTTTTCATTGAAATTAACAAACTGGACTCTCATATTTGAAGCTGATCTTCTGATAACAGCTCTTGATTTTCCTGACTTTACAAGAGCTAGTCTAAGTTTGTAGTTTGTCTTTCCTTGTCTTCTTCTTCTATGCTGAATTAAATATGATCTTGTTACCTTACTCATTTCTTCTCCTCCTCCAAAATTCCTTTCTTTCTAAGGTAGAGAGTTAAGTGTGCTTTTGATCTGAATGAATTACCTTTAATCATGTAGTATAACTTTCTATACTGTTCCTTTGGTATTTTTTCTTTCATCTCTTTAAGTAATCTTCTCTGAGGTCTTATTATTTTTAGCCACTCATTCTTCTTTCCCATTCTTGCACCAGCTGAACCTTTTCTGCTTCCAGGACCTTGCCTCTTTTTAACAATACTCTTTGTCTTCTTTTTTGCAGGAACTTTCTTTATCAAACCGTCATTAATTAATCCTCTAATATCTTTTCTTGTTATAGCTGAGGATATCTTTTCACGGGAATCTGGCTTCATCCAGATTCTTTTCTCTCCGCATTTCAGAATTGTTGCTGCAATTCTTCTTTGTGAAGTATATGATCTTCTCATGAAACCTGCATCTCCTTTTCTTCTTCGTTTACTATTAAAATGCCAAATTCGTTAAAAACTGTTGAACAATTTGGACAGACAAATATTTCTGGATTTTTCTTCCATATTTTGCCTGAAGTTGTACAGCTTGGGCATTTTTTTGGTTCAACTATCATAAACATAATATTCACTCTTTCTTTTCCTCAACTTTTTTCTTAACTTCTTTAACAACTTCCTTTTCAACTGCCTTTTTAATATCTTCTTTATTTGGCTTGACTATCTTTTCATCTTTCTTAACTTCTTTCTTAGTTTCTTTTTTTACCTCTTTCTTAACTTTCTTTTTCTTAGGCTCTATCTTCTTAGGATTTAAAACTTTAAGTTTAAGTTCCTCAGATTTTTTCTGTATAATTAATCTTTTTCTATTTCCAACAGTTCCTGCAATCCTAACGCAGAAACCTTCTGTTACTTTTGCTAATTCATCAACATTATGAATAATCATTTCTTTCAGACCAGAAGGATGAAGACCTCTTATTGCTTTTGCAGATCCATATCCAGAACTTGGAATAAATCCTCTGGCTTTATTATGTCTTCTAAGCTTGCTCTGCTTTCCTCTAGGATATCTCCATTTATTCTCAAGCTTAGCTTTTACTTGTTCTTGCCTTTTGAACTCAGGCTTCTTTCTTTTTAATCTTATAATCTCTTTAGTCATAATCATCCCTTTTCAACAATGTATATACCATCCTGAAAAACTCTCTTATCTCTTACAGTAATTCTTGAAGCTGTCTCTATGTTGGCTGCTGTCTGACCAGTATCAAGTTTGCTTGGACCAGAAACAGTAACATCATCTCCCTTTATGACAACTTTAGTATCTCCTAATATTCTTGCTTCTCTTGTTTTTCTTTCACCTAGGAAATTTGTTATAACTAATTTATCGCCTTCAACTTTAGCTGTCATTGGAAAGTGCATAAAAACTATCTTCATCTTGTAAACATAATCTTCTGAAAGTCCTTTTATCATTCCTTTTACATGAGATGCAATGCATCCTACCTGTGATTTTATTCTTCTCTTGTCAGAATCTGTGCTAACTATAAATTTATTTTCCTGTACAGACAACTTAACTTTGTTTCTGAAAAGAGGTGATGTAAAGTCCTTTTCAAGATTCTTATCTCCAGCACTAACTTTAATCTTAAACCCTTTTGTGGCAATGCTTGTTCCCTCTGGAATCTCAATTATTTTTTCCATAAAAATCACTTAATATACAAAAGCTAACATTTTTCCTCCGATATTATTTTTCTTAGCGTCATTGTGTGTCATTACTCCGCTTGAAGTTGACACTATAAGCAACCCTATAGTTGCTGAAGGTAAAAATCTTCTTTCGTATTTTTCATATGAATCTTTTGTAGCAGAATATCTTGGTCTGATTGAACCGCAGCTATTAACTTTTCCATTCAATTCAATTCTGATCTTTCCGCCTTTGTTATCATCAATCAATTCAAATTCTCCAATATAACCGTGCTTCTGGAAAATAAGCAACACTTCCTTTACCATGGATGATGAAGGTGTGACTACTTCTTTCTTTCCCATTTTGTTTCCATTCTTTATTATCGATAAAACATCTGATAGTATATCATGTCTCATTCAATCACCCAAATTTTTTAAATCCTAGCTTGCTTGCTATTTCTCTGAAGCAATTTCTGCAGTACATTAATCCATACTTTCTAATAACTCCTCTTTTCTTTCCACATCTCCTGCATGGACGTGCTGCCCTACCAAATTTTCTTTCTTTTTTAATGTGCTTCATTCTTCCACCTTTATATTATATTTTTTAACAATAAATTCTCTTGCTTCATCTGATGTTATTCTATGTTTCTTACCAACTTTGTTTCCGTTTCTTTTTCTTTTTACTCTAAACCCAGGTCTCATTAATGTTACACAAACATCCATTCCATACATTCCCATGTTAGGATCATATTTTGTTCCTGGAATATCAACATATTCTTTGATTCCGAAGGAAAAGTTTCCCTGCTTGTCAAAAGTTTTTTTCCTTAATTTATTATCAACTGCATCAAGCAGTCTCTTAAGCATGTCTTCTGCTTCTTTTCCTCTGAAAGTTATCTTTACACCAATCTGTCTGCCCTTAGGCATTCCGAACCTTGTTCTGTCATGCGTATGAGTTACTGTGACCTTCTTTCCAGTGACTGTAGCTAAAAGCTTCTGAGCTTTTTCTAGCTTTTCTCCTGCGTCGCCGCAGCCCATGTTCATCACAATCTTTTCAACTTTGATTTCTCTCATAGCATTCATATTATCATCCTAATTTTATCATTGGTTTTCCTTTACCAACTACAAATACTGAATTGATTAAAGCTTCAAATAATTTTCCTTCTTCTTCTAACCAAACTCTTTTATTTCCTTTATCAATCTTGTTTATCTTAGCTATCTTTCCTCCAAACTTTCCGCTTGTAATCAAAACTAAAGCCCCTTCTTCAAATTTTAAAATCTCTTTTATTTTATTTGGAAATTCAACTACAGCTGTATCATTTGTCCTGCAGTCATTATCATAAAGTATATTTTTTCCGTCGTGCATATTAACCTGTGTCTTCCCGCCAGCAACTGTTGTTTTATTTTTAATTCTACAAAGCTTGAACTTTGCTTCATCATCACTTATTTCAACAAATTTTAAACCAGAAACAGGAAGCGCTCTCCAGTTCTTGCCAACATCTTTTACTTTTATTACATCCATTGAACCTATACCAAATCTATGATCCTTAACAAGTCTTCCATCAACTTCAATCTTTCCTGACTTGATAACACTTTTAGCTTCTTTGGCATTGCTTACCAGCTTAAAGATGTCTCTCATAACAACAGCCAAAGCTATTGAATCTTTATGAGATCCTCTAGGTGAACTCATAAACTTGCTTGTCTTTCTTTCAATTGGCCACCAATTTGGCGCTGATAATCTTTTTGTCCAAACCATGTTATCACTTCTTTCTCTCCGTTATTCTTTTTCTTTTTTTATCATCCATTGATGCGCTAGTTATTAGCAAATTTGATGGATGTATAGGAACATTAACTTCTTCACCTGAAACTTTATTTCTTTTTATATTTTCAACAAAGACTCTTCCTTTCTTAAGCATCACTTTAGTTATCTTACCTGTTTTTCCTTTGAAATTACCTCTCATAACTTTTACTTCGTCGCCGCTTCTGATTCCAAGAGTTCTTTTCTTTAATTGCTTTGTAAGCTCTTTGGAAAGCCTTGCTCCTAATAGCTTGTGCTTCTTATGCATAGGTGCTTTATACAAAGCTTTTCTTTGTTTTCCAGGTTTTTTTGATATCATTACATCACCATCGTGGAAACTTTGCCGACCATACTGAATCTTTCAACAGCTTCTTTTGCAACTGGACCTTTAATTCTTGTACCCTTAGGTTCTCCTTTTTCGTTAACAACAACAGCCGCATTGTCTTCAAAGCTCACTCTCATATTATTTTTTCTTCTGTACTCTTTCTTCTGACGTATTATAACAGCATGAACAACTTCATGCTTGATCTTTGGATCCCCTTTCTTTACTGCACATATTATAAATGATCCAACACCTGCACGGCCTCTTCTTCTCTTTACTCCTTTATACCCCTTAATAGCAATAACCTGAAGCAACTTTGCTCCACTATTGTCTGCACAATTAAGGTAACTTCCTACCTCAAGACCGTTTGTAACACTTGCAGATATACTTTTCATAATCATTCAGCTCTCTTTACTACCTCAAACACTACGAAACTTTTTGTCTTTGACAATGGTCTACATTCCATTGCTCTCACAGTATCGCCCTTCTTTGCATTCAAACAAGGCGGATTATGCGCTGCAACGGAAGAATTTCTTCTTTCATAAACTTCGTATTTAGGAAGGAACTTATGGAAGTCCCATTTAATAATAACAGTATTTCTAGCTTTGCTACTGACAACATATCCAGTAATTGTCTTTCCTCTTAACGGAACATTACTATGCCAAGGACATTTCTTGTCGTCGCATTTTTCCTTTGGAGGACTAGCTTTAACTCCAATATTTCTGTGGCCATTGTCTCTTACTTGTTTTTTCGTTAGTGTCATTTTTTCACCATTTTTTCAGTTTATTTTTTGTTCTTTCTTCAGGACGCGATGATATAATATCGCCGTCAACTTTTACTTTGCTTCCGTCAGGAAGTGTAAATATAAACTTGCTCCCTTTCTTAGGTATACTTTTTTCTTTTCCATCTTGTTCAATGACAACCATGTTCTTTGTTTCATCAATTACATGACCTTTTATTCCGACTAAACTTTCATTGTCGCTCTCAACAACTTCAGCTTCAAGTCCAATCAGCTCATGTTTGATTATGTTTTTCGCTGTTATCATTTCACTCAACTTCTATTTGATCTGATGGGAAACCAATGCTCTCCAGGATTTTTTTCATTCTTATTTTGTGATTTCCCTGGAGTTCTATTTTACCGTCCTTGTACGTTCCTCCGCAAGCAAGTTTGCTTTTGAGTTTTTTAGCAACTTGTTTTGGTTCAGCATCCTTATCTATACCTTCAACAATAGTGACAAATTTTCCAAATCTTCTTCTGTCAACATAAACCTTAATCTTTGCTGATCCTTTTGCCATTGCTCCACAAACACAAATTTCCTTTGGAAGTCCGCATTTAGGACAAACTTCTACCAGACTATCTAGCCTCCTTCTTATTTTGTTTTGTTTTTAATCTTGCAATCGTCTTTCTAATTTCACGAACTCTTCCTGTATTTTCAGGTGCTCCGCCAACTGAAATATTTGACTTTGCCTTTATCAGTTCCAAAGTCAATTCATTGACTCTCTTCTTCGCATCTTCAGGTGAAAGTTCCTGTATTTGTTTTTTCTTGATAATTGCCATAATAATCACTCTTTATTTTCTTCAGCTGATTTTTCCTCAGGTTTAGCTTCTTCCTTTGGAATCTCTTTCTTTGATTCCTCTTTTGGTTTATCAGCTGGTTTTTCTATCTTTTCTTCAGCTGGTTTTTCCTCAGGTTTAGCTTCTTCCTTTGGAATC
>Ga0272442_10002004_pt1 | contig 30110 bp, 32 predicted proteins | sample SSMForm2O_FD_200262 | JGI IMG/M metagenome (GOLD analysis project Ga0272442, IMG submission 200262) | Marine sediment archaeal communities from Little Sippewissett salt marsh, Falmouth, MA, United States - SSM-Form-2O | ecosystem: Environmental > Aquatic > Marine > Wetlands > Sediment ...
CATTGGGTTCTCACTTAAACCGATGCTTACAAAAAATGAACTTGAATCAACAAATCTCTTTAAAATAATAGGAATTTTAGAATCCAATGGTTATAATCCTGAAGGTTTCAGATATAAAAAAGATGTTACTTTTAAAGAAATAGGGATAGAAGAGCAAACTGAAAAAAATAAAACATTTGCTCTTTATGTAGACATCCTAGTAAACTCTTATCCGCCCAGTTTAAATGATATACATCAAAATTGTTTTTTTGAAGTGCCACTAATTGAACAGGTATACAATAATACAAAAAACCAAGTAGAAATATCATCGATAAATAACTTGTTTATTCCAACTCGAGAAATTATTATCGCTATGAAAATTCATTCATTACCTACAAGGGGTGATGTTCATCACAAAATGGTCAAAGATCTTTGTGATCTTTATGGATTACTTTGGTATTCTGAAGAATCTTTAAAAGAAATTATCAGAGAAGCATTAAGATTCTTGGAAGAAAAATCATTAAGCCTATTAAAAAATAAAGTTGATTCAAAATTAATGAAGGAATGTGAAGTGATTCTTGGAGAGCCAAAAGGCTCTATAAATACAGTTCTTAATGAACTGTACAGCCATAACTAATGACAATATAACCAGCAAACATACAAACAAGAAATAGACCTTCTAAATGCAGTATTTCTCCTGTAAAATCCTTCTAATCCGCCAGGTCCGTTGATTTTTTTATTATAAACCTATTTTTTATGACTAAATTTTCCTTTAAAATTTGATATTTTATCTTGTTTTAGTAGTTCCTCAAGAACTTGTTTTATTTCATCCTTATCACATTTTAAAATTGATGCAAGATCATTTACTGAACGTGGTTTCTTTTGAATAAATTCAAGGATTAGTTTTTCTAACATCTCTTCTTCTGCAAGTTTCAAAAATTCATCATAGTTTGGAAATATTACATCGTATTCATTTACTAATTCATCTAATCCAACAAAAAAATATGAAAGCCATGCTTTATTTTCATCTATTTTTGCTTGTTTTTGAATTTCTTTTTTTATTATTTCTATATTTAGACCATGAGAAAACAAAGTAAACATATCTTCTCTATCTCTCTGTCTTGATGTAACTGACTTTAATATGAAAATATCCTCTGGCGATACCAAATAAGTTTTGATATTGGTAAATTCTTGATATCTTTTTGATCGCTTTTGCATATTCTTTGAAAATGTTAGTCCACCACATATTTTATCTACAAAAATATCCCATCTGAACCCATCTATGTTTTCAATTATTTCACGGGTTTTCATTTTTAAATAGATGGGGTCTTTTGTTTCAATTTTTTTGTATCCACTTTTGTATAATGCTTTAATTAATGCAGATGCTTCTGCTTCTGAAGATAATAAAACATCGATGTATTTTGTAGCTGTTTTTAGATCAAAAAAACTCATTGCACCTCCACCAAAAATATAGATGTTTATCTGGTTGTTTAGACATTTGTTTATATTTTTTAGTTCTTTTTTGATGTAGTTACTGTCAAACATTTTCATATTATCTTACCTCATATTGTTCTGCTAATGATTTGTATTCATCCCATGTTGGCAGGAATTTCTTTTCGGATTCTTGCCTTTCAATAAAAGAAATTAAAGTTCGAATATGATCGGTAAGATTGTAAATTCTTGCTTTTTTAATAATATCCCTTGGTTTTGTTTTTTCATATAAAAGACATGCATAAGCATTATAGGTTTTACTCTGCGGATTTATTAAAATAGTATGCAGGATTATATCAGTTATTTGCAAATTTCTTTCTGTATTATAATAATATTTTGTATCTCCAAGTAACGGTAAATCATATTTTGAAAAAGCTGTAACTGCTGTTTCAGGATTTTTTGTTAATTCTTTTTTTGTTTTAAATAAGAATTCATCTCCGTGTTGCCATATTATTTGAGCATCTTCTGATATTGTTTTTAACGTTTGATGATTTTTATAACTGTAATATTCTTTTGCAAACTCAAATAAAAGTTGATGTGTAGGATTGAGATAATATCCATCTTGTTTTTTCAAGATAATGCCATAGCGGCTCAGATCTTTTATTGTCTTATATGTCCATTGTCGAGATATATTTAGCATTTGACTTATTTCTTTTTTATTTAAAGGATATTCCAATATTGCTATTAAATTCAATTTAGCATATGATAGAATGTTTTCTAAAGGCAACCTGTTAAAGATTTTTATTATTAATTCAAGTTTTTGTGCATGGGATGTTTGAGCGATTTCAACAATTATTTTCATTCCTTGTCTATTTTTTTTAGCAAGTCCATTTTTTATCATTTTCTTTGTAATTTTTGAAATTGTTCCGGAAGACAAATTTAGTTTTTTTGCTATATCTGTTTCAGATGATGGAAGTAATTTGAAGGTTTCAATTTCTCTACTAACAATCATAATGTAAACTATATGGAAGAAAATATTTAAGCTTTTTCATTTTAATTAACATTTTAACTTAAAACCAAAATAAACTAATTATAAGAAAAATAATCAGGATTGATGGTATACAAACAAATGATATATAAGTGACCTGAATGTGGTTTTTCTCCTTTAAAACAGGTCTAAGCCGCCAGGTTCGTTAAATAAAAAATATACTAAAAGTTAAATTCATCTTCCCAACTGAATTTTGCAGATTCCTCATAGCATTTTGGCCAATGATCACACCATTTGGGAACTTTTATCTTTTTAATCTTATCAGAACTTGGATGATACGGTTTAATATCTAGGACAGGTGTGCCATCATCTGCATCAATATATGGGCAGTTAATTGTTCCATCTTTTTCAATTTTTGAAATTTTTACAACAGTTGATGCAATTGGATTTGGTCTTGCAGGTGATCTTGTTGAAAAGATACCTAGTTTTTCCGGACCCTTTGTATATGGCTTATCGCAATCTAAAATATTTCTTCCATCTGAATTATCACATTTATCAGCCCACTAGAGAACTATGCAATGGCTAAAACCATCTAGTCCCTCTAGTGCCCGGATATATTGTTTATCAATTTTTATCTTAAAAGGCCATTTTTTAGCTTCTATTGTTCCAATTTGTTTTAGTTCCATTTTTTACACCTTCTACATATTCCTTTGCCCATTTTTTTTCAACCTTTAAATGCATGATTGGTCTTTCTGCAAGAGCTAGGTCACTATCCGGATAATTATTTTTTTTCAAGAAATCTAATAGCTCTTGATACATTTTGATATACGTATCAATCGAAGTAATATATTTTGTAAAAGATTCAATTGTATCCTTTTGTTCTATTAAGCAAATGTTAGCCATTCCAAGATCTACTTGCCAAATGATTTTTTCAACCTGTGACAATAGCTCTTTGACTTTATCTTTCATTGTTTTTTTCCCTTCATCGTTAATAGTATATACTTTCTGTGCAACATTATTTTTTGAAATCTTTGTCTTTGCAGTTACAAGTTTTTTTTGTTGAAGTTTTTTTAGTTCATAGTATAGCGTTGAAAATGATATTTCTGTCCAGTGTCTCATGTTTCTTTCTTCAATTATTTTTTCGATTTCGTATGCATACATTGGTCTTTCGCAAAGGAGTCCTAGAATTGCTGCTTCACGATTTGTTATTATAGGCATATAATATCATAATTCTATAATATTATTTAAATTTTTCATTTAAAAAAATAGAATACTATCACTAAACAAGGTTAAAGATATTTAAACAAATAGCCCCTATCAATAGCGTTACAATGGATAATGCTAAAATCTCTGAATATAAATGCACAGTTTTTTTTGTCAATAATGTTGAAAAATCAAAGAAATTTTATACTGCTGTCTTGGGCCAAGGAATTAAGATGGATTTTGGAAGATGTGTAGAATTTATTGGTGGTTTTTCAATTTGGGAAAGATCCTATGCTCATAAAATGATGGGTTTAAATGAAGAATCTTCAACAAATAACAACAATGTAGAAATGTATTTTGAAATTGAAGATTTAGATGCATTATTTACAAAATTAAAAAACGAGAATATCAAATTCGTACATAATATCATTGAGCAACCCTGGGTACAAAGATGTTTTAGGATTTATGATCCTGACAATCACATTATTGAATTTGGCGAACCAATGACTGTTGCAATAGAAAGACTGTATAACAAAGGTTTAACACATAATCAAATCATAAATAAGACATTAATGCCTAAAGAAATTGTTCTGGATGTTATTGGCAAGATTAATAGTGTAAAAAATGATAAATATACTGAAGAATTGATTGCACCTTGTGGGATGAATTGTCGGATATGCCTTGGTTATTTTGGATATACAACAAGTGGGAACAAAAGAAAAATGAAATGCATTGGTTGCAAACCAAGGGATAAAAGCTGTGCATTTCTAAAAAAATATTGCAAAAAGCTTACAAAAAAGGAAGTAGATTACTGCTATGAATGTAATGATTTTCCTTGTTCTCATTTAGAAAAAATCGATAAAGGGTATCAAGAGAGATACCATATGAGTATGATAGAAAATCTTGAGTATATCCGTGATAATGGAATGGATAAATTTCTCAAACAACAAAAGGAAAAATATCAATGTTCTGAATGTGGTGGGGTAATTTGTGTTCATAATGGGAAATGTTATTCCTGTGGTAAACAAATTAAAATTTAAGGTGAAATTTGATGGATAAAAAAGTAGAAGAATATATAGAAAAACAACAATCACCTCAAAAAGAGATTATCCTAAAAGTGAGAGAAATTTTTCGAAAAACTCTTCCTAATTGTAATGAGCAATTTGCTTGGGGAGTTGTTGTTTATGCAGGTGGAAAATTTTATATTGGCGCAATGAAAAATCGTGTTCATGTAGGTTTTGCAATCACTGGTTTAAACAAAGAAGAAATAGATAGGTTTGAGGGAAGCGGTAAAACAATGAGACATATCAAAATTCATTCATTGGAAGATATAAAAGAAGAAAGACTTGTAAACATGATAAATCTGGTGCATGAAAAAGCTTCCTGCCCCCAAGATTTTAACGGTTGAATAGGTATTTGTTTTATAATTGATTAAAAAAAGTTCTTTAGAATGAATATCTGCTGATATGGAAAAAACATTGGTTTTAATTAGAGAGAAACAACAGAACTTTCGAAAAGGCAGTATCCTGAGTTGAGTGTTTGTACTATGGTTCTTTCAATTTTTTTACAGTATCAAGTACGGTCCCATCAATCCATTGGATCACTGCTACAACTTCATCGTTAAATTCAAGTTCAGGTGGTTCATCTGTTGCTTCATAAGCCTTCTTTTTTAGCTCTTCAATAGTGAGGATATCAAGTTTTCCTTCTATTTTTTTTATGATATCCTTACGACGAGGATTTATAGCAATTCCCTCATTAGTAACAATGGCATCAACCACATCACCGGGGGTTGTAATCGTTGTCACTTTTTCCCGGACTATCGGATTATTCTTTCTATACAATGGAACTGTGATAACGGTAAGCCCTGCCCCTGCTGCGGTGTCCTGATGGCCACCAATACCATGCAATAGCCGCCCATCGCTATGGGTGTTAACGTTCACATTAAAACTTGTGTCAACTTCTGTAGCACCAAGGCAGACAACATCAAGACTGTCAACAGCTCTACTTGATGCAAATGGGTCTGCATAGAGCCCAACATTCAATATTGGAATATCAGGGTATTTTGAAATATACGATGCTGATTCTGAGTCGAAACACTGACCAAATAAAAGAGTTTTGATTCTCCCTTTTTCATAGATATCTGTCATATATTTCGTCATACCACCCATTCCAAGAGCTGCAACAATATTTTTATCTTCCAAAGCATCTCCCAGATATTTTGTAACGGCAAGTGATATCCCACCGGCACCTGATTGAAAATTCATCCCATTTTTTATGATACCTGCAGCATCCATGAGATCAATACATCGGTGAGCGATTCCCTGTTTCATGGGATCCTCAGTAATCCTAGTTGAACCCGATAAAATACTCGCGGTATCACCGATGCTATCAACCTCAACAACAAAATCAACATAATTCTCAGTTATCTCCTGAAACTTACAGGGATAATCAACAATGTTGTCAGTAACAATAATCACTTTTTTTGCCATTAAGGCATCAATTTGCGAGTAAACAAGAGGGCCAAAAGCACTCTTACCAATAATTCCTGTGCAGTTCCCTTTTTCATCAGACGAAGAAGCTGCAATAACTGCTATATCAACAGGTAACTCCCCTAATTTCACCGCAGACCATCGATTACCATGGGATCGTAAAATCACGGGATACTTTAAAGGATTTTTTGAAACATAGTCACCCACAACACCATTAATACTACCCTCTACCCTGTTTACAACACCCTCCTTGATATGTTCAATAACTGGCTTATGAACATTAAACAAAGCAGTCTGTGCAAGTCTAATATCCTTGATATCAAGTTGACTTATAGTATCCAACGTCATATTTACAATTCCATCCCCATTACGAAGCTGATGATGAAAAGAAACAGTATCTCTATTTTTTAGGCCACATCTTTTTAAAGCATCATCAAGACTTGTAACTTTAGAGATAGAATCATATTTTTTCGCTCCAACAAAAGAATGAAACGTTCTACCAGCAATGGTTTTTTTAATTATTCTACCCGCTGAATTTTTAATTTCCATAGATACCTTCATCTTTAAACTATCTAAAAATGATATAGCTAACCATATTTAAAAATGATTATACTACAAAAGGAAAAAAATTAGCAAAAAAGGCATTCATAACTGAAAAAGCTACTCGGTATTGCTTCAATAGATAACCACAAATAAAGAAAAAAATAGTGGATTTAATTATAATTTTTCTCCTGTAAAAACGCTATATCTTGCCAGGTCCGCTTCACTCTCTAGGAGAGTTTTCAAGTGAACGAAAGTTATTTTACTGAAAGTTCGATTTTTCTATAACACTTTTTTGATCCGATTTATTTATAATTTTGTACAGCTCGTTTTAACCAATTTTTTTCATTTCCATCATAATACTTACTTGCTGTACTTAGATACCCATTGTAGTTTCAATATTGACATATTCGAGAAAATCACTTACTCTAAGTACATTTAAGTTCCATTCAAGTAATATGGCAACTGCACACCGTATCCTGAAACATATAGACGATATTTATTCCAAACAGGTTTTACATTTCCTGACAATCTCACCCAAAGAGATTCCTTTGAAAATGGTTTACCATTCGGCATAAGATAAAGAAAATCACATGAATATTGACGCATATTGTTACATGATTCAAATAGGATTAGTCTATGTAAAATCAATAATCAAAAACTATCTTGAATTGTATGGAATGGTAAAATAAAAAGTACTTCCTTTTCCTAAACCATTACTTTCCACCCAAATCCTCCCACCATGTTTCTCTACAATCCGTTTCGCAATGGACATGCCAAGACCACTGCTATCAAAATCATGACGACTGCTATCAGCTTTATAAAACTCATCAAACATTCTTTCTATTTGCTCAGAGGTCATACCAATCCCCTCATCCTGTACAGAAAACAGAATCTCATGGTCCTTTTTTTCTGCATTAATAGTTATAGTCCCATCATTTTCTGAATATTTCACCGCATTGTTTAAGAGGTTGGTAAATAATTCTTCAATTCGAAGTTTATCAGCATAAACAATCAGATTATCTGTAATGTTATCATCAATATTCATATTCTTCTCATCAAAAATAAATCTATTACTATTTAAGATTGAATTCAACTCTTCTTTTATTGATATTAGTTCATAATTAAATTTTGTATTCGGTGAATTCAATCTAGCAAGCTCCAAGGTTTTTGTAACAAGGTTTTTCATATATACAACATTTCGATTAACAATTACCAGCATTTCTTTTTTCTTCGTGTCTTGTTCTTGTTTTTCAATAATAGGTAATAATTGAATGAGTGGCCCAAGAGGATTTTTTAAATCATGACCCAGTTGTCCAATAAACTCATCTTTTTGTTTCAATAACGATTGAACTTCTTCTGTTCTATCAATCACTTTCTGTTCCAATGTTTCATTTAACTGCTCTAAATCAAATTTTGTATGACGTAATTCAGTTAATAATTGCTGATTTTGAAATTCACTTTTTTCAAGTGCACTGATCTTTTTATGAAGATCCTTTGTTCGCAGTTCCACTTTTTCTTCTAAATGATGTTGATATTTTAATAATTCATCTTTTGATTTTATCAAGGATAGTTTCATGGTGTTAAATGATTTTGCTAAACTTCCAATTTCATCATTTGAATTAATAGATATTTTTGATGATAAATTTCCATTTGAAATTTTTTTTAAGCAACTATCAAGCATTACAATTTTTCTGGTTATTCTTTTAATGAAATAATAAACCAATAAAGTAATTATACCAATTGCACAAATACATATGAAAGAGATCATTGATAAAAAAGCATATAATGATGCATATGCTTCATTTTGATCAATTTTTGCAATTAAACCAGCGTTTAATTCAGGGATAAAAAGGGAACCACCAATGACCAGATCATTGTTATAATCATAATAGGAGTCATAAAACGAAAATGCTAAGGGTTTCTCATCTAGACAAAACTCAACAATTGGTGTATGTATGTTTTTTTTCAAGGATTCACTTTCTTGTTTTCGTAAATCACTGATTAAATAATTAAAACCATTTACTAAAAATGTTTCACCTGTTTTACCAAGTCCACTGACATCATCAATGATGTCAGAGATAATATTGATATTCCCTCGTCCAGCGAGAACACCAAGTAATTCATCATTCTTTCCTTCGATTGGTAACGAAAAGATAATCGAAGTATTTTTTATAAAGAGATCATAGTAGAAACTTTGTATATAACTATTATTTTTGCCATATCGAAAATAATTCTCATTTGACCGTATTTTTCTTTCATGATCGGTATTTGTTGATATTTGAACGACTCCTTCATGATCTAGTATAAAAAACTCAGTGAATTCATCTGCATCATCTAGATAACTTTTCATGGTTTCTCGAATAAAAAAATGGTAATTTGATTGATTATTCATTACTGTTGCAATATATTTTGATAAATGACATAATTTTTGTTCAGTTTCTTCAATATGGTTTGCTAAATAATATTGTTTTAAGGTTACTACACTTTCAAGTTGATCTTCAATTCTTGTATTAATTGCTTGTGTTACACTAAGATATGTGAAAAATCCTAATATTCCTATTGAACCAATTAGAAGAATCTCTAACAATACTATTATTTTTATACCAATTTTCATGTTCTTTTCACATAGATCATTTTTTTATTTAGGGTTAATTCATTAAATTGATTTTTTTTAAGTATCTTAGCTTATGAAAACATTTGTGAAAACATCTTCAGGTGATGGTGATTCATCAATGACCTCATTTAAAATTAAAATATCAATCATTGATGTGATGACTTCCTCTTCAATTAACCCAAGTTTAGAACTGCCTGTATGAATAAGAGGAATGGATTCTTCAAGCATATATTCTTGATGGCCTCTGTCTGCATCAGATACATAATCCATGACAATATCAATGGTTTCTTCTTGATACTCCATGGCATAAGACCATCCTTTTAATGTTGCTGTTACCAAACCTTGAACAACATCGATATGATTCTCAATCATATCAACTGTGGTAAATAAAACATCTGCATACATAACCACGCCCCAATCTTCTGGTTTCACCAAATTTACTTGATAGCCAGCTAGTTCCGCTAAATGAGGCTCATTAATACGAAAACCTGGCCAAATATCAACAGTTTTATTATATAATAATTCCAAATCATACCCCACTGACACTTCAGAAATATCAGATCGATTGATACCAAGAGTTCCTAACATAGCAATATATGAATATGTAGTACCAGTACCATGTTTAACACCCATGATGTGGCCTGAGAAATTATAAGGACTGGTTATATTTGATTCACTTAATGAAAAATAGACTACAGGGCTCAATTTGTAAATAACAGCGATTGCTTTCACAGGTTTTTCTTGATTAACTGCAACAATTAAATCATCTGCTCCTGCAATACCAAAATCAACTTCTCCCGATAATACTAAATCAATTGAAGGACGATCTACTCCTCCCTCATAAATTGTCACATTTAAGCCTGCATCTTGATAATAACCCAGCTCTTTTGCAACATAATTACCAGCAAATTGTGCTTGATGAAGCCATTTTAAATTTAATGAAATATCACTTTCTATATTTGGTTCCTGCATACATCCTGATAAAAAAATTGAAAGAGTTGTTATGCTTATAGTAATAATAAATAAATTTTTTTTAATGTTTTATCCCATCCAGTACCAATGCTTTATCATAAACTTATATCTTTAGCATATTTAAAATTTTATTATTTATCAAAACTTATTAGTGATAGAACACCAAATATAAAATAAGGAAAAAAAAATAAAGATATAATGAGAAAAACTTTAAAAAAAAACCGAACTTCGATAAAATTGAAAAATGTCGATTGAATTTTCTCCATCTGAGTTGTTCACAATCGCTAGGTGCATGTTAATTATTAATGCATTAATTTACATTAACAACAGAGTCTAAATTATACTAGGTTGACTCATATGCAATAAGTTAAAAATTTTATGTTTTTATTCCTTTAACAACCATCCCTTTCGGCACGATATAGCCTTTAATTGGAATCCGAAATGCTTTAAAATGGTCTATTAAAATATTATTGAACCCTGCCTTTGTTAATAATTGTATCATTTCTTCTCCACTATACAACTGTAAGCCAAATTTTTTAATATGCTTTTTATGATCCACACCATCATCCTTATTAAAAGCCATCTCAATAATCAATCTTCCCCCAGGTTTCAATACCCTAAGTATCTCCTTGAGTGTTTTTTCTGTTTCATTTAAGAAAAAAAACGTTTCTATCATTGCAACAATAGCAAAATTATTATCAGGCCATGGCAATGATGATGCATAACCTTGTTTAAATTCAGCTGTTCCCGATTCAACAAGCTTTTTATTAATATTAGATGCTATTTTAACCATATCCTCTGAGTAATCTATACCAGCTATTTTTGAAACATGAGACATATATTTGTTTATAAAAATCCCCGAACCAAATCCAATTTCTAGGTATTCATCCTCCTTTTTTGGATTTATTGCCTTTACGGCATGTTTATAGAATTCCTTATGGCCTCGAGCCATGCCTTTAGCCAGTATTTTTCCAAAAAAACCTGTGGGTTTTGCAAATTGTGACATGATTAAGCTCCCAATGGAATAACTATTAATAATTACTATGTTTTTTAAAACCAATAATACCAATTATACTTATTTAATTTAAATGACCGCAAATAGTTGTTTCGTATAGAGTATAAAAATTATTATATAGACAAAGGTTGTTTTTCGAGTTCAAATCAGGGAGATATGAATATGGCATATGATTTTGCAAGCAAGGAATGGATTGAAGCATACAAAGAAGCATTGAACGGAGAAATAGGAAAAGCATTTCAAAAATCAGCTGAAGGCTGGGAAGGAGATTTTTTGTTTGTAATCAATCCTGATGATAGATTTCAAGATACCGTTCATTATTATATTGATCCATGGCATGGGGAATGCAGGGATGCAACGTTGATAAAAAATACTGATACTCTCCCTGAAGCTGAATTTCAATATATCGGTAATTATTCCAACTGGGAAAAGCTGCTCAAAGGTGAAATCGACCCCATTCGAGGTCTGCTGATGAGAAAATTCAAATTGATTGGAAACAAGGGTAAACTAATGCGATCAACGGTTGCAAAAGAACTTGTAGAAACTGCACGAAAAATGGATACCCACTTTGTCTAACAATGTACAATATATCCATTTCCTTTTTATTGGTGGAAAAGAAAATCATCTCATACCATCAATCATGCTTTAGGAATCAATGATAGTACGTACTCCCATGCTTCGAGTGTTTTACTCAGTGCTTCTTCATCATGTTGCATACAAGCATACATACGGGATCCTGCAAGCGTCATGACGTTTTTATTTATGAGAGCTAGTTGATATTCCTTATTTACCTTCATTCGATCCATGATCTGCATAAACGCATCATCTCGCTGTATATCAATACTGAAATATGCAGTTGTTTCATAGATGATGATTGATTTTTGATTATAGGCAAAAAAGGGTAAATCCGGCCTGGTCTCAAATATCTTGTTCAGCTCACCAGTGAGTTTATCAGCAAATGAAGCGGCTTTCTCAAACGCTTGATGTTCCTCAACGAGTTTTAATGCATAGTAACAAGCCTTAACAGAAAGAGCATTAGCTGCCATGGTACCAGCAACGAAAGCATGACCACCCATAGCACTTCCTTCTCCGCCTGCAAGTGCATCCATCACCTCAGAGCGACCACAAACAGCACCACAGGATGGATATCCATGCATCAATATCTTACCTAATATTACCATATCAGGTTTTACCCCATAATATTCCTGTGCACCACCGGGTCCAAGTCTAAAACCAGTAATCACCTCATCCATAATCATTATAGAACCATATGCATCACAAAGTTCTCTTACATATTTATTCCAATCTGGATGAACTGGATGAGTACCTGCTTCCCCTCCATTAGCTTCCACGAGACAAGCAGCAACATTGCCTTCTTTTTTCGCATCCTCAAAGGCTTTTCGGAGACCATCGAAATCATTAGGCATCACCGTGATCGTATTAGACAAACATTCCGTTGGAATGCCTTCAGCCATCATCATACCAGTACCTGGAATATGTAGACCAATGACCGTCTGATCACCCCAACCATGATAATTCCCGTCGATTTTGATAATTTTTTCATTTCCTGTAAACGCTCGTGCGATTCGAAGTGCAGCCATAATAGCTTCTGTTCCAGATTGGACAAATCGTACCTTTTCAATATTAGGCATCATTCTTTTAATCTGTTTAGCTGCAAGAACCTCATATTCACTCGTAAGACCTGTGGTGGGTCCATTGCTTCGAATATGTTCAGCTATTTTATCATCAAGTGGTTTGAAATGATGCCCTAAAATAATAGGAGCTCCACACATTAAATAATCAACATATTCATTACCATCAATATCAAAAAGCTTGTATCCCTCTCCATGGTCCATTGTAAGTGGAAATGGAAAATTAGGACTTAGGTTATGTTGTAAACCTTCAGTAAGGCAAGTCTTAGCATCTTCATATAGCTGCTTAGATTTCATCCTCTTTTCAGTAAAATCTTGAACGAGTTTACCAACCACATCCTCAGGAAGAGGATGAACAGGGGAATTAATAATCTTCTTTTTTCGTTCCATAATCTCTTGAAATTCCATATTAATCGCCTACTTGTAAGAACAATCAGTTCTGGAAACGTATTTTCCCCTTATAATCTCTTTTACTATCGCCTAACCTAAAAATACCATACACTTCAATAATGAAAAATATGAGCAGCATTTCATTCATCTGGATGAAACATGAGGATTGCAAAAGAACCATTGATATCAAATATACTTTTTTGATAATCAAAATTCTCCAAAAAAACCTCAATAAAATTGGAAAAGTTCGATTGGTATTCATTTTGCCGGTAAGTTTACATTCAACCAGACCATTTAACAGTTTTTCCTGATCAATAAATAAATTTACAACAGGTTATTTTCGGAACTAACATGGTTTTACCTAAGTAATATTACTGATTTATTGTATACCTGACAAGGTTATGGCCTATAATGTTTATGTAATTGAGCTGGATAAAGAAGTATTGAAATCAAAAAAATTTAGGGAAAGAAATCCTCATTTGAATCCACGACGTGCTTGTTTTTATGTAGGTCAAACTATTCATGATCCCGTTACAAGATTCCAACAACATAAGCAAGGGTATAAGTCAAATAGTTATGTTACACGATATGGTATCCGACTTGTATGGAGGAAATTTCAGAGATACAATCCTATTGAAACCCGAAAAGATGCTGAACAGGTTGAACAATGGCTTACTAATAAATTAAGGAAAAAAGGACATGGCGTCTGGTCTAATTAATAAAGGTTGTCTAATTTGTAAACTTTGTGTTAATTTCATACCTAACAGGTTTTATTTACTATAGTGTATCTGATGATTGCAATAATTATTATATGGTATTGTATTTATGATGAAAACAGAATTAATTGCTTCTTGTGAGATATGTAAGAATTATTATCGTGAAAAAATGAAATGCCCGGGTTGTGGGATAGGAGATGAAAATAAATCAAAAAGTTATCGAGAATCTGTTATAATTAATTATTGCTTGAGTTGAACAAAATGGATTTAATAGACCTTGGTTGGAATGAAACCCTTGAAAAGCATTTTCAAGAAATAGAACTACAGGATATAATCAAAGGAAGAGTCATCTTTCATAGTGGAAAACAATACAAAATAATTACTATTGATGGAGAGGTGACTGCTACTTTATCGAATTCATTTCTTAATTCAGTTGAATCAAAAACAGAACTTCCCTCAATTGGTGATTGGGTATGTTTGAAACGAATTGATGAGTTCCGTCCGTATCAGATAGTGCAAATTATTCCAAGGAAGAATAAACTTTCAAGAAAAGTATCCGGTGAGAAAACAGAAGAGCAAATAATTGCGTCTAATATTGATATTGTGTTTATTTTAACAAGTGCGGACCAAGATTTTAACATTAGGCGACTTGAACGATATATTACTATTGTCAATGAAATTGGTGCGCAACCAATTATCATTTTGAATAAGATTGATATCTGTAAAGAGTATGAAAAATACATAACTGAGGCAGGAGAAAATTTCCCAGATGTTCCCCTCCTCTCCATTAGTGCAAAAAATATGGAGAATATTGAAGTGGTCATAAATTATGTGAAACCGGGTAATACCATCGTTCTTGTGGGTTCGTCCGGAGTTGGAAAATCGACTTTAATCAATACAATACTTGGATACTCTCGACAAGCAGTTGCTGAAATCAGAAAAAAAGATGGGAAGGGAAGACATATGACAACTTCTCGGGAACTAATCATGTTACCCGAAGGTGGCATGTTGATTGACAATCCAGGCATTAGAGAACTTCAATTGTGGTCATCTGAGATTGGAATCAGCAAGACATTTGAAGATATTGACGCGTTGAGCAGACGTTGTCGTTTTAAAGACTGCAATCATGATATGGAACCAGGATGTGCAGTAAAAAATGCGGTAGAATCTAATATATTATCTAAAGAGAGACTGGATGGTTATAAGAAACTTTTACGTGAGCAAGAATACTTACATCAAAAGCGAAATGTTTATGAAAGAAAAAAGAAGGATAAGGCATTAGGAAAGTTATATCGTCAGGGAAAATCAATTAGAAAATATAAGGGAAATGATTAATCAATTTCATCATGATCAGCAAGTAAGTATGCGAAAAAACTCTATTTTAACAAAAGACTTTAAAGGATGTAATTTCTCATTGATACTATGAAGTATCAAGTGATTTATTTCTCAAAAAAAGGGAATACTAAAAAGATTGCCGAAGCAATAGCTTCTGAATTGGGAATAGAAGCTGAGGACGTTACGGATACGAAACTGAAGGATAATGTTTTTGTTTTTTTAGGGTCCGGATGTTATGGAGGTAACCCTGGAAAAAGTATGACAAAATTTATTGAAGATACTACGTTCAATGCAAGAACTGCTGCTTTATTTGGAACGTCAGGATCAGGAGATGGTGTCGATGTTAAAGAAATGGAAAACATCCTTAAAAATAAGGAGGCTTGCATCAAGGATACATTCTTCTGTAAGGGTAAGTTTCTTTTTACTAATAGAGGAAGACCGAATAATCAAGACATAGAGGAAGCAAAAAAGTTTGCAAGACGAATGATTAAGGAAAATTAGTTGCAATAGATATTTTTTATTAAAACATATTTGATAAAAAAATGATAGCAGCTTTATCCTACTTGTTTCCAATATTTTCTTATTATTTCTCCATTAACAGCATTCTCTGAAAAATGATATTGAAATTCTGGTTTAGTTAATCTTTGTTTTAAGCCATCATCAGAATTAGGTGAGCAGGTGAGATGAATGATATGACCACCTGTTTTAACGACTCGTTCAATTTCTATTAATTCATCTTCTAATCGCCAACCAATTGCATTTGATGTTATGAGGACATCTGCAAAATCTTTTGGTAACGGAATTTCATTTAGAAAACCATCAATGGCAAACAAATTTGTAATATTGTTTTTCAACGCTTTTTTTCGTATAAAACTTCTGAGACTTGAACAGGGTTCTACTGCGAAAATAGTTCTTGCATCTTGCACTGCTTGAAAGGCTACTCTTCCGGTCCCTGCTCCAGCATCTATAACAACTTTATCTTTTAGGTTAGTAACTGAGGTTATATCTTTGTAATCCCATCCAAACACTGCTCTTGAGTCATAAATATGGGGAAATTTTTGATACACAATCATTTCCGCAATTTCCCAGATCAACTTGTCATTATATTCTGCAAGTTCAATTGGATTTAAAGCAGGGCCATACTCATCTTGTACCTTTTTTATAAACTCTCCGATTGGAGGATATTTTTTTATTAAAAACGTTTTAATTTCTGGATTAGCATACAATATAGCGGCAAATTCTTTTTCTGGTACTCTCTCTTTTAATGTGGCAATTTGAAACGATTCTAATACGTATAAATCATCAACTGAAAAATCGACGCCATGAAACATTTTTTTTAGTCTCTCATAATAGGTCATTTGGTACCTTCACCTATAATTCTTAATTATAGTAATAAAGTGTCTTTAATAAAAATGGCTGTTATTTTTTAGCCTTAAGAGACATACAAAAACTATAAATCATATTAGCACCATTCTAATTATTGACTGACAGTCAGTCAATTAATGTGATATCAATGAGAGTAACAAAAGATCCCAGTGAAAGAAGAAACGAACTTATTGATATTGCAGAACAATTATTCATTAAAAAAGGATATGAACACACAGCAGTCTCCGATATTGTCAACAAAGCAAAGGTTGCTCAAGGAACATTTTATTATTATTTTAAAACAAAAGAAGAAATCTTGGATGCAATAACAGACAGATACATCGCTCTTACCGTTAAAAGAATGCAAAAAATTGCCGATGAACAGGGACCAAATGCTATTGATAAACTGGTTAACATCTTTTTCTTTTCGTCATCTTTTCGCTATAACCGAAAAAGTATTATGCAATATCTTCACGAGGATAGAAATGCGCATCTGCATCATAAATTTGAAAAAAAAATTCCATCAGGTACCGTAGGGCCCTTATCAAAAATAATACAACAGGGGATTGATGAGGGTTTTTTTAATACCCTCTATCCAATAGAGGCAGCGTATGCATTCATTGGGGTTACTGCAATGGTTCTCAAAGGGTTTGATAGCAGCAATCATCAGTCCGAAGAGTTCTTAAGAAAACTCAGTGCCACATTTGATTTTTTAGAACGAATCTTTGGCTCAGAAAAAGGACTTATTTTTCATTCATATCAAGAAAAAATAAAAGGGGTAAAAAATCATGAATAAATATACAAGATTTACCTTTCCAGTGGGGTATCATAAATTCCATAAAAAACAAGTATTTAATTTTCAACTCAATCGATGGCATTCACTGGGGTATGCCCGTTTTGAAGATATGAAAGAAGCAGGTCAACAGATCAAGACATTTGAGGACTGGAAAACAGAAATGTTACATCTTGCAGCAAAAGCAGAAGAGGAAAATCGATGGATGAATGCTGCATTTTATTATCGAGCTGCAGAGTTTTATATATTAAAGGACAACGATGAAAAAAGACAGCTGTATGATAAATTTATTGCGTTGTTTTACAAGGCATTTAAAAATGATGCTATCGAAAAATATGAAGTACCATACCAGGATGGTTTTTTACCAGTCATGAAAATAGCTCCAAATGCGAGCGAAAAGAAAGGAACCATTGTTATCCATGGCGGCTTTGATTCATTTATCGAAGAATTTTATTCCTGGATAACCTATTTTTCGGACCAGGGATACGAAGTCATTGCATTTGAAGGACCTGGACAAGGTGGCGCCCGGAGAAAATATGATCTCGCATTTACCTTGGAATGGGAAAAACCTGCTAAGGCAATCCTTGATTATTTCAAGCTTGATGATGTCACCTGGATTGGGATATCAATGGGTGGCTGGTTATGTTTCAGAGCCGCTGCATATGAGAAACGGATTAAACGAGTAATTGCCTCAAGCATCGCCTATGATTACATGAAAGGATACAATGTTATTATTCGTGTTTCCCACTCGTATTTTATCAAACATATGAGAGATTATTCAAATAAAATGATTTTAAAACAATTGAAAAAAGGTGGTATGCAAGCTTGGATGGCTGCGCAATTAATGTATATCACAAAAAATGATATGCCCGTGGATGCTTTCCAGGTCTGGATGGATCTGAATGAACAAAATTTGAAATCAGAACTTGTAGACCAAGATGTGCTCATTCTTACCGGTCGTGATGATCATTTTATACCATTTAAATCCCATGCTATGCAGGTTAATGCATTGACCAATGTGAAATCACTTACCCCGATTGTTTTTACCAAAGAAACCCATGCAAATAACCACTGTCAGATAGGGAACATGAATCTGGCTCTTTCCACCATGGTCAAATGGATAGAAGAAAAACAATAGAAAAGAGACGGAAAAATCAATTGGTTTTCTTTTATGCATTATTTCCTACATATTCTTAAATTATATTTTAAACATATTTTGCTCTCATTCAACGATGGTTAATTCAGGATGTTTCTCAGCTTCTTTAATAATCGGCCCTCTTACAATAAAACCGACACCTAAACCACTTCCCCTTACCGATAAGACAAGAGCCCCTGGATTTATGCCATATATTTTTAGTGTTTCAATAGGAAGATGTATTTTTCCATCTTGAGAGATTTCCGTCCAACAGTAAAATCTGTTTTTATATTGAATCGACTCTCCATTTGAAAGTTGAAATGTTGCTAATTTTGGATTATTTTCTAAAACAATGGATAAAGGAGAATTTATCAATTTTTCAATTGTAACCATACTGAATCCTCCTGAGGTTTTACTACCATTTATAATAATGACTTTATTTGATGGTTGCAATTGATATTCTTCTAAGGCTTCCTGGGGAATAGGTATTTCACCAGTATGACTTACTTTTGCCCATCCGAAAACATGTTTTCCACCTTTCACCAGCTGAGGTATTAACAATCACCTTATGAATTTTTAGTAGTATCCTATTCTAATTAAAGTTTTGAAAAAAAACATGGCAATCACCCCCTTCTTTTTAAAATAATTTGATAGAAAAAAACTTATCTATGTACCAATTTGAATTCTAAGGACCGAACATATAAATAATTCTCCTTTCATTAGAAAGACTATAAGTAATAAGGGAGATATCAAAAAATATGAGTGAAAAAACATATGAATGTGAAGAATGTGGAAAAAAAATAAAAGCATCGGAAGAAACACCGGAATGTTGTGGAAAACCAATGAAACAACTCCCTCTTGATGTCTGTGTAGAACCATCTGATGCGGAACACGCCCGCCCCATGGATTCTGAAGATCCTTGTGATGATGGTCGTGCAGGATAATTAAAAGAAATCATTAATAGATATGAATGAAATTAAAATAGTATAAAAATGAAGCGGGGAGGAAGGACAAACATATGAATGATATCTCTATCGTATTATGTGGAGAGGCAGGTCAGGGCATACAAACGGTGGAACAATTATTCACAAAAATTGGTATAAAATCTGGTTTCAATATTTTTTCCACCAAAGAATATATGTCACGAGTGAGAGGTGGCAGTAATTCAACCCAACTTCGAATTTCAAATGAACCGGTATCTGCCTATATTCATAGAATTGATATCCTCATCCCATTAAGTACCGATGCAATGAATCATCTAGGGGATAGGATATCAAAAAATACCATCATCATTGGTGAGAAAAAGAATATTAAAAACCAAAAAACCCACACGGTTATTCAAATACCTTTTTCAGAGTATGCAATAGAAATAGGAGGACTTGTTTTTGCAAATACTATTGCCGTGGGATTGTTATCTGCTCTGTGTAAAATTGATAAAAACATTATGACCACGCAGGTGGAACATTTTTTTTCAAAGAAAAAGAAAGCCCTTGTTCAAAATAATATTATTGCAATAAAGAAAGGGTATGATATCGGTAATGACCTTGTAAAAAAAGGCAAGATACACACCACCATTTCAGTTCCAAAAAAACAACATGATACTATTACTCTTAATGGTACGCAAGCAATTGGTCTGGGAGCTCTAGCGGGTGGCTGTAATTTTATTTCTTCATATCCAATGTCACCCTCAACTGGAGTGCTTAGCTTTCTTTCTCGGCAATCAAATACTGTGGATATGATTGTCGAACAAGCAGAAGATGAAATCGCTGCTATTAACATGGTGTTAGGTGCCTGGTATGCAGGTGCCAGAGCAATGGTCACCACCTCTGGAGGTGGCTATGCATTAATGGCTGAGGGAGTGAGTCTTGCAGGGATGATTGAAAGCCCGCTTGTTATTCATCTTGCTCAAAGACCTGGACCGGCAACGGGTCTTCCAACCCGTACTGAACAAGCAGATTTGGAACTCGCCTTATATTCCAGTCATGGGGAGTTTCCTCGAATTATTTTTGCACCTGGAAACCTTCAAGATGGGGTCTATCTTACCCAAAAAGCATTCAATCTGGCAGATAAATACCAAGTACCGGTCTATATTCTGACTGATCAATACTTTGTAGATTCATATTACAATATTCCAGGAATTAGCCTTGAAGGCATTTCAAATACCCCGTATGTTGCAAAAACCAAGAAGAATTATCATCGATATGAACTCACAAAAAACGGTATATCTCCAAGGGGAATCCCTGGATATGGAAATGGTCTTGTCTGTGTTGATAGCGATGAACATGATGAAGAAGGACGTATTACGGAGAGCGGAAAAATACGAACAGAAATGGTTGATAAACGGCTGAAAAAATTAAAAGAAATCACAATGGAGATCATTCCACCAACATTACTTGGAAACAAACAGTATCATACCTTGATTATTGGATGGGGATCAACCTATCATATCATAAAAGAAGCTGTTGAAAAGATACGCAACAAAAATATTTCATTTCTACATTTTAACCAAGTATATCCATTGCATAAGGACACTATATCATATCTAAAAAAAGCGGAAAAAACAATTATTTTTGAAAACAATGCAACCGCACAATTTTCAAAACTCATCAAATTACACACCGGTTATGAAATCGAACATAACATCCTTCAATATAATGGACTGCCTTTCAGTGTAGAAACAGTTGAAAAACACATTAAAAACCTCATCAAGGAGGAAAAGTAATGGACGAAAAAGATTATGGAGTAGGTCCGATTGATATCGCCTGGTGTCCGGGATGTGGAAACTATGCTATTTTAAATACCTTAAAACAAGCATTAGCAGAACTTACCATACCCCCGCAACAACTGGTAATGGTATCAGGTATTGGGCAAGCCGCTAAGATTCCTCAATACTTCAAAACACATTATTTTAATGGATTGCATGGACGAGCACTCCCGGTGGCAACTGGCATTAAAGCAGCGAATCCAAATCTACTGGTGATTGCAGAAAGCGGAGATGGGGACATGTATGGAGAAGGGGGAAATCATTTCATCCATACGATACGAAGAAACCCAGATATTACCAATATCATCCATAACAACATGGTCTATGGACTGACCAAAGGACAAGCATCTCCAACCAGTCCAATAGGATTCAAAACACCTCTGCAGATAAATGGTGTCAGCTTAACTCCTTTTAATCCAGTATCAATCGCGATAGCTCTTGATGCATCCTTTGTCGCTCGCATCTTTGCTGGAGACATCAAAGAGTCGACAAAAATAATAAAAAAAGCAATCCTTCATAAAGGATATGCATTGGTTGATATCTTCCAGCCATGCATCACCTTTAACAAAATAAACACGTATGATTGGTTCAAAGAACATACCTACTATTTAAACAAGAAATATGATGAAACAAATAGGATTGAGGCATTTCAAAAATCTATCGAACAAGAGCAATTTCCCCTCGGCATCTTTTACGTAAATAAACACAAAAAAACCTTTGAACAGACGTGTAACATCTATAAACAACAAAAAAAACCGTTATACAAAAGACAATGCAACATGGATAACATAATGAAACTTATGAGCACGTATAAATAAAAAAATAGTTGTTATACATGGTAAATTTTCTTAAAAAAACCTTATTCATAAAGACATATTGCAACATGTTTAATTTAGGGTTCTTTCCTATAGTATATTGATGTATATCATTCAAATGAATGATCTACCAGACTTATCAGTTGATTTGAAATGAAAATGAGCAATACCATCTCAGCGTCTGCATTCCTAGTCAATGAATCCCGATCAAGAAGAGTGGACATCAGTAAGGATATCTATGCGCATCTCTGGACGACTGATGAGACCCATAGACTCTGGAATGATTTCTCAGAACAGGTATATCCCTATGATGATATCGAACTGGGGCTTCGAAATCGTTTTTATCTTCATCAACTGCAATCATTTATACAATCAACAAAAAAACCTAGATGTATCAATATCGGTGCTGGTTTTACCTCATATCCTTTTTTGGTTGACATGCCTTGTACCTTTATGGAAGTGGATTTGCCTCATGTCATGGACTTTAAACAGAGGAACATCCATTCATTCATAAAAGATAGAATCTTGCCGGAAAGAGATATTAGATTCATCGGAGTAGATCTACGTAAAAAAACAGATCATGCACGTTTGCAGCATGAGGTAGCATCCTTTGTACAGAACCATCCATCTATCATTCTTCTTGAAGGAATTTCCTATTATTTGGAAACAAGTGTTTTAACGGATTTATTGAACATGTTCAGTACTCTTCAGAACACCGGTTCAGTTCTTGTTTGTGACTTCTGGGACCCAAGTGTTGTTTCCCATCCTATTTTTAAGAAATTTATTCACTATTTTGATGGTCGATTTGGCCATAAAAAAACCCAGTATCATCTATTTGATGTTGATTTCTTAACATCAATAAAAGGTTATCATATCATGGAACATACCGATATTCAACAACTTGAGAAACAATACTTGAACACAACGATTCTCAATGATTATGAAAAAATAATTCCTGAACATTATGTTGTGTTAAAAAAAGAGAAAACAACCCGTTAGAAGCGATTTATCATAAAAAAATAGTATTCATTACCAATTTTTGATACGAAACCAATTGTTATTTATGTATAAGCAGTGATAACTTTTTTTATATGATTCATGTTCAGAACCTTACAAAAACCTATGGGAAAACAAAAGCACTTAATCAGGTTAATTTTGATTTTAATGGTTCGAAAGTCACCGCGATCATGGGTGAAAATGGCGCGGGAAAAAGTACGCTATTGAAAATCTGTGCCGGGGTCATCACTTTTGATGACGGAGACATCATCATAGATGATCTTTCACTTGCCACTAATTCATTACAGGTGAGGAAAAATCTTGGGTATCTACCGGAGATGCCGTATATGTATGATAGGCTTACTGGTCGAGAATTCCTTCTTTATATTGCATCTCTTCGCAAACTTACTGATGCCGAACAAGAGATTGATCGACTTTCCAGCCTGCTTGACATTCATCGTTTTTTAGATCATGAGATCGGCAGTTACTCAAAAGGAATGAAACAGAAGATATCACTTATCTCATCTATTATGCATAAACCAAAGAATCTGCTCCTTGATGAACCTGTTTGGGGTCTTGATCCGCTCACCTCAAGGACCTTGCAGGAGTTTATTACCCATCGGCAAGGAACCACGGTGATTGCAACCCATTCCCCTCGCCTGGTGGAGGATGTTGCTGATATTGTTTATTTTCTTTCAAAAGGATCTGTGATCTCCTTTGATGAGGTAAATTCGGTTCTCAATCAACATGGAAGTATCGAAGAAGCATATTTTCATGAGGCACGGTAAATACTATGCTGGAAACATACAATGCGGTGCTGTTGAATTCATTTCGAAATCTAAAAAAAAACATAAAAGCTTCACCCGGACTCTATGCCCTCTTCTTCTTTATGATTGTTTTTACGAGTTTTTTCCTTGGTTTTTTAACCGTTTTTTTACTGAGAACTGAAGTAGAAATCGATATCAATAACGTGTTTCTTGTCGTGTTTTTTCTCTTTGTCATCAAAGCATCTCATGATTTCTACCAGTATTTTACCAAATCCCACCCTGTAACGTATGCATTGTCCACCCAAGTATCTCATTGGAAAACCGTATTTGATGTGTTTCTTGTGGTGTTTTGGATACAGTTGGGTCTCTGGGTGTTTTTCAGTTCCATATACACTGCCTCCCTTGTTTTTGCTGGAGTGGATCTGATTTATCCTTTGTTGTATCTGAAATTCACCTTTGGCATCATGCTCTCATCTGTTCTAGGTACGCTTATTGCCCTTCATTATTTCAGTAAAAAAAAATACCGGTTACTCCCACTAGGATTGCTTCTGTTTATTGTCTATCAATATCCTGATCTCATCTCAATATTACTTGTTTTATTGCTGTCATTCTTGTACCTCTTCTTGAGTTTAACGTATAGTCTTGATTCCTATCAATTCGTCAGTCGGAAAATGAGAAAAAAAGAACAAACTCAGCTCTGGCTTTCCAATCCATTGAAAGCGATTTTCTATAAAGAAGTCATCATGCTCTGGCGAGAAAAAGTCTTGTTCAGTGTCTTATTTTCAGCCGTTGTTATGGGAATCGGAACCGGATATCTTGCCCGGTTTGGTGCTGCAGATCTGCTTCCCGAAAGCCTCCAGGTCTTAGCCTCCATGGTCAACCCGGAAACCTATGCATTTTTTGGTATCTATGTTCTTACCATCCATGGTGCCGTATTCATCTCATTAAGTTTCTTTTTAAATGAAGATACCACGCTGTGGTTACTCAGGCATGTTCCCGTTCCTATGCGGGAAATCGTCTATGGGAAAGCAAGTGCGCTTCTGATGCCCTTTCTTTGTTCTATTCCCTTTATTGCCTATTATGCCGCCTTTACCTCAACCGAATCCATTCTTTATCTAATATGGTTCCTCATCTTTTCGTATCTAGCAGCCATCATTATTTGTTTTCCATTGGGTGCCCGCTATGTTGGAAAAAAATCAGATATCATGCTTTTGTATAGTACCTCGCTGATGAGTTTCATTGTGTTAGGCGTAGCGTTTTTCATTGATAGAATAATTTATCTTGTGGGTTTCTCACGATTTTTCGTATATGGACTTGTGTTACTTGTTGAACTAGGACTAATAGTGGTCTCAATGAAAGTAACGGCTCATGTATTATCCGTTGCTTATCCTCTGCATTAAGAATAGAACATCAAATCTAATGGTTATTTGTAAATATAATATATTTTATACTACATATTGAATTATATTATTAGGGGTAACATGATGATACGTAAAAACATCGCAATAATTGGAGTCATTCTAATTATGTTTATAGCAGGATTTCACATCGGTTCATATGATCATTCTGATGAGGGAAAAACCTCTGAAATTGAAACAAGAGAATCATGCTCTTCAAAGAGTCGATTTGATGCATTACCTGCAGTTCCTGAAGAAACAGGGACCGTTCAGGTTTCCTCGTTTTCATATGAGGGAAAGCTACCGATGGATGATTTTGCAGAATCAGGAGATACCACTGGGAGAGTATTTCATTTATGGGATCTTGCTTCAGCGAAGCCAGAGAATTTTGATAAAATTTTTGATAAATCACTTGATCCTGATATCACAAAGTTTAGAGGGGTGAATTATCAGGGAATCGTCTTATCTGTCAATTATCTTGCTGCAGGAAATCTAATGTTCACCATGTATACGGGTAATGTGATTGATTTTTTAACAGGAACCATGTTCTCACAGGCATTAACCTTTCAGAAACGATTCTACCAACAAGACAATGATAAAGGGGAAAGCGGGATCAATTACTGGCCGGTTCATGCAGAGGAAGCAATGCATATGAAGATCTATATGAGTCCAAGTATCCAGGATGCTACTATCCAATCATTAAAAATCGATTATGATGTCAGCTCAAATAATAGGATCACCCATCGACCCCTTATCGATGAGGTACGACAAATCCCCGGCTCAGATCTGTATATTGGTAAAATGTATTATCGACTCGCTGATTCACCAATGCTGTTTTTATGGTTTGCAATAGAACTGGAAAATTATAGTTCATAAAGAACATATGCTATGGTCATCATATTTTTTATTATGAATTATCTTTTTTTCCTAAGACCTTTGTATCTTTTTTAATATCTTTTGATCGGGCATGGATGATATTCGTGTCAATAGAACCATGCTGATATGCTGCAAGAAATGTTTTTGCATCAATGGCATAAAGAGATGTATCACACATTTGACTGTATTCTTTACAGGCCGTATCGGTTATCTCATCAATGACTTCTGTTGTTACCTTTGAAGTGAAATGAAAATCTTCTGAAAGAAAGAGATCCACCCCATTTTTCAATGTTGCTATAAGGATGTTACAATCATTTACAATATCTTCAGGTTCCACCCCATGATGCTCTTTCATTGAAACCATGCATTCTTTGCCAAAGGTACTTGCATAGAACCGGTTCCTGAAATCAATAAGGGTGGCATGAGTACGTTTCCATCGTCTTGTAGCTATCTTATGGTCCGCATTGGTGATACGACCCCATATACGCAATTGTTCAAGTTCTGATATGACGGTTGTGGTGATATAACAGGGAATGAAATCCTGCGCTAATGCTTTTATTGCGGTATCAACTGCTTCAAACTTTTTTAGAAGAAACGAGGTGTCAAAGGAAACACTTCTAACCTTCATCAATTACCTAATAACGGTGATGATTTAAGAACATTTTTAGTACGCATCAGCTTTTTTAACAATAAATCAAGAATGCGCAGTAATTTTACACAATAAACATGCATTTTAAATTAAAAATCGATTAAAAAACACGGTTTAATTTTATAAAAAATAGAAATGATTAAATTGTATTAACAAATGTTTATTTTGATTTGGATGGGTTGCATAAGTTCCAGTGGTATCGATGTAAAAAGAATGGAGAAGAAATTGAAACAATTATTTCATCTCGATAATAGACCTTTTGTGAAATTTTTAAGAGACTATTATGGTGACCATGAAATAAATGGTGCTGAAATTGGCGTGTTATATGGAGAAAATTCCTTAAGTATTTTAAGATTATTGAATGTCAACCAATTATTTTTAATTGATCTTTTTGGAAAAATTGATTATAAAGAAGGCATTGATTCTGGAAAAACAATTGATTGGGGTTTTTGTTACGATATCGCAAAAAATAATTTACGAAAATACAATCATAAAACGAATTTTATTAGAAAATATTCCTTTGATGCAGCTTCTGATATTCCTGATGAATTAGATTTCGTGTACATTGATGCAAATCATGATTATGATGCGGTCCTGCAGGATATTAAAGTATATTATCCAAAAGTGAAAAAAGGTGGGGTGATCGGCGGTCATGATTATTGCCCTCGATATCCGGGTGTAAGTAAGGCGGTGAATGAATTTTTTAATCATCCAAACATGATTTGTGATAATATGTCCAATGAATGGTGGATTGTAAAAGAAAATTAATCTTTATAGATAGATCCATATAGTATTTAATAAAATATAATTTCTTTATAACCAATAATTTTAGCAATTATATGATATATTTTTCATTTTATTGTTATTATTTTAATATATAATACAAATTATTAACGATATTTTTATATAGTTGTTATATATTGTGAGAGCAATACGAGGGAAGATTTATGAGAGGGAATTTATATCGTATTATGACGCTGGTGATAGCTGTAACCATATGTACAGCAATGACTTTTGTACCAATAAGCGTTGCAGAATATTGTATTTGTTCTGATCTACAAGAATATGAATCTGTATCAGAACAAGAAATGAGGGATATCAAAATCTTGATAGATGATTCTCCTGAAATTGAAGAAGTGCTCGCCCAGATTTCAAGTAGTAAAAGTAACCTAGATATGAACAATGCATATGTTCAAAAAGCTGAAGGAAGGATTGATAAAAAAATACTTGTAACCATTCCAGTAAAAGAGACCGCTGAAACAACGGGTCTTGCCCTATTCATCACAGATTCGGGAATTGAAGAGGTCGTCCTCATTACAGTCGATCAAATTACTGATGGCGTGTTACTATCATTTGAATTTGAAAATGGAGAAAAAATTTATATTGCTGAAGCATCAGGTAGTTGTGAATCACAAACAGAAGTTGGTGGAATTATTCTTGATATGCAGGCACAAGTTGGTACTCAAAATAATCAAGAATTTTGGGCATGTTTCACCGCATGTTTATGGGGTATCGCATCAACTCCACTTTGTGTCTTAGCTTGTTGGGAGTGTGTTACAACTGGAAATGGGGTTGCCTGTTTTGCCTGTTCAGCATGTACCGTTGCTGCTGCAGTTCTCTGCGCATGGTTATGTTCAGGTTTTGGATCCAGTGTTGATATAGCAGGTTCTATGTTTATGACATCATCAAATGACATCTATATCACAGCTCAGAGTACCAGTCAGATAAACATGTATAATCAAGATACAGGCACATTGATTGTTTCCTACAGCGAATAAAATCGAGAGGATATATCATAACATCTCCTCTTCTTTCTTTAGAAATGGCGATATTTTTCAAACATACCTTCTAGGATATCATAGCGTTGGCAGGTAAGAAGAATGAATCATAACGTAAGAAAGTCAATTATATTATTGCTATTTGTTAATATAATCCTTGTTGTAAATGCGCCTTTTTTACATGCTGATGAAGAACAGAACGTCTATTATGAACTATTTCAACATAAAAAAGATGCGCTTATCTCATTATATAATAGTAGTTATCTTGCTACTTTTGAGGATTATAATGAAGCAATGAACTATCAATATACATACCCACTTTATGCATATAAACTGCTTGTTGATTGTCAAAAGATAGTCTTTTTTTTAGAGTATTCCAACAGTACTGAAAGTGAAATCAGTGCTCTAATACATACGGTTTATGGCAAGAATATCAATACTTCAAATTTACTTAATCAGTTTACTATATCCACGTTATCTTCATATGAATGGTATTCAATGGCAGAGAAATCTCTCAGAGAAGCTGATGATTTCTTAAATATTGCTCAAACAGCATTCAATGAAGACCATTTTTCAGAAAGTCTTCCGTATTTGATCTCTTCACTCTCATCAATCAATAAATGTAAGGATTATATGGATATTGCACAATTGAGAAACAATGAAACTCAGATTAATTCTTCAATAATTCAAAACGTCTGTAAAGATATTGCTGAGAAATGGATTCAGCTGACTGAAGGTACTTTGAAGTATTTAGAAAGTTTTGAAGAAACAACTGCTATTACCCATTGCAGAGAAGTTTTGAATACATCAAGAAATGACTACGAAAATGGAAAATATTATGATTCATTAATGAACGCAGCATATGCAAAAGGTAATGCAGAGTATCTAATCAGTCATCCTGGTTTTACAGATAGAGAAAATGGATTGACTATCTGTGATACCTATCTTGGGGTCTCAAAGATCGTACTCGCAATGGTATATGGCGAATCTGATATTGATGCACCAGAAGCAGAATTACTTTTAGAAAAAGCAGTTCTTCATTTACACGATGCAGAAAATGAAAGTAGCGATGGAGGATCAATGGCAATTTCAAGTCTTTGCTTAAAGGAATCCTATATCTGTTCAGAACAAGGAAAAGCTGCTTTATCTTTAAAAAATGAATTCATAACAAGTTCTTTATCATATGAGGATAATAGTGCAAATGAATCTATGATACATAATACTGATGAAGAAGGACCTCATGAAAATTCTTCTATTGATTTATTTATTATTTTTCTAGTGATTGGTATAGTTCTATTTACTGTTAAAAAAAGAAAAAAATAGTGAAATAGGGGTTTCACCCCTATGACCCCCCGTTCCGCTTCGCTTCCTCGGCACGCCCTCGCGGTCATGCCGCATCCCCGCTTCAGCGGATCAGGTCATTGGTAGTTTCTGTTGACCTATTACTG
>Ga0272442_10002005_pt1 | contig 30107 bp, 22 predicted proteins | sample SSMForm2O_FD_200262 | JGI IMG/M metagenome (GOLD analysis project Ga0272442, IMG submission 200262) | Marine sediment archaeal communities from Little Sippewissett salt marsh, Falmouth, MA, United States - SSM-Form-2O | ecosystem: Environmental > Aquatic > Marine > Wetlands > Sediment ...
TTTTTGCGGGGTTTCGCAGGAATCCATCACAATATGAAAATGGACCCTGCAAAGATTTGCCGCACCGCACTTCATGGGGGTTCGATGGATCCGGAAACCGAGGGGAGATTCGTTCGACGAGATGCCCGGACCGGAAAAATTGAGTGAAAAGGAAGAAAAATCGCCGTCCCTGGAAAGGGAGGAATCCTTCCACCGGAAATCGCCCCCTCCCAGATCCTCCTCCCCGATTGCCTCGTCGAAACAGACGTTCAGGGAATTTTCCGGAAATTCCGCATTGAACGAGGGGGGTGACGATTCGAGCTGGATTCTCAGCTCCTGTTCGGGAACAACGGCTTTTGCAGTGAGAATCTCCGGCCAGAGGAGAAAATCCTCCCTTGCCATCTCGTTCTTTCTCACCCGGAGCTTCATCACAAAGGCCCTGACCGGCCTTTTCGGGGAAAAGTATCGCACCTCGATCCCGACCGAGGCAAGGCTCCCGAAATCGCGACCGCCATTGGAAAGATCCCGGGTGAATCGAAGATAGAGGTCGTTATTGCCGGCTGCAAGCATCGCTGAAGTCACTCCCGGATACCCGTCCACGGCCCGCTCGCCCTTTACCGCGGTGCTGGCATCCAGGAGCTCCCAGGAATCGCCGGAAAACCTCGCCTCGAGCTCGGAAGGTGCGTTTTGGGAAAAGGCGGGCCAGTGTTCCAGGTTGACGACGCATGCATTCCGTCCCTCGAGCTCGAGATTTGTCACAACCGCCCCCTCGAGACTCCGACCCCCGGAACGGATCTCTTGAACGCTTTTGCAGGGATGATCCGCAACCAGGAAGGAAAGCCCTTTGCCGGGGAGGAACCACGCATCCTCTCCCTCCGAATGATAAGAAGGCTCCGGGCGAATAAGGGGGGCTTCCACGGAACCCAGCTTTCCGGTATCGATATCGAGCCAGCGGTACTCGATGATTTCCTCCCCCAGCTGGATTCTCCCCCGGGGGGGCAGGCCGGATGCATTTTCGATATAAAGAAAAACATCTTCGGGGAGGATCTCCCGGGCGATCTTTGTTCGAATCCCCGAACCCTTTTCCAGTGGGAGAAAAGCAAGGGGACACTCAGTAACATTTCCAAAGATCGCGGGGAGGAGCGGTCCCTCCCCGTCAGCTTCAATCCCCCGGAGAATTGCAGGGGAAAGGCGCCTCAGGAGTTTTTTCCCCGCATCCCGTGCCAGGGGATCAACGAGGGAAAATACGGCCCTCTCCCCGGAAAAGGAAGTGCCGGCGATCCGGAACGAGGCGATCCATACAATGTCGCAGATCCCCGCCAAACCGGCCTTATCCCGGAGGAAAAGCCCCACACGGCAGGATCTCCCCTCGAACGGCGCGAGATCCGCAAGGGAGGATAAATCGGGGGATCCCGGCTTTGGGATATTCGAAAACTCGAGCCCGGCGTTTATTTCACCCAACGCCTCCCCGGGAATAAAACGCTCGATCACGGAACCGATCCCGAGTAAACCGGCAACGTATTGCACGCCCCCCAGCTCGAGTCCCCTCAATCCGTAATAAAGGGTATCACCCTCGTGCTCGATCTCTAGGATCCAGAAGGCGTCCTTTGAAAAACGCGCCCTCTCCTGCTTTGCGATATCTGTCAGGTTTCTCATGGCTTTTACTCGTATCGTTCTTTTTCGAGCCGTTCGATTTCCATCTCGATCCCCACCCCGTCCGGGGATTTTTCATCGTGCAGGATTTCCGAGGAGAGGATTGCGGAAACCGACACCCTGCAGGATTCATCACAGAAGGTAAAGCGTTCGATCCCTCCCCCGAGAACCTCCTCCATCCAATCCAGGAGTTCTTCCACCTCCCTCTTCCTCAATCCCTCGAAACGCAGCGTTTCCGTTCGAACCGGTTCCCGAATCCTGGTAAGATGCAGGGATCCCCCGATGGATCGACGAACGGACACCCCGGTATCATGGCATCGTTCCCTGGGATGTTTTCGTTTTTTCGGAAAGAGGAGGGACTCGAGCGGTTTCCACACGAGGGCCCCGGGATCCCTGGAACAGGAAAGGGCCAGGAGGCATTGAATTTCCGTGGAAGAGACCGAGGCGGCCGGACCCAGGAACCCGGTCCTCCCCCCGTCCGCATCCGAGACAAAAACAAGATCACCGGGCTCGAAATAATCGGACGCATTGGAGACGGGAACGAGAAAAGATCCCCTCGAGGCAGGCGATGAAAGCTCCCGCTGGTTCAGCTTGCCCCTGGCAAACAGGCATCTCATGATAAAGACCTCCCTGGCATCTGAAAATCAGAATTCCGCGATCCGCTCCCCTGAAAAGTGTTTCTCGCGATCCCGCGTGGTGCTTTCGGGAAGGGACTTTGGAGAGATCCCGATCCCGATCTCACCCCTCCGGACCGCATCGAGGAAATCCACCGCCGCCTCGAAGAGACTCGCATGGCCCTTTGGGATTTCCTCTCTTCTGTGGGAATAGAGCATGGGAACGGCAATCGACACACACAGCCATGACAGGATCGCCGGTGCGGGTTCGATCGGCACGGTATAACGGGCCGCGAAGGCGGCGTCGATGCGGGCCGATGCCTGGAGGAGGGCGGCATTCACCACCGCGTCATCCGCAACTCCGTCGTTATTGTCATCGGTCAGGATCACGAGAGTATCCGCACCTATTCTGGTTTCGAGATCCGATTTCGAGGAATACATGATCGTCCTCCCTTGAAACGTAAAAAAGGTGACCGGGGACGGTCTTAGTTATTTTCATCCTTCATCCTTCATCCTTCCAACCATCCCCGGTCGCCCTGGTTGCATCAGGCCACGGCGTTCTTCCACACGTAGCACGCTCCCGGGGCGATGATCTTCTGATCGTAGTACCGCTGAACGCGGATCACGTCGGATTTCCTCGGGTGCTCGCGCCAGAGTTCGACCAGTCGTCCGTTCACCGTACCGGGCGCCTGGGTCCACAGAAACGAATAGGAAAGCGCCACCCGCATCATGGCCGGCCGGGGGGGGATGTAACACAGGAATGCGTTCTTGCCCCACACGTACCGGAGATCGGGCTCCTGGCCCCTCCTGGCAACGTTCTTGAAGGAACGGGGTACCAGGATTTGCTCCACGTCGAACAGTTGAGCCAGCACGTCCGGCCCCGCCACTCCGAGGTTCGAGTACTTGACGCGGTCGACGATCTCCGGATGGAGCCGGACCTTCTGGAACACCTCGTAGGGGAGGACCAGGGTGTTGGGGATCTCCTGGACCGCGGCCTGTACCGCGGCCTTTTTCTCTTCCACGGCCACCACCGGGTCGCTGTTGTCATAATCGCTCCACTGGTCGTTTCCGGCGAGGGTTTCCCCTGGGATGTCCGCTCCCTCGAAAATGCGGGAGGCAAGGGCGATCTCCTTGTTCAGGTCGATTTTGTCCGTGAGGAATTCCGTGCGGTCGATCGCGGGCTGGATCACGGGATCCGCGTTTTCCCGCTCCTCATCCGGGATCACCGAACTCAGGGCATGGTCGTCGCAGAAGTAGTTGTCCGTCGAGAGCGCGAAATCCACCTCGTTGGTTCGCGCCCCGGGGGCGCGGGTGTCGTTCGTGGCTCGAAAGCGCTCCCGCTCCGGATCGTAGATGTAATACTTGTCGGACTGTTTCAGGACCGGCACCGGGGGCGCCACGATATCGGCGATGTACGCCGAATTGCGATATGCCACACTGACGTTCGTCAGGGCGGCGTCGATATGAACCTGGGTCACTTCAGGCATTTGATTCACTCCTTTCCGTAACGGATTTTTTCCGTTTTCTCAGCATCTGGTTCCGAATCTTCGGAAGGGATCAGATCGTAAGGAACACGTCGATGATGTCGCCCTGGGCGGTTGCGGTTTCCTCGGCGATTCCGAAGGCGTTGTCGCCCTCTTCCCCCCCGGAGATCTGGGCGGTTTCGTCGGCCACCACGCCGCTGCCGTCGCTGGTTCCCTTGTTCGTCCCGGACACCAGTTTCGAGGCGGCCGTATCCGATGCCGCCGCGGAAATCGCCTGGGCAGCCGTTGTGGTGGCGCTCCCCCCGCCGTCGGTCGCGGAATTGATGGTCACCTTGTTCCCGCTCGTTTCGATGGAGAGCGAGGTGTTGTTTCCCTGGACCACGATATCCACCACTACGGCGTTTCCCCCGCTTCCCGGGTTGATCGCGGTCCAGGCGATTGCGTTGTCGTTTCCCTCGACGCCGGTATCGGCGGAGGCGTGTCCGGCGGCCTTGATCCTGCCCTGGGAATCGGCGATGCACACCTTTTCCCCGGCGTTGACGGCCCCGGCCGCGGTCAGGGAAGCGATCCCGAGCTTCCGCACGGCCACGTTCTGATCCTTTTCCGCACTGTGGACCGTGGCCCCGAGAACGGAAGCCTCATTGGCTCCGGAGGGAAGGTCGCACTCCCCCTCCGACGCCCCCTGGACCACCGCCAGGTTGGATCCCACGCCTCCCGATGCGGCAACGCGGTACGCCTTGTCGAGTACGTAACTTGCCATGATTCCGACCTCCTTTCAATCAGATAAATTCGATCATTTCACCCTCGAGACCCTTGCCAGGGCCTCGGGGTAGGGACATTCCGGATGCTTCTCGCAGAAGCCGAGGGCCCTCTGGTGAATGTCCAGCGATTCCGGTGACACGGTCACCCCGTCCCCCGGTTTCGGAAGGGAGCGGGGATCGGTTTCCGGCTGTTCCGTCTCCCCCGCCAGTTCCTCGAGACACAAAAAAGCGGGCAGCTCCTCGAGGAAGGAAAGAAACCATTCCAGTGGGGTGCGTTCCATTTCCTCCTCGAAGGATACGGTCCGGTTTTCATCCAGGGAGAGCATGAACTCGAGGAGGCCTTTTTCCTCCCATGCGGGGATCAGGCGGCCCTCGCGTTTCAGTCGATCGCAGAAAAAGGCGAGTTCGGCCCTCCGTTTTTCCTCCCGGAGGGCGGCAATCTCCTTCTTCAGTTCATCCCGCTCCCGCGCGATGTCGTCGTCCAGGGGAGCCTTCGTTTCCGGCTGTGGCTCTTCCTTCGTGTCTTCCACCGTTTCGATCTCGTCTCTGAAATCCACGTGAACGAATTCCCCTTCGTCCTCAAAGACCGGATCGGTGAGTCCCTTCACCTCGGGGGGGCAGGCCCCCAGGAAGCTCACGGCCCGGAGATACGGTCTCCCGGTTGCGGTGAACCGGCGATACAGCTCGATGCTGCGTTTCCTGTAAGTTCCCTTTTTCAACCAGGAGAGGAACTCGTCGCTGATGTCCCGGAGCGATGCCACCAGGCGGTCCCCCACGCGATGGAGCCCCTTCACCCACCCGTAGGCGGGTCCGGTCTGGGCATGATCGATGGTCACGGGCGCCTCGTGCAGCTGGGGATCGTAGTCCCCTGCCAGGGCGTCCAGATCCCCGGGACCGTAAGATCCCTTGTCGCCGTAATCGCCCGCTCGAAACACCTCCAGTTCCATTTCAGGCATAATCGTTACCTCCCTTCTTTCTTGGATTCGAATATCCCGCCGCGATGCATGCGGCGTGTTTCAGTTTTCGTGTTTCCTTTCCAGCTTGTCCTGTTTCCTCTGTTCCTCGCCCGTCAATTCCTCACCCACACCCGAGCCCTTCTCCTTCGAGGGGGGCTGATCGCCCCATGGAACAGGAGGCAGCCCCAGGGTGGCCCTGACCTCGTTTATGGTGAGAACCCCGAACTGGATGTGATACTGGTAGAGGTTGTTATCGTCGAACCGGAGGGAGCGTTCCCCCTCGAGGGGAGAGGGTCGTTTGTACTTTTCGTAAAAATAGGAAAGGGGCAGCGGCACTCCCATCTTCACCATTTCACGGTCGATCTCGATCTCCCTTTCCAATCCGTCGTCCTCGCTGGTGTCGATCGCGAAACGGGGAGCGGGAACGTCTGTTCCGAAATTGAAATCCACGATCCACCGGATGAGCTGCCGGTTGATCACCCCCATGAGGGCCCGCGCGTCGGATTCGATGTATTCGCTTCTCACCTGTTCATGAATCCGCCCCAGTGCAAGGCTCCCGCTTCTCCGTCCCTCCCCGGTTGTGAGTGTGGCCCCGAGCACGAGCTTGGACATCTCGTCGTTGCACCAGTCCGCCAGGTCCCTGTAGGTGTTGATCGCACCGCTCCGTTTCGCTTCGAGGAACTCGATGGCCACGTTTTCCGGGATGGTGACTCCCGTGTCGTTCTGGAGGCTTTCCACCACCTCGTAGAGGCGTTTCCGTTCCTCCTCCCCGGCCCCGATGTTGTATTTCCCGATCACGGTCGGGGTTCCGAACTTCTCGTTGAAAAGGATCCAGAACTTCAGGTTGTTCTTCTTGAACCAGTAGTACCAGTATGCCCTCATGAGGAGCCCTCTCCCTCCCGGCGTTTCAGGTGTTGCCCCGAAAGAAAAGAGGAGAAATTTCCTCGGGGGAATGGTGAGAGAAGGTGGGTATCCGGATGGCGCGCCGGATCCACTCATGGTGGAGATCCTGGAAAAGGGGGAAGGCCGGAGGCGAAGGCTGCCGCCGGCTGTGGGAACAATGCGTCCCTGCGGGCGGAATTCAAGGGCTCTGACGCCCACCTCGCCTCCTTCCACCTTCCACAAAATCTCGAGCGCGGAAAACCCCTTCCCGATGCCGTCGAGAAGGGCCAGGAGGGCCTCGTCGAACTTCGGGATCCGTTCGATGACCTTTCTCACGAACGCTGCGATCTTCTGATCGGATTCACTGTCGGATGCGGCCACGATCTTGGAGGGGCGCGACAGGACCCCGTTCTTCCGGGTTTGCAAAACCGCGAAAAGGTGCGCGTCCTTATCCTCCATATCGCGGTACAGATCGAACACGTCGCGATACCAGTGGGATGCGGCCCCCTCGGTACGGAGAATCCGTGAGGGGGTGTCCTGGTGGGTGAAGTATTGAAGTTCAAGGGGATCGGGCCTGGCGATTTCCTTTAAAACCGGTTTGGGAGAGTTGTTTTTCATGTTCTTTCCTGCGTGATTTAATCTTGCGGTCCTTTTTGTTTCCGGACCTTACTTTCACAGATTAATACAGCAAAAAACAACTTTCCTGTCAATTCCCTTACAACCCCTTAAAGACCCTTATGGAACACAAAAATTTTTTAGCTTGAGCTAACATCACAAAAACGGGGGTAAAAAACGGCTTTTTTCGACCGTTTTTCCAAATTAGTGGAAAATAAGGGGGAACACTCTATTGAAAACAGCCCGATTGATCCAACGATTCCCAAGCGAATTGCCCTTGACAATTTTTTATGAACAATATCGAAACGATAATAGATTCCGTTAAACGGGAAAAATAAAAATCAATACCATCCAGAACCGATTTTTGTTATTTCTAAAACCATCAAAGGGGATTTTGTAACATGAACGTACCACGAACCATCGTGACCCGATTGATTCTATTCCTTCTCAGCTTTCCCTTGTTCTCCCAGGCAACCCCATCGACTCCCGCCTCCCCCACTCCCACAGACGGCGCCACCAGCGTATCCATCCAGAACACCTCTTTCTCCTGGTCCGATTGCTCTGATACGGACGAATACACACAGAACCTTTGGAAAGGATCGGACGAATACCCGGGGGATCTCTTCTTTTCCCACAAGGAGATCGAGAGAAACCTTGGCAGGCTATGTGCCGTGTATACAGGCGATCTGGATGGCGACGGCGATCAGGATATCGTCGTCGGGGACGAGGTGGATTATAAAATCGTCTGGTACGAAAAAATCAACTCCGAACCGGATATGTGTTACGTTTCCCACCAGATCTTCGATCACATGTACGACTCCGATATCTGCATCGCGGATATGAATAATGACGGCCACCTGGATGTCGTGGCATGCTGTTATTACCATTCCATCACCATCCTCTGGAACAACGGAGCAACCGGTCCCTCCTTTTCCGATCAAACCATAAACAACAGCTGGTGTTCCATGTACTATTTCGATATTTGCGACCTCGACCGGGACGGCGACATGGATATCGTCGGGGGGGATGAGTACCGGATCCTCTGGTATCGAAATAACGGTGGAACCAGTCCATCCTTTACTCCCATCGATATCGTTTACACCGGAAGCGGCATCCGTTCCATCGAGACCGCGGATATCAACGGCAACAATGCCCCCGATATCCTCTTTACCAGCAGCTCGACCTCCAAGGTGGAATGCCTGTACTCGAACGGTTCCAGCAATCCCTCTTTCTCGAGGGTCACTCTCTATTCCGGTCTTTTATCCGCCATGTCCGCCAAATCCGGGGATCTCGATTCCGACGGCGACATCGACGTCGCCGCGGTCAGCGACAGGGATGACACCTATGAGGTGATATGGCTCGAAAGCAACGGGGCCAATCCTCCGACATTTACAAAACATACCATCAGCACAGGTATAAACGCCAACGAGGATCTTCAGATCGCGGATATGGACCTGGACGGCGATCCGGATCTCGTCTGTGGAGGAGAATACTATTTATACTGGTATGAAAACGATGGTTTCTCAGATCCTACATTTCTCTCTCATCCCATCGAATCGATATTCTACTGGAACCTGAACAGAGTATCGATTCGAGTGAGCGACCTGGACAACGACGGGGATATGGAAATCGCCGCGGTTTCGGATTCCAATCTCTTCCTCTATGAAAGCTGGAGAAACGCCCCGACTCATACACTCTCCTCCGATTTCACCGGTTCCTACAAGATGTTTTCCGGCGACCTGAACGGGGACGGCGACGTCGATCTCATCGGTCACGGGTACCAGACATCCTCTTTTTACTGGTTCGAAAACCAGGGCGGATACTCTCCCGTCACAACAAAGCATACCGTATCCTCATCCGTTGTGACTATTCAGAACATGCACGTTTCCGATATCAACGGGGACAATCACATCGATCTCCTCTCCTGTTCCCAGGGTACTTACAAGAGGCTCGACTGGTGGGAAAACAGCGGAACCGCGAGCCCGACATTCACAATCCACAATATCACCACCATCATCGGGGACGTCAACGACGTGCATGCCGCCGACCTGGACGGCGACGGGGACAGGGACCTGGCCGTGGCCTCCGACTTTCGACTGGCCTGGTATGAAAACAGCGGCGGCCCCTCCCCCAGCTTCAGCTATCACGAAATCGATCAGCTGAATGGACCCTGGTGGGATGTCGACGTGTTCGACGTCCAGGGAGACACCGCTTTGGACATCGTCGCATGCAACGATAAAATCTACTGTTTCAAAAACGACGGTTCCTCCAATCCCACTTTTTCGCAAATGGCCTGTATCACTCCCACCTATTCATCGGTCACCCGCATCCATGCCTTTGACATCGACCGTGACGGAGACGGCGATATCGCGGCGGGAAACGAGAGATGGTACGAAAACGGCGGAGGGGAAACCCCCAGCTTCACAGAGCAGTATCTCTTCGATCTGAAGTATGACTTCAATATCGGCGATTTTGACGGAGACGGAGACGTGGATCTCTGTTCTCAATTGGGAGGATCCCAGAACATCCTGTTCCTCTTCGAAAACGATGGTTCCTCCGAACCGCTCTTCCACGTTCACGATTACGAAAAATCCGGGGACGTCATATGTCCCCTCTTCGCGGATATCGACAACGACGGAATGAAAGAGTTGGTCTCCACACAGACGGGAGACAACAAGATCATCTCACAGGATATTATTCCCTATTTTAAAACGGCCTCTCATATTCCACAAAACAATCATGTTCTCTCCTATCTCCTGGAACAAAACCGCAAACATTTCTGGCGGATGGAGGCCAGAAACAGCACGGAAAGCAGCTGCGGCCCGGTCTGGTCCTTTACAAGCTCCAGCGAGTCCCTGCCCGATCCCCCATCCGGTCCCGACCCAGCCCATCTCGAAAATAACGTCGATATCGATGTCATCCTCGACTGGAACGATGCATCAGGGGCCGATTCGTACGATCTTTATCTCTGGGAAAAAACCGGGGATAAACCCACCACGCCAACTGTCGAAAACCTGCTATCCAGCGAATACGATCCACCATCGGATTTAAACTGTTTCACCGAGTATAAATGGGAGGTCGTATCCAGAAATACCGCCGGATCGACTCCCTCGCCCGAGTGGGAGTTCACCACGAAACCGCCCCTCCCGGGACAACCTCAAAACCCACAGCCCCCTCATCTCCAGGATCACGTGGAACCAGACGTTACCCTTAACTGGGATGACGCCGACCAGGCCGATTCCTACGATATCTTCACCTGGAAAAAATCCGATACAAAACCAATCACACCAACGGCCTCGAACCTCCTTTCGAGTCAGTACGATCCCCCGGCGAATTTCGATTATATCACGGAATACAAGTGGCAGGTCGTATCGAAAAACGTCTCCGGTTCGACTCCCTCGCCCGAGTGGGAATTCACCACGAAACCATCCGATTTGACCCTTTTGACATACTCCGTTCCCGAGGGCGTCATCAACCAGGATTACAGTAAACAAATCGAGGCTTCCGGCGGCGTTCCCCCGTATTCCTTTTCCATCCTGTCCGGAAATCTCCCCTCTGGAATCGATCTTTCTTCCGGCGGGCTGTTATCCGGAAAGGCCCAGGAAACCGGCACGTTCAGCTTCCAGGTTCAAATCGACGATTCCGACACACCTTTGCAAACGATCACTCACTCTTACGATCTCCTGATCAAATATCCCTCCGAAGTGAGGGATTGGAAAAAGATATTTCATTAGACCCTTCGGTTGAGAGATGTTTGAGTTTTGTGATCCCAATAAAAACAAGGGCGGATGGGGTCAGACGCCACTATTTGTTCTATTTATATACCATAAGGTTATTATATTCTCCGCAGATCTCGGCATTAGTTCTCTGTCCGGTTTTAAATAGAACAAATAGTGGCGTCTGACCCCAAGATTTGCGCGATAATGTCTGGAGGGACGAACGATTTCAGAATCTCATTTTCGGACCCATCAAAAAGGATCATAAATAATGGTAAAGGGTTAACCGGCTCAATCTTTATATGCTCCGGTTCCCGGCTTTTCGGCCGGGGACGGGCGGTCCATGTCCTGTTTCAATTGCTTGTAGGAAAACACGGCGAATTTCTCGATCCCGCAGCTTTCCAACACCTCGTGATGCGGTTTCATCGGGGGATGGAGCGATCCGTGCTGGTTGGGATACACAACCGGGTAACAGGGGGCCTTTAATCCAAGCAGCCCGACCCCCCGGATCTCTTTTTCAAGGGCCTTCATATCGAGGCTCATACACATGGGCATCCACAGATCGATGTATCCCTTATCGTCCCAGGCTTTCCAGTTTTGAAACTTGGGGGATTCCCCCGATACATAACCGGTGAAAGGGGATGCGGAAAGTATGATGTTTCGTCCCTCTTTCCGGTTGATCTCCCTTATGGTGTCCGAAATCGCCTTCACACACGATTCCACGAGGCCCTCGTTGTATTCCACCCATTTCATAAAGGGGCTTCCAGGTGTCTTGTCCGGTTTTATCGCGAGGGGATCGATCCCGGTTTTCTCTTTGAACCGTTCCACGGAATAGCTGTTATAACCCCACCAGAGATCCGGATTTTTTCCCGCGGTTTTAAAACGGATATAATCGATGCTGATCCCGTCGATATCATATTTCGCAAGTTCCCGAATGAAATCCAGCTCCGCTTTTATCACCCCGGGAAGGGCGGGATTTACGAAGATAAAGTTTTTCTCCTCATAGGATCCCGATTCTGACACCATTTTTCCCTGCCTGTTGAGATCGATCCATTCCGGGTGTTTCTGAAGGATGGGAAAATCCTTGAGATTTTCCTTCTTATGAACCCAGAAGCAGACCTTGATCCAGACATGCACCTTCAAGCCGTGTTTTTTCGCCTTATCCACAAGGATCTTCATCCAGTCCTTTTCGGGATTCATCGCGGGGAAGATATTGGAGCGATTCAGAACCCTGTTATCAAAGCCGGCCTCGAGAAAGACTTCATCGGCCCCCCACTTTTTCATGTTGGCCATGTAGCTATCCGCTGCCTGTTCGGTGAGCGTTTCGGGCCGGATATACACGGCCTGGAGGCCCGGGAAGGGTTCTGCGGGGGCCGATGAGAAGATAAACACCCCCAAAAGAGCTGACATGACGATGATTTTTTTCATACGTCCCGGGTTCCCTTCCAAATTTGGGCGTTTTTTTATCGATCGGGGATGGAGCGGTCAAGTTAAAACGTTTCAAATTTTCCGCCGGTTTCCCTAACAAACGGAGGATACTACCGACTTTAATACTTCCCCGGAAATCCTTCATGCGTGATTCCGCCCCATTGGGGATTCATGTCCATGACCCTTTCTAAAGACTCTCTATCCATGGGGGCGGCGAAATAGGTCCCCTGTCCCAAATGGCACTTGAGCGCGCGAAGCTGCACAAACTGGTCGTGATTTTCCACCCCTTCCGCGGTCACCTTGTGACCCAGGCTGTGGGCAAGCGAGATTATGGTTCGGATGATCTCGAGATTGACCCGCTCCCCCCCCATGTTTCGAACAAAAGAGGCATCGATTTTAAAGGCATCTATGGGGAACCGATGGAGATAGGAGAGAGAGGAATACCCGGTCCCGAAATCGTCGATATGAATCCTCACATCCAGGTCCCTCAATTGTTGGAGGGTGGTCACGGTTTCTTCGCGATGATCCATGAGAATCCGTTCGGTTATTTCCAGATTCAGACTGCGTCCCTCCAGTTTGTTTTCTTCCAGGATTTTGCCGATATTCTCGATCAGTCCCTTGTCCGATAATTGCCTTCCCGAAAGATTGACACTGATGGTGAGGGGAGGATTGGAGGGGTATTCTTTCTGCCAGAGGGCGAGCCGGCGGCAGGACTCCCGGAGCGTATTCCAGAAGATCGGAATGATCAGCCCGTTTTCCTCACAAAGATCGACAAACCGCTGTGGCTCGAGAAGTCCCTCCCGGGGGTGTTTCCATCTGAGAAGGGTCTCGAAACCAGAAGTATGTCCCGTTTCAAGGTTGATAATGGGTTGGAAGTAACAGATAAACTCCCCCTTTTTCAGGGCGCGCCTGATATCCGCATCCATCTTCAACAGGTTCACGGCCCGCTGGTGCATGGTTTCATTGAAGACCTCGTGCCGCCCCCGGCCCAGTTCCTTGGCGCGGTTGAGGGCCGTATCGGCGTCTCGAATCATTTCCTCCGGGTACTTGTAATGGCTCGAGCTCAGGGCGATTCCCATACTGGCTGATGTGAACACATCCTGATCCTTGAGACGGAAGGGGATGGAAAGAGACTCCTGGATTCTCCCGGCCACCTGGGTGGTGTCGCTCAGGTGATTGATATCGTCCAATATGATCATGAACTCATCCCCTCCCGGACGCGCCACGGTATCTCCGGGCCGGACGCATTTTTTGAGACGTCGCGAGATCTCGAGAAGGAGCTGATCCCCGGCGCCGTGTCCCAGGCTGTCATTTACGTTTTTGAAATGATCGAGGTCCAGGATCAAGAGGGCAAACAGGTAATTTTTTCTTCTCCTCGAGTGGGCGAGGATCAGCTTGAGGCGATCGATCAGAAGGGCCCGGTTCGGGAGCTTTGTCAGTTCATCATAGAAGGCATTCTGGAGGATTTTTTCCTCGGCCTTTTTCCGATCCGTGATATCCTGGAGGATGCCGAGTGATGCCTGTGGGCTCCCTTTTTCGTCGGTGATCTGGATCGAGGAATCCGCGAGCCATCGTTCCTCCCCGTCCCTCGTCAGGATCCGGTAATCGGCCCTCCACTCCTTGATTTCACCTTCCCGGATGAGTCGGATCGCCTGATCCATATCCAGTCCGGCGCCCTCCCCCCGCATGACGCACTCCTGGATCATTCTATGCCATACCTCCGGTGTGATTTCGCCGGGTTTATAACCGGTAAGAAGTTCGATCTCCCCCCCGATGAATCTGAAATTTTCCTCCTTGTAATCCCTCTGGTAAGGCACGGCATCCGCCTGGGAGATGGCCCGGCGGAATTGTTCCTCGCGGACGAGGAGGGCCTTTTCCGCCTGCCTCCGGTCCCTGATTTCCCGTTCGAGCTCACCGTATTTTTCCTTGAGTTCCCTGTTCCTGGCCTGAATTCTGGATCGAAGAAACAGGGTTATCGCCAGTGAGAAAACAAGGGCGAGACCGAAAAACGTCAATATCTCCCGGATCCCGACGGTACACCGTTTTTCACTTATACCCAAAATGCCGGGGTTGAGGGAACGATCGAGACTTTCAATCTCTTGTGAAGGGATCGCAAGAGGGGCATATATGAATAAACCCGCAAAAAAGAGAAGGGCAAAAAGGCAGTATATACGAAGAGAATGGTTCATCGAACCGATCCCATTCTGGATTGGCGGGCGGATCTTATTTTCGTTTCACCCTCGAAATCTTTTAAAGAAATCCTCTCATGATAACCGTTTTTCAACTCAAAACATCTTTTTTTAAGGATATCCTTGCATTAACCGTTTTCGAAGTGTGAGCTTTTCAGCATATATCAGCGTCAGTAATAGTAAAGGCGAGGATGAACACAGAGCAACACAACCAGAATGACGCCATCCTGGCGGGGAGAGCGGCAAAGGGAGACCGGGAGGCCTTTTCCCTCCTCTTTTCACGATGGAAGCGATATGTATACTCCATCGCCTGGAAGATTACCCTCAACGAGGAGGATGCCCTGGATGCCACACAGGAGGTATTCGCCAAACTGGTTTCCCGTCTGGGACAATTCAAAGGAAGCGGTTTTTTCCGTTCCTGGCTGGGAACCATTGCCACCCGGGAAACACTCAACCTCCTCAGGAAACCACACCGGAAAAGAGAACGGCCGCTCGATCCCATCCTCCTCGAGAGTAAAGGTTCCCACACGGGAAATCCCCGTACTCGAATCGAGAAAAAGGAGAAACGACAACTCGTGGAAAAGGCCATGGAACAGCTGAGCCCCCAGCAAAGGGCCATTTTGACTCTCGGGATGAAGGAGGATCAATCCCCCGGTGAGATCGCAATCGCCCTCGGGATCCCGGCCAAACAGGTCAGGAGCCAACTCTGCCGGGCCGTCGCCCGAATCCGCGAAATCCTCGGAACCATTTGAGGTGAAATATCATGGAGAAAAATGACTCGAGAGAAGAAAAAATCGCAGCCTACCTGGCAGGAATAATGTCGCCGGAGGAAAAGTTCGCGTTCGAGCAATCTTTGCGGGAAGATCCTACCCTCCAGCTCGAGATCGAGGAATACCGGAAAACCATGAAAGCTGTAAGGGGCTGGATGGAAGAGGATCCCCCGGGAATGGAAAGAACCGAACAACTCACCCTCCCGAAAATCCACCCCGAGACGCCCCCCCGGAAAAGTTCCGTTATCCCGATTCGCCTGATCGCCGGGTACGCCGCGGTCGCGATCCTGATCTTTTTCACCGGGTTCATCCTGGGAAACAAAACCAGATTTCAGGATATGGACCTTCATACCCCGAAATCCCCTGTTCAGGTTCAATCCATACAACAGAATGTTACCCCCTCCCCAACACCGCATCCGGAGAGAAAAACAGAGCCGGATCTCGATCGCCGGATCACCCGGGAGAATGGACGGATCATCATAGAAACCAGTGCCAGAGGCGCCGCCACTCACTCCATATGGGTGGTGGACGGCGAGTTCGAAATAATCAAATAAACAAAGGAGAACGAACATGAAAAAAGCGCTTGTTACCCTGATTCTTATCCTGATCTGCCTCCCGCTGGCCGCGGAAAATCAGGAAGAGGCGGAAGCCATGATCTTCCCGGGGGAAACACTGAATCTTCTCAATATCAACATAACGTGGAAAGTAACCGAGGAAATTACAATAACAGAGAAAAACGGACTCCTGGATTTAACCGGTCCGGATCATTCCTTCAGGGATGTCCCTGTTTTCGATTTCTCTTTCCCTGTATATCTCGACGGGACGTTCATCAAGTTCCGCCCTCAATTGAAAAGCCCCGGCAACATAAAATCGATTACTCTCGAGGCCGGCAAAAGTCCCGATCAGGTCAAGGTTTCTTCCAGCCCCGAAGAAGATTACATCTATCTCTCCTCCCCCTGCCCCAGCACTCTCAACGAATGGAAGATCAGTGTGTCAGAACAACCGGAACCAATGCCATACGGGAGGAGTTATCATATCATCACCATGAAAAACAGCGAAACCGGCGAAACCACAACAATGCCCGCCTCGGAGCGGGCCTTCCGTGAAATCGGACGTTTCACGATCAAGGTGGTGGTATTTCACCCCCCCACACGAACCGTAGTTCTCGCATACAAAGCCAAGCCCGATCCCTCGGAACCCGACCCCAAAGTTTCTGAAGAAATGGACGTTCAGAAGACAAAACTGGCCGAGATCGAGGATTTCTACAGGGAACGGGAACTCCTCACAAATGTCTATCACGTCGCCCCCCTGGATTTGGATACTGCGGAGGATATCATTGAACCCTTTCTCAGGAAAACCTCTCTGGTCTTATACAAAGAGAGAAATAAACCAACACAATACTTTATCGATTATAACGTGAATTATTCTGAAAAACGAGATGGCTCTACTATTTATAAAAATCTTGCGACACAGGAGGAAAAGATCGTCAAGGATAGAGAAAACAACACCCTGATTGTCCTGGCCATGAAAGATACCCACGATAAGATAGAAAAAGCACTCGGCCGGATCACCGAAACCCTGAAAACAGGCGAACCCAAACAGTCCGAACCCCTCCGGATTCACATCACCCTCCTGGAAGGGAAAAAGAACGGAAAGGACAATCAGGAAGAAATCCGGAAAACGGCGAATCTTTACGGGATCGAGATGAAGGACCTCGAGACATTCGGATTCGATTCCCTGGAACGCGTCGGGGGCGGGATGGTGAACCTCATGCAGGAAAAAGGCGAGCTGGGTACGGCCACGGTCTCCGTGGGAAAAAACCTTATGGCCAGCGTGAAATACATCGACTTTCGCAAACCCTACGTGATCCTCCGGGGGGGGCTCATGGCAAGGGTGAAGCAGGCGGATTCCGATCAAGGGAAAATCCTCGATGATCCCGCCGTTCGCAAGTATATAGGAATGGAAGATTCCGTTAAGGAAAAAATCCTCGAAAACACCCTTTACCTCACACCCGGAAAACCCGTCCCACTGGGAATCACAAACTATAAAGAGGGATATATCCTCGTGATCCTGGTTGACGAATTATAAACCGGAAAATGATCCATCCGGATTTCCGGATTAACAGAACAATTGAAACTGATTCAAGGGCGGGAACAGATCACCACACGGGTTTTTGATCCAGCAGGGATTTCGTTGTCTCGCCATCGGCGGGAGCGGAGAAATACATTCCCTGGCCGTTATGACATCCAATGGCCCTGAGGCTCGCCAGCTGGTTCTCGGTTTCCACCCCTTCGGCCGTTACCTGGAGTCCCAGGTTATGAGCCAACGTGGTAATGGTCCGGATGATCTCCAGGTTCACATGATCCTCTTCCATCTTGCTCACAAAGGAGGCGTCGATTTTGAATCCATCCACGGGAAACCGGTGCAGGTAGCTGAAAGAGGAATAACCTGTTCCGAAATCGTCGATATACAACTGAACCTCGAGCTTTTTGAGTTCCTTCAAAAGGTTGATCGTGGTCGGGGCGTTTTCCATCAGGATGCTTTCCGTGATCTCGATGTTCAGATCTCCACCATTCAGATTCGTATTACCCAGAATGTTCTCGATCTCCCGAACCAGTCCGATCTGAATGAATTCCCGGCTCGAAAGATTGACGCTCACCTGGAGGCGGTGGTTCTCCTTTTTCCACTCCCGGATCTGGCGACAGGACTCCTTCAGGGTCATGAGTCCGATCGGTACGATGAGGCCGGTTTCCTCGGAAAGGGAGAGGAACTGCTCGGGGATCAGGAGTCCCCTGCGGGGATGTTGCCACCGGAGGAGCACCTCGAAGCAGATGATCCTGCCGCTTTCGAGGGAAACAATCGGCTGGTAGTAATATTTGAATTCCCGGCGTTCCACAGCGCGCCTCATATCGCTCTCCAGCTTGAGAAGGGCCACCGCGCTTTCATGCATCTCCTGGTCGAACACCTCGTGCCTGGCCCGCCCCCTCGCCTTGGCTCGATACATGGCCGTATCGGCATCCCGAAGGAGCTCCTCGGGTTTCATGTATTCCTGGGAACTGAGGGCGATCCCGATGCTCGAAGTGATAAATACCTCCTGTTCCTTCAATGTGATGGGGGATTTCAGTTCCCACTGGATCCGGTCGGCCACCCTGGTGGCGTCGTTGACATCCTTGATGTCATCGAGCAGGATGCAGAATTCATCGCCCCCGAGACGGGCCACCGTATCGCCGGGGCGGATGCATCGATGGAGCCGTCGGGACACTTCGGAGAGCACCTGGTCTCCCACGATGTGCCCGAGGCTGTCGTTGATGTTCTTGAAGCGGTCCAGGTCGAGAAACAAAACGGCGAAGCGGTATTCCGTTCTTCTTCCCAGGCGTCCGATGCAGACTCCCAGTCGATCGAGGAACAGGGCGCGGTTGGGAAGATCCGTCAGGGCGTCGTGAAAGGCGCCGTGGATCAGTTGTTCTTCCGCGCGTTTTCGGTCGGTGATATCCGTAATCATGGCCAGGGTTCCCAGGTGACGCCCCTTGTCATCCATGATCGGATTGGTGGTGGCAATGGTCCAGAGGATGCTTCCATCCTTACGGAGAAACTTGATATCGATCTGCTCCCTGATGCCCATCCGGCGATGCTTGAGGTATTTTGTGGCCTCGGGGTGAAGGTCCCGATCCATGAAAGACTGGAATATCAGGCCCATCATTTCCCGAACCTCGTAACCGAGCATCTGGGCCATTTTTTTATTCACAAAGATCGTCCTGTTTTTCCTGTCCGTGATCCAGACCCCCTCCTCGGCGGTCTGGATGATGAGGCGAAATCTCTTTTCCCTCTGTCTGAGGGCCTCCTCCGCACGGATTCGGGACAGGGCCATTCCGCAACGGTTCGCCAGGGACTGGAGGTAAACCAGATCCCTTTCATGAAATCGTTTGGCTTTATAGCTCTGAACGGTAAGGCGGGCGATTATTTTTCCCTTTTGAAAGACGGGGACATACATCAGGGAACGGGAACGTCTCCTCTTATCCCCGAACAGGATTGCTTCAGAATGATCGGATTCTTTTCCCCTGTTGATGAGGAGCGGTTTTTCCCAATCCGCCTCGATATGGGAGATGGAACGCGGGGGATTCGGGGCCATCTGTCGGGGCTTTTTTTCTCCCCTCGGGGTGTCCTCATCATAAATGGAGTGTATGATTTTCTTTTCCAGATCGATATAGAAAAGTGAGAAGGCATCGTGTTCGAAAATCCGTCTTGCCTCTTCCGCCATTTTTTTTCCGATCTCCTTCCCGCTCCGGCAACCCGCCAGCACCTGGGAGAGATCTTGAAGGGTTTCCCATTCCCTGATCTTCAGCTTTTCTTCGGTAATGTCCCTGAACAATCCAATGCAACCCTCGACCGGGGTTTTACTATTTTTCTGGAGGAGGACCGTATCTTTCAGCCATTTTTCTTTTCCGTCTTTGGTGAGGATCCGGATCTCGGCTTCCCAGTCCCGGAGTTGTCCTTCCCGCGCGCGGCTGATGGCCTCTTCACGGCTCAATCCCTCTCCATTCCCGAGAAAGACAAACTCCCGGATCATCTCCTCCCAGAGGTCGGGAGTCACCTCATCGGGACGATATCCGGTCAGGGAATAAAAACCTTCATCCAGATAGAGAAACCGATCGGAGTCGTAATCGTATTGATAGGGTACGGCCCCTGCCAGCATCAGAGCGGAACGAAGAATCGGCTCCCGATTTTCCATATCTCCTATCCTCGAAACAGATAGCGGGTGATTTCAAATATTCACATCTTCCCGGTTATCTCTCACTTTGAAAATACCAAAAACTGTTTTCTGTTCCCTGTGCAGCTCCCCTGTCGATGAATATCAAGACAATCTTTTTCTCTGAAAATGGCTTCAAATCAAAATCTTCCGAATACTGACAAAAACCCGGGATCTTTGCAAGAAAAATATTTCCTCCCTCGCTTTTTTCCCCTCTTGACTTCTCACCGGAAGAGTAATAACAAGGCATTATCGGATGGGGAGAATGGGTATGAAAAGGGTGTTTTCACCTCTTCTTCAGCTCCCTTTTGACCTTCGAAACATCACCGGGAAGGAGGAATCACATGCCGGATCAATCAATCCCTTCCAGATCCAAAAGACTGGTCTCCCTGGATGTCTTCCGGGGAATCACGATCGCCGGGATGGTCCTGGTGAACAATCCCGGAAGCTGGGGAAACCTCTATCGACCGGTGGGGCATGCAAAATGGAACGGATGGACCCCCACGGACCTGATCTTTCCTTTCTTTCTGTTCATTGTTGGAGTGGCCATGACCTTCTCCTTTAAGAAACGGCGATCCCTGGGGCAAAGCCGGGTCCGGATCTTCGAGCAGGTTTGCCGCCGCACCATCATCCTTTTTCTCCTGGGGCTTGTTCTGGCCGGATACCCCCGCTGGCGCCTGATCGCCCCCTATATCGGGATCATCGCGGGTCTGGGATTTCTCTTTTCCTCCGAACCGCCCTTTTCCCTGGGAAAGACAACCTCTGAAATGATCCTGAAGATCATCGGCTGGATTCTCCTTTTGGGTTCTCTCTCAGCCTTCATTTGCGATTTTCAATACTTCCAGGAATCCCGAATCCGCATCCCGGGCGTTCTCCAGCGAATCGCCCTCTGCTACTTTTTCGCCTCCATCATCCTCTTTTTTTCAGGCGTTCGCGGCAGGATTCTCTGGGCCGTGGGACTCATCATCGCCTACTGGATCATCATGAAAACCGTTCATCCACCGAAGGGATTTACAGCGGAACTCGAGGGACCGGGGGGGCTTTTGAACGAATGGATCGACGTTAAAATCCTCGGATCTCATCTGTACCGTTACCGCCCCGATCCGGAAGGGCTGCTCAGTACCATCCCCTCCATTGCCACAACCCTTCTGGGGATCCTGTGCGGCGACTGGCTGCAATCCCGGAAGGACAAGCTCGAAAAGCTCACGGGGCTCTTCTTCATGGGCAATATCCTGCTGGTGGCAGGGGTATTCATGGACGTCTGGTTCCCCATCAACAAAAAGATCTGGACCAGCTCCTACGTGATTTTCACCGCTGGGATGGCCCTCCATTTCCTCGGGATGTGCTTTTACCTGATCGACGTCAAGGGGATCAAAAAATGGGCTTATCCGTTCATGGTATTCGGGATCAATCCCATCTTTCTGTTCGTGGCATCCGGTATCCTGGCCAGGATTATCACCAGGTTCCCCATAGGTGGGGGGGAGACCTTCAACATCAAGGGATGGGTTTTTACAACCATTTTTCTCTCCTGGAACGCCTCCAAAACCGCATCGCTCCTGTACGCCCTCACGTACGTGTTCATCTGGTTTCTCATCATGCTGCCGCTTTATAAAAAGAAAATCTATATCAAGGTGTGACGGGAATCGCACTAACTTAAGGAAATAGAATCATGTTCTCAGAGGAGATATATTTCCTTAATCGTACTCGCACTCGTACTCGTGCTCGACGTTTCCGATAAAAAGTCGAGCTAACATGCTTCTCTCCTTGATTCAAGATCCTACCTGCATTTAAGCTTATGAACGATTACGATTACGCGCACAAGCACGAGCACGAAAATAAAGCGTGTGGAAATTGGTCTTTTCGAGCCTTAAGTTAGTGCCATTCAGGTGTGAGGGGGGAAAAGATGCGATTCACATGCGATTGCAGGGGTCGCACACCCATTTCGCGATCTCTTCCCGGAGCTTCTTTCTGTATTCCCCCCGAAGGAGGCTTTCCACCCGGCCGCGAACTTTTTCAAAAGGAAGGGGGGTTCGCTCCTTCACGGAAAGAAGCTCGAGAATCACCCAGGAGTTCTTGTACTTCTCAATGCCTGAGATCCCGCCGGGTTCGAGACGGGAGGCAACGACGTCGATCACGGCACTGTACGGCTCGCGCACCCATCCCAGGTAACCGCCCTTTTTCGCGGATGGATGATCGGACATTTCCCTTGCCACCCGGGAAAACTCCTCCCCCTTTTTCAATCTTGCCAGGGCCTCATCCGCCCTTTCCCGTGCTCGGAGCTCCGCATAATGCCGGTCCGCAGGGGAGGCACCACGGGGAACCTTGAGATCGACCCGGATCATCCGAAGTTCCCGCTCTACCGGAGTTAGAAACTCATCCCTGCGACTTTCATGATAATCGCGAATCTCCTTCTCCGTAAAAACCTTCTCCTCCATTTTTCGATTCAGGAAGGCCTCCCCCAGGTAGTATGATTCGATAAACCCGAGCTGGGAAAGGGTTCGTGACGTCCGGGCGTCCGGGGAATCGAGAAAGAGCCGGTCGATCAGGAGCATCTGGAAAATTACTTCGAAATCGCTCCGGGACTTCTCGTCTCCCGATGGCTTGAAATCGGGAAACAGCTCCCTGAGATCCCTCTTGGTGTATTCGAAGTCCTTCCCCTTGATCACAACCCGATCGATGCAGGAGGAGTAATTCGACGAAGTATACCGATCCCTGTGAACCGTGGCGTTGAATTGATCCATGGCCATAAGGGCATAATGCCTCCGGATACGCTCCTTCTTTTCCCTGTAAAAATCCGGAAGGAGCCTCGATTTGACCATTTCCAGGGGGGGGTACCCGGGGGGGATCTTTCGGATTCCCTTCACTACGAAATAACCATACTTTGTTGAGAACGGCTCGGAGATCTCGCCCGGTTTCAGGGAAAACGCCTTTTCCGTGATCAGGGGATTGTATCGTCCCCGGGGAAAGGGTCCCACGATCCCTTTCCGTTTTTTCACCGAGGAATACTGTTCCACAAGGGATGAGAAATCCTCCCCGCCGCGTGCTTTTTCGTAAACCTGCCTGGCCTTTTGTTCCACCTCTTCCCGCTTTTTCTCATCAGGATTCGGGCCGAACTCGATGAATACCTGTTGAACCACGGCCAGCTCAGGATGGGCGTATTTCTCTTTCACCGATTCATAGAAGGCCTCGAGTTCGCCTTTTACGGGATCGAGTCGGGATTGAATAGTCTCGATGGTGAAACGGACATACCGGTAGAAATGACTGGTTTTCCGGATCGATGCCTTGATATCGGGGGATAAGGTGTATTCTTTCTTGAAGCGCGCCGCCATCTCCCGCTCGAGGAGCAGATCGCGGCACGCCTCTCCATCGTCCCCGTATTCCTTCTCGATCTCCATGGGCCAGGGCATTTCGCGGTACCACGACGCCTCCTGTTCCAGTGGGATGTCGCCGGAGAAAAGCCCTCCCGGAAGAACCATGAAAAGGAGTAGAATAAAAATGTTAAAAAAACGATCTATCATTTTTCGCTAGTCAAAGAAAAAAGGAGCCGCGCCCTTTCGAGGCGTGACTCCCTTGAATGCAATATCACGAGGCATCTCAGAACAGGTGCCAGTCCTCCACCTTGGTGGCATAGTAGTTGTAAATCTTGACGTCGTCGCAGAAGACCCAGTCGTCCAGGGCGGTATAACCATAAATGCCCCAGATCTGGCCGAGATCTGACTGTATGGTTGATGAATCCAGTTCAGAGGCAAAGTGAATGGTGCCGTCCCAGGCATCCACCTGGGGAGGACCCGTGGGGTTCTGGATGTTCATGGTGATCAGGTGCCATCCCTCGGTGGTGATGACATCGGTATTGGCAATGGTATGCCATCCTGCGGTAGAAGTATATGACTGGCACCGGATCGTTGTGGTATTTGTCCTCCAGATGGTGCGGTACATATACTGTGCGACAGGATCGATCAAATATTCGCCTCTTCCCTCAACACCGGCGTAAACGGTGCTGGTGGTGGAGCTATCCTGCTGAACGTAAATCCAGGCCTCAATCTTGCCGTCCTGGATCACGTCGGTAACGCCTGGTACATAGTAAACGTTGATGGTGCTGCCGTCCGGCTGCTCCATGGCGCCCACGACGCCGTCGGAATCCTGGTCGGTGATTCCGAAGGTGGAATCCGCCATGATTTTGGGAAGGTAGTCGTCCACGGACCTGAGGTCGTCCCAGGAGTAAGCCAGGCCGCCGGAATTGAAAGGTTCGTCCACGACCAGGTTCTGGGCAAAAGCGAATCCCGATACGAGAAATACAATCATCGATAAAATAAGGGACCGTTTCATCATTAATCTCCTTACTGATAGAATCATCAGAAACTCGAATGGTTTCTTTCCCCTTTAGAGAAAAACCACCCCCTTTCCTTATATAAGAACGATATAAATTACTCCTTTCTGCCCTACTCATGTCAAGCTGTTTCTTTCACGTTTGAAGGTGCGGGGGAGGGGAAAAATAAAGAGAAGAGGATCACGAACGGGACATTTTGTTTCAGAATCATACACGAAATGTCCCAAAACCGCGCATTTTTCCTTCCCGAATCAAAGCTTTTTTCATTTCAAGAATCCTGATATATTGAAAACACTGGGGATTTACGCATTTCTATAACCCTGAGTTAAAGTTGGAACCGATCTTGCTTAAGTACATAATCGAGGCTTCCCTCAGGGGGGATCGTTAAATATGAAACCAGGGAACGAAACAAAAAGACTCCTCAAAAAGAACCAGAGGTTCGCGTTTCTGGGGGGCGTCTTTCTCTTTATCCTGATTCTGGCCTTTGCCTGGTCGGGAAATGGAGGAAACAACCCTCGACCCGAACCGGTTATCATGGTTTCCGAGGGGGATCTTTTTCCCGGAAAAACAGTTGCAACCCGGCCGGAGGAGAGATCCGTTCCGATTAACGACTGGGTCTTTTACGAATAGAAATCATTAACCTCCATCCGGGGATGGGTTTTTTCCGGGAAAGGAGATGTGTAATGGAACAGGAAAAAACAGGAACATTAAACATCTTTTCCATCACGGTTACCATTCTGGCGCTTTTGCTTTTCCTCATTTACATCTACGACAAGGGGCTCCTCTGAGTTCCCCCGTCAGGTTCGGAAAATCTCCTCTCACGGATACCGATCATCCCTTCCTGAGATCCCTTTCCCTGGAAAAGAATTCCCGCATCAGCTTTCCGCTAGTTTCATCTTTCTTAACCGCCGCAATGAACTCCGCCAGGGTATCCACCATCAGATCCATGAGTATTTTCCCCTTTTCCGCGGTTGCGGGGCGGGCGTCGCCACGGTAATGGTCCGGCTGATCCGCATACCACCAGATCCCGGTCAGAGAGGGCTTCAGCTGATCGAGCCTTCCCAGTGGGAGGGCCGGTTTCTCCGGAACCCGGTCCATTTTAACCAGCTCCGGATGATTCGCGAGGCTGATGCTGGTTTCACACTCGCAGGCGTGCCCGTGCACTTTTGTTTCAAGAATCTCGTCCCAGCTCTTCTGCCTTTCCGGGGTGAGCCATTTTGTCTGGATATGAACACTGTAAGGCTTTTCCTCCCATAAACTGCTTTGTGCGATGAAATCGAGAAGGTGCCAGTTCCCCCCGTGACCGTTATGGACGATGATCTTTCTGAAGCCGTTTCTTCCGATCTCGTCGAATACACCCTGTATCAGTTCAAGAAGGAGAGCCGGCCGGATGGTCACGGTACCGGGAAAGCACCGGGCCTCGTAGATCTGCCCGAAGTAAAAGGGCGGAAACACGACAGCGCTTTCCTTTTGAGCGGCCAGGCAGGCGACGCGGTGGGCATTGAGGAAATCCGTCCCCAGGGGCAGATGCTCCGAGTGTTTCTCGATTACCCCCATCCCGATCACACATACCCCGCCGGTGGATTGCACCGCCCGGGCCAGCTCCGTGGAAGTCAGTTTTTCCCATTGCATGTGATGATCCCCCTTATTCAGAATATGATATCATCATTTCATGGGTTTTTCGAACCCGGGAAACGCTCCATGATATAGGACATCAGTTTTGCCGGGGAAAGGCGGGTGCTTCCGGGACCGGTGCGGATATAGAACTCCTCGTCCTGGTTCTTTTTGAACTTGAGAAACACGGGAAAAGGGCTGGGTTCACATGTCGCCATACATGCCGTTTGTTCCCCGGTATGAATCATATCGGCTCGAATCAGGGCCGCCACCGGTTCCCCCATCGAGGATTTGATCACGTTGAAAAGATGCAGGAGAAACCGATCCTCATTGGGGAAGCGGTCCAGTTCGATTCCAGGAACCTCGCCATTATCGGCCACGCCGATCAGGAGAACGCCTCCGTCCGTATTGAGGAAGGCGTTCAGGGTTTTAAGGCAGGCATGTGTAATGGAGTCGTCGTTTTTCCCCGCCTTGATGTTCCATCGAAGGCTCGATTTGAACTCGACCCGCTCGCTTTCTCCTTCCTGAATGATCCGCTCCAGCTCCCCCTTTTCGTCAAAAAAGGAGAGGTATTCCAGGCATGTTCGTGCATTTCCCCTGACGCGCCGGAACAATTCGCGTTGGATTTTCTCTATCGTTTCTTCCGGATCTTCCCCCCCTCCAGCCGTGAGCTGCTCTCCTTTGCCGGCGAGAACCGCGCCCGCATACTCCGCAGGTTCACACCGGCCCCGGATCAGAAGGAGTGGATAAACGATGTTCCCATAATGCAGGCGGTAGAGATAAATGAGAACCGCCTTCTGGGGTGCGGTGAGCTTCATCAGTTCATCGATTAGAATAGCAAAATAAAGATCCCCGGAAACATCAACGGTTCGGAACGGCGCGAAGGGATCCTCCGATTCCTCAAGAAGGGCATAATCCATTCCCAGTTCATGAAGCAAGCTCCTCGCCGCCTTCCAGGCCCTGTACTGCCCGGCCGCATCCGGCCCCGCGGCCGGGTGAAAGATGGGATCGGTTTTCAGGAGCTTCAGGTACTCCTCCCTGGAAAACTTCTTTCCCCGTTCGATAAAATCCTTTTGTGCGGCGAACAGCATGTAGGCACAAAGGGAAAACCTGCCGCGGATCTTCCCTTCCTCGAGGCCGATTTCGGGATATTGCCTGAACTCGTGGATCATGTATTCCAGGAGATCCGCCTTCCCGGAAACGAGCGGGATCCCGGTTGGGGTTTCGAGGGGTTGCCCTTCATGGCAAAGAACATAATCGTTCCCCTGCCTTTCAACCTCGAAATCCGCAGGATTCACCGGATGTGTCTTATTCATGAATGATCCACCTTGCCTTGTTTTCTTCTTTATCGTAATCGACCAATTAACTTCAACCACGCCAGAACAACAGTTTCAAGAATTCTTATCGAAATCCGCAGTTGGTTTGGGCGGAAATTGACGGTTCCCCGCTGTTTTATGTTGAACATGGAAAGAAAAAAGGACTATAAACTGTCATATTGTGAAGGATGAAAAGTGAACCAATACAACCCCTATAAGAGGTGAATGCCATGATCATGGTACGCTTGATTTACGCGAGCAGGCTCTCTGAAAAATGCGATGTGGACGAAATCCGCAACATTCTGGAAGTATCTCAAAAAAAGAACCAGGAAAAGGGAATAACAGGAATCCTGTGTTACAATCCCCTCTATTTCATGCAATGGATCGAAGGTCCCAGGGAAGCGGTCAATCAACTCTATAACAGTGTTTTGAGGGATGATCGCCATACCGATGCCCAGATACTGGAATACCGGGAAATCAGTGCTCGGGAATTCGAGTCATGGAACATGGCATATGTATCCGTAAACGAGATGGACAGGAAAATCCTGTTGAAATATACCCCGGACGGCGCCTTTCAACCCTATCTGATGAACAGCGAACGCACCGTCCGGTTTCTCCTCGATCTGGCCCGGACATCCCCGCTGAACCCCGACAATTCGGATGAAACATGAATGATCTCCCCAGATCCCCTCATGCCGGAGCCTTTGTAAAAACAGGGGCTGTGATTTTCCCTTTACATGGAAAACCCCTCCTGCTTTCCTGTGTATAATTTCATGAAACGAAACATTCCGAAATCATCTTTTTCCCGAAGAAGAGAAATGGTGAAACAACCATCCCGGAAAAAAAATGCTCCACCGGTTCTTGCCGCTTTGTTTCTTTTTCTCTTCTGCTTTTCCATCTATTCCCTGACGCACTCCGGGCGATTCTATGGATACGAGGGGGGAACCCTTCACTATTTCCGGGATCTCATCTATTCCGAACGCATTTCCCACATGGAATATGAGACCTCTCCCACTCCCGCGGGAATGGCCGCAGTGATGGCTTATTTTCCCATGGAGATCCTCAACATGATCTTCGTGGATCCCGGAAACACGGATGTTCGAAATTTCATATCCCTCCAGACCCTCCCTTTATTTTCCTCTCTGATCGTTTTGATCTTTTACCTGATCGCCCTCGAGATTTACCGTTCGAAGAGGGTGGCAATCCTGCTCTCACTCCTCGCGGCCTTTACCACCATGTTCTGGCCATACTCCAAGATCGGGATGGAACTCCACCATACCCTCTGGATCATGCTTGCCATTTATTTGCTCCTTTACTGGAGGCGAACGGGACAGTCCGGTTGTCTTTTTCTCTCGGGATTCTGTGCGGGGATGATTCTCCATACCAAGATCTACGGCTTCATCTCAACGGGGGCCCTGGCGGTGTCCCTCTGGTTCCTCTCACAAGAGAAACGATCCCGCACCGCCTCCATGATCCGGTTTCTTACCCCGGTGGCAATCCTTCTCCTTCTTTTATTGATATCGAACAGCCTCCGTTTTGGGGGGGGACTGGTGGGGGCGCGATACGATCCGGGATACGAAGCCAAACTGATACCCTTCTGGGAGGGTCTCGCGGGATATCTGTTCAGCCCCGGGAAAAGCGTCTTTATCTACAACCCCGTTCTTGTTGTATCGCTCTTTTTTTTCGTTCCATTCTTCCGGCGGTTCCCCGGGCTGAAGGCCCTGTATCTCCCGCTTTTCGCCTTCGGACTCCTCTTTCAGTCCTCCCTTTGGATCTGGACGGACGAGTGCTGGGGACCCCGCAAGCTTCATTTCCTCATACCCCTCTCGTGCCTGCCCCTCGGGATCATGATCGAGGAATTTGGCAAGCTGGGAATCATAAAACGCATTCTCATTTTCTTCTGCATCTTTCTGGGAGTGGCGATCCAGATCCTGGGAATCAGCGTCTCTTACCTGGAACACACCGAGTTTCTCAGAAAACTCGGGCGATCCAACATGGAGGAAATCCGTTACAACCAGCACCTGTCCCACACCCGCGTGAATCGCATCCTCCTCAAATCCACAATCGACCGGTATCTCACGGGTAAGGCCCAAACTTTTTCCTATCGCCCAACTTATATATACAACATTGTACCCGATCACCCCGAACGAACCAGGACGATCTCCCTTTACGAGATGAGCAAGTTCGATTTCTGGTTCGTGGACAACCGCCCCATCCGGAAGGGGGGGCTCCATCTCTCCCCTGGAAGGCGCATCTACTTTTCCCTTTTGATTCTCGCCGCGCCCCTTTTCCTGGGAATCCTCTACATCCTCATACACCATAAGGATGGGAAAAAAGGCGCCCCTTTTGTTGTCCCGCTGGTATTCTGCTCCTTTGGTCTCCTTTTATGCATTCTTTACAACATCTCATGTTCCGGGCAATACCGCGAATTCCACGAAGCGATCAGGGATCGCCTCGATATTCCCGTTGGCGATGAAACGAAAGACCGGATTTACCTGGGGCAGGGTTGGAGGTATGGGGAATCCTATGACGATCCCGGGCAGCCAGGAGAAAAAACCTTTTTCCGATGGACCAACGCCGGCGTTTCCAAGATCTTTCTCCCCTGCCTGCCAGATCATGATTACAGGCTGGGGATTCAACTCATCTGGGTTTATCCCACCCCTCTTTCCATCTGGATAAACGGCCACCGGGTGGGATATATCCGGGGAAACAGACACGAGAAGAAAAATCCAACATTTCGCATACCCTCAGCGATCATCGGGAATGATTCCGTGTGTGAAGTGATCATCCAGAACCACCAGCTGCATGTACCCTCCAAAGAGGAGCCCGGAAAATCCGGGGATTCCTCCCGGCTGGGGGTTATGGTAACGGAAGTAACGTGGGAAAAGACCGGGGAATAAAAAATACCACATATCGGGTTAGATTGGCGTTACCTGCAAACCGGTGAAACAGAGCCGCCCGAGACGGCGGCCCCTGAGAGTCCATCCACGAGATTGAGGGCGGAAAGGGGGATATCCGTGCCGGCCGGACAGGCAGCGTTTATCTGAAGCCGGATC
>Ga0272442_10002006_pt1 | contig 30103 bp, 16 predicted proteins | sample SSMForm2O_FD_200262 | JGI IMG/M metagenome (GOLD analysis project Ga0272442, IMG submission 200262) | Marine sediment archaeal communities from Little Sippewissett salt marsh, Falmouth, MA, United States - SSM-Form-2O | ecosystem: Environmental > Aquatic > Marine > Wetlands > Sediment ...
AGCTCGAGGAGCAATTGAACCAGACGGGTTCGCAGGCTTCGGGCCTCCAGAAGCAACTGGGCCAGGCCCAGCAGTCCCTGGAAACCTACGCCGCCCGCGAGGCCGAGTTTGCCGGCCAGATCGAGCAGCAAAACGAGGTTATTTCCCAGCTGAAACAGGAGATGGCCGCGCGGACCGAAGCTTACGAAGGGCTGGAATCGGATCAATCCATGCTCCACGGCCAGCTCGAGGAGGCCAACGAACTGGCCGCCTCGGCCAACCGGGCCCTGGAAGAAAAGGAAGAGATGATCCAGGAGCTTCAGAAGGAAAACCGCCGGCTGCAGCAGCAGGGCTCAAAAGGCCAGGTGGCGTTGGCCGAGACCCAGGACAAGCTTCAGAGGCAACTGGGCAAGCTGAAGAAGGACAGCCAGAAAGCCCTGGCCGACCTGGAGGCCGAGAAGAACCACGAGATCGCGAAGCTGCAGGCCGAGCTGACCGCGGCCACCGAGAAAGCCGAAGGGGACAAGGCCGAAGTCATCGAGAAGTACAAGGCCATATCCGACAAGAAGCTGATGAAGGCCAGGGAGGCCATGGAACAGGCCAAGAAGAAGATCACCGAGATGCAGAAGAAGCTCGAAACCGCCAAGAAGGAAGAAGAGCGTCTGCGGGTCAGGGAGAAAAAGGTGGTCCAGGCCCTCCAGCGCGCCCGTGAAGTAATCAGCTCGATGAAAAAAGGCGGGAAGTAATCCCCTGCAGAACTACCAGAGCATCAAGCCGGTGGCCGGGTCCCCGGTCCGGTTCAGGGTAATCCCCCGGTATTCGGTGATGGTGAACTCGCAGGCAAATGCCTGGTTGCCTTCCAGCAGATGACCTCCGAAACAGCGCCCCTCCTGGTCCGCCAGGACCACGTGGCAGTGCAGAAACACTTCGCCGTCTTTTTGGGAGATGTTGCCCTGCAACGCCACGATTTCCATCCCCGAGTCAAAGCGGTTTTCGAGGTAGCGGCCCTCTTTCTGGTCGTAGTACCCCACCCCGCCCCGCTCGACCGCGCCGATGGCCCAGACGGCTCCGGCGGTTATGCCTTGCTGCTTGCACAGGCCGGTAAGCGCGCCGAGGACGTCGTCGCCTCGCTCCAGCCGCCCCATCAACACCCTTCCGGTCGAGGTTTCGAATGTCTTCATGTTTTTTTCATGCCTCCCAGATGGCCGCGTCGCGGGTGGCGCTTTCCTTGGCAAGGCTGCGCCGGCCCCCCACCACCAGCACCCGGCCGTCGGGCAGCAGGTTGGCGCTGTGGCAGGAGCGTTGCTTTTTCATCGGTGCAGCCGGCGTCCATGACTTGGTCTTGGGATCCCAGATCTCGGTGCTGGATAACGAGCCGCGCTGGTTCTCGCCCCCGGTCACCAGGACCCGGCCGTCGAGCAGCAGCGTGGCGGTGTGGCTGCGCCGGCGTTCGTTCATCGGCGCCAGCTTTCTCCAGCGACCGCTCTTGGGATCCAGGATCTCGGTGGTTTTCAAGAAGCCCTTGCGGTCCTCGCCGCCCGCGGCCAGGACGCGCCCGTCGGCCAGTAATGTCAGGGTATGCAGGGATCGGGCGCTGCGCATGCGGCCGGTTTCCTTCCACTTGTTGGTCTTGGGATTGAAAATGAATCCCAGCTTGAAGAATACGTACTGACCGGTGGCGCGAAGTTCCCGGCCCCCGGAGACCAGAACCCGGCCGTCCGCAAGCGGAGAAATCGACAGGTTGCCCACCAGGCAGGGCAGGCCGGCGACCTGCTTCCAGGTCTTGCCCTTGGGGTTGAAAACCAGCGCGTCGGTCACGGGGCCCTGCTCGGCGTAGCCCTGGTTGGTCATGCCGCCGATTACCAGCACCCGGCCGTCGGGAAGCGCCGCCTGGGACTGTCCCCACATGGGCACCGGCAGATCCTTGGCCGGCGACCACTTTCCGTCGGATGCCGCCCAGATCTCGGCGCTCTTGTCCAGAAATCCGCCGGCGGCCAGCACCCTGCCGGCGGACAGCAGCACCAGAGTGTGAGCCACGCGGTACTGCGCCATGTTTCCGGTGGGGTTCCACTGCCCGGTCTTCTGGTCCCAGACCTCGACGGTCTCCAGCATGTGCTCGGGACCCTGACCCCCGGCCACCATGATCCGTCCGTCCTTGAGCAGGACCGACTTCTGGAAGTAACGGCTTTGCGCCATGCTGCCGGTGTCCGTCCAGCGACCCCGCGGGGGGGGGCCCTTGGGCTTCTGGTACTCGCCGGTGAAAACCGGGTGCAGCGGATAGAAAGGATCAACTATCGCCTTTTTGGTTCTCTTGCTTTTTTTCCTGGTTGTTTTTTTCTTTGCCGTCTTCTTCTTGGCCATGACTCCAAAAGTAGGACACGGCCGGGGCTTGCTTGTCAATACTGTCCGACCACCCGGAAGAAGAAGCCGCCGTGATCGTAGTCCTGGCGGTCGAATTCGTTGTCGGAGAACGAGGTGAAATTGTAGCCGGCGCCGACCCTTACCTTGTCCATCAGGACCCAGGCCACCTCGACCAGGAAACCGCTTTTCAGGTCGTCGGCCAGGCTGTTTTTCAGCAGTCGGTACTCCCCGCCGATGTCCAGGTTGCGCACCAGGTGGAAGTTCAGGCGGTTGATCCACAGGATAATGTGCCCGGACGCGTCGGGCAGTCCGGTGGTTGACGAGCGGACGTACTTGAAGGCGAACTTCTCGACCAGCTGGAGCCTCAACACGGAAATATCGATCACGGGCATCACGGTGAAAACGTGGTTTTCGCTCTCCGAGCTGACGCCCGCGAGCAGATCCAGGGGGCGGCGATCCAGGAGCAGGGTATACTTGCCCAATAAAGCCGCCCAGTCGTAAGACACGGGGCGGAAAGCGAAGCCGGCCGAGCCTTCCATCAGCCGGGACTCGGTCCCGGGTTCCACGTAGACCACCCCGCCCCTTTCGGTTTCGAGCGCCCGGGTGTTTGCGAAATTGAGACGGAGGTGGAAGCTCAGATCTTCGGTCCACCTCCAGGCCAACGCCGCCATTGAGACGAGCTGCAGGCGGTCTTTCACACCCGGGCGGGTGGTGATCAGATCGTCGTCGGCGTCGTCGTAACGCAGTTCGACCTTCACGCTGAGCTTTAGATCATCGAGCCCGGTGAACATGAGGGCCGCGCCCACCGCGTCCCGGGATGAATCTCCGGCCAGAAAAGAGCCGTAGGAGTTCATTCCCGGCACGGCGGAGGCCGGGACGCCCTCGAAACCGGTTCCGCCGAAGACCGAGTCAGGCAGCATGGACGATCCGGTTCCGCCGGGAAGCACCAGACCGGGGCCGTAACCTCCCGCACCGAACACCTGGGTGCGCTCGTAGTGCAGATCCGCCGACCAGCCTTTGCCCCAGTTGAAGTGGTTGTTGAGACCCAGGACCGCCCGGTTGGAAGATCCCGATGAAACCCCGTGGATCTGGTACTCCCCGTACGTGCGCACTCCGGGAAGGGGTTGATCCTCCGCGCCCATCACCGTGGTGCTCAGATAACGCCCGCCGGTCAGGTTGAAACGCTCGTTGACGTAGAACCGGGCCTTGTCCGAAAGCGCGGTGGAAAATCCCAAGGAGGTGTAATTCTCCCCCGACCAGCGCAGCCCCTCGGCCAGCGACAACTCCAGGTCATCGGTGATTTTGTAATTAATCCCGACGGTTGTCTTCATCCTGTCCCCGAAGTTTTGTACCATATAGCCGTCGGCATGCAGGATGGCTTCCTGGCGGGCGAAGGCTTCCCAGCTCTTGGAGAAACGGTAACCGGCCCCGGCGCCCAGGGCGTGCGAATGGGTCCAATCCTCGTATTCGGCGACTATGTCGTCTTTGTACATCAGGTGCAGGTATTCCCCCAGGAGGCGCAGCTTGCCGAAAGTGTGCGCGTAGCTCAGGCGGGACACCTGGCGCTTCATTTCATATTGCACCGGGCCCGCGTACAGACTTGAATAGGCGCCGTCGTGCCGCAGGTCCAGCGCGGCCCCGGCGGTCAGGTACCAGGTCAGACGGCCACCGAATTTCTTCTGGCCCTGCTCGGTGAGCATGCCCGAAGAGAAGAATCCCGGTTGGAGCCACTGGAAGTAGCCCGAGGTATCCAGAACCGGTCTCGAATAACCGAAAAAACTGCCCAGCTCGGCGGCGGCGCTGACCTTGAGCGCGTAGCCGGAATCCGTCCGGTCGTCGCCCAGCGACGTGAACGACAGGCCGCCGTCGGATGAGCGGAAGTTTTCCGCGTCGGTCCCCGAGCTGCGGGCGAACTCGGCCTTCAAGAAGTTTCTTTGGTGATCGGGGTCCTGGAGAGTCACGTCGGCTCCCCACAGGGTGAAGTCGCTGCCGAAGCGCCGCTCTTTTATGCAGGTGCCTCCCACCCGCAATGTATCATTCCAGGTTTCGTGGGCGGAGACGCCCCAGGAAACTTCCTCCGGCGCGGCGGTTCCTTCGTATTCGTAGTCAACCTCGATTGTCACCGGATTGCCGTCGGCGGGCAGTCCGGGGTGGCTGCTCATGGACATGACTCCGGGCTCGACCTGGGAGGCCACCGGGGACTTGAAGATGATGCGCCCTTGCCGGTAGCGGATGGTGTAGTCGACGTCCCGGCGCTTGGCGATCCTCTTGAGCACCACGCCGGTCATGCGGTCGCGGATCACCAGCCGCACCTGCTCGCTGCCCTCGATTATGAAGCTGTGCGGGAGGTAGTACAGCGAGCCCCCGGTGGGGGTCAGCTCGATGTGGCTGTGGCGGGCCGGATCGGTACCGTCGGTGAGGTGGGCCTGCACCTCGGTGTCGAAGCCGCCGCCCAGCTTCTTTTTCAGGGTCAACTGGCCGCCGTAGAATGTGCGGTCGTAGCGCAGCACCTCCAGGCCGGCCATCTTCGTGTGGAAATTGCCTACCAGCAGCTTCGACTCGTCGGCCTCGATCAGGACGAATAGCTTCCGGCGGGCCTTGACGTCCTGGATTTCCTCAGCGCTGTCGCCGTAGACCGGGTAGTAGCGCTCCGGGTCGACCACCTGGCTGAAGAAGTCCTCCGCGTCACCCTTGGAAGTGTCCAGGTGGGCGGTGATCTTGTACTGATCGAAGAGGTATTTGCCCTGAATTCGCGCCTTCAAGTACAGCACCGCGCGGCCATGGAGCAGAACCTGATCTCCCAAGGTGGTGGACGTGCGCGGGCCGACGCCGTCCAGATGCTTCCCGGCCTCGATTTCGGCCGCCATGCCTTCGGCCAGGCCCATCAGAAAGAACACCTGCTCGGCCACCTTTACCGGTTCGCGAACCACCGCCTCCTGGCCGTCGCGGTTCTTGGCCGAAACCACCAACTGGTTCAGACCGGTGGACACCGGCACGCGCAGCATGAATTCCCCCTGCTCATCGGTACGGGTCGTCAGTCCGTTGACTTCCACCCGGTTGCCCGGATCGGTAGTTCCGCTGATCCACAGGTGCTCCGATCGTATCTCCATACCCTGGAGGGGCAACGCCACCTGAAGCTCTACCGGCTCTTTCCTTTCGGTCTGAGAAAGCTGCGCCGGTTCGGGACCGGGCAGCGCCAGGTCTACGGATGAGCGCCGACCGTCTGGCCCGCCCCACTCCAACCGGAGCGTCTCACCCGGCTTGCGTTCGACCTGCGACTCGGGTGCTGCCGGTTTTCCATCCAGAAGCAGACCAGCGGACGGCGTTATCACCGGGCGCGGCGGCAAGTGGCCCTGGCCCCGCATCACCACTACCAGCCGCCGGTTGATCGGCCCGTACTCGGGATCGGGGTCGTCAACCTTGAGCCGGCTGGCGCCAAGGAACTCCACCTGGAAGTTTTTTCTGGGGATCTCTCGGGCCCGCAGAAGACTGGCCAGGGCCAGCGCCTGCAAGCGGGTCCGCCGCAGCGCCTCGGCCGCCCCGCCCTCGGGATCCGAGTGCACCTCGATTTGGAATTCATCCAGCTCGCCTGCCTGGATCATATCGGCCAGCTGATGGATCTTCTCGAGCAGCTGGGCGGTCGGCCGGGGGCTGCCTTCGTAGAACATTTCGTCGGCCGACCATTCCTCGGTCCATTCTTTTCTGGAGACTGAGAACTGCTGGACCGGCGTGCGGATATTGCCGGCGCCCAGCTGCTCGGCCGTCATCCAGCATCGGTACCAGCCGGCCTCAAAGCCGCGCCCGCTTGAAGTCTCCTTGCCGTCGAAAACAAGTTCAGGGGGTACCGGGCCGTGGGCCCCGATGGTGTGGATGGTTTCGCCGGTTGAATCCGTGATGATCACTTTCCAGGCGTCGACAGATGAAGCGTCGCCTTCTGCAGACAGGCGCAGGGGCTTTTCGAATCCATCGTCGCCGAGGATCATCCCGGCGGATTCCTGGATAGTCAGGTTCAGGTCCTGCAGCGGAGCCTTTACCGGTCGGCCGTCGACCTCGATCTGGTTCTCGTCCGGCTTGGCCCGGATGAAAACCCTGCGGGGACCGGGAGGCTCGACAAACTGCAGGCGTACGGTGACCCGGCGGCCGTTCGCCCGGGTGAATTCCGCTTCGACACTGTCGTCTTCCAGCACCGGCACCCGGTAGCCGAATGCGGCTTCTTCCAGCGGCAACTCGGCCCCGTTCACCAGCAGGCGCGCCGGATAGATGGGCAGATCCACCCTTCCGCCGGGGATTCCGAGGCCGAAAGCGGCCGGAGCCGCCACCACCCTGGTCCCGTCTGCCAGGGTGACCTGCAACCAGGCCTGGTAGGTTCCGCGGACCAGCTTGCGGGAGCCCGGCTTCCAGGTAATGCTGTTCCCGGGTGCTCCGTTCCCGGAGAAATCGTCGAGAAACCTTCCGTGGGGGCCCAGAACCTCCACGCGCCAACGCGACACCGCGGGTTGCTTCGGAACCTGGATGCCGAAATTCACCGGAGGTGAATGCCTTCCATCGGAAAGCTCGATGGTTTGAACCTCGCGGGCGGGTTTGCCGCCAACCCAAATCTTGGCCTCCGGAAGGGCAACCGGGCGCTCCTGGAAGTCCAAGCGGTATTCATCTACGTTGCCGGACACCCAGGCGGTCTTGTCGCCCAGGACCCACTCGGCCGACTCGGCCGAGACCACGCGCTGGGCGCAGCGCACCGGGAAGTTGACCTTGGCGGGGAGACCGCTGGTCAAATGCAGCGTCCGGGCCTCGGCGCCCAGGACTTCACTTCCCGGGGGAAGGGTATTCTCGTCGAGCTTGAACAGGTGCAGGCCCGGTGAGATTCCCTTCAGGTGGTATTTGCCGGTCGAATCGCTCTCCGCATACCAGCCGGTATCGATATAGATTCGCGCGCCCGGGATGCCCCGGTCGCGTTCGCGGTTCTGCCGTCCGTCTTCGTCGAGGTCGCAGAAGACCTTGCCGAAGACCAGGGCCTGCCCGAGAACCGGATCATCCACGACCTGGACAACCGCACTGGCCTCATCGGAAGCCGGAACGTTGCCGGGGAGGTAGGCCCGCGCCCGGTTCTTCTTTTGTCCGGTGGTCACATCGCTTCCCGGGATCATCTGGTAGCGGAGCCTCAGGGTGCTGCCAGGCGGAACCCGATACGGGCCGAACGAGATCATTCCGCTGCGGGCCGCGCCGGCGTCCGGCGTACCGATCTGTCCGAACGGCTGCACCGTTCCCTGAGCCGAGATCATCTCGGCTCGGCCGGAGCCGTCCACATAAACGAAGCCCCGGGGGGCCAGATCTACAATGTTCAGATCGTTCAGCTCACCCTGGGTGTTTTTCAGCAGAAGGGTGTAGGTAATCACGTCGCCGATTGAAGCCTGGCGCCGGTCGGCTTCTTTCTCGAGGCTCAGTCCCTGGGCCCAGGAGGCCGCGCCGAAGCCCAGCGCCAGGCACCCCACCAGGATGCCTAGTGGGAGGCTTCTAGCATTTCTTCCCATTGAGTATCTTCCGCCCACGTGAGACGGGTGGAATTGTAGTCAGGATCGATATTGCCGTCCCAGGGAAAGTACACCGACATTCCGTGGGCATTCGGGTGTTCGGAGCGATGCCGTTCACAGATTACCACGTCGTTCAGGATCGAGGCCATCACCCGCTCGTAGACCTCGGGATTCTCCCCGGTATGATTACGGGCGCTTTCGGCGATCCGGTAGAGGTCGGCAAAAGGCTCGCAGTAGCCCCAGAAACATCCGAACCACTCGGCCTCTCCGATGATTGCGTTCCAGGTCTGATTATCCACGCCGATCAGCTCCCCGGCCATGAGGTCGGCGGCCTGGGCCAGCTCGTCCATCCGGGCCAGGTCGTAGGCGGCCAGGGTCATGTCCTCGTAGGATTCCGAGATCATGTAGGTGTCCACCACCAGCTGGGCGAACCGCCGGGAAGTCGGGGAAGGATCTTCGGCGAAACGGCGCAGGAAATTGTAGTAGTCCCATCCGGCTCCCGGTTCGGTCTCTTCGGACGCGATCATAACCTGAGCGTCATTGCGTATCTGGTAGGCGACCTCGGCCATGCCTTCCAGGCAGGCGTCGAAACCTATGACTTCCAGCCCCTGGCCCTCCACCGCCTGGTGTATCTCGTGAGTCACAAGCCAGTCGTCGCCGTCGGTTTCGTCCAGGCACATGCCCTTGCGGGCGGGAACCTCACTCCCCTTGCTGCGCCACCCGTCGCCGTGGTCCCACAAGATCAGGTAGTAGGATGCATTCTCTCCGGTGATGCCCTGGATGTCGTCGATAAAGGCGGACAGTACGGCGGGATCGCCGGTGTTGAGCTCCTCGGCTGCTTCCAGGGTCAAGCCCAGATTGGCTCCGTCCAGTTCCTGGCTGTTTCCGTTGTGGACCTCGTAGAGCCGGGTGTCGCTCCATGCGCCCCACTCCCACCGGTCCATAAGCACGAAGACCCGCAGCCAGTCAACGTCGTCCACCCGGGCGGCTTCCATCTCCTCCAGATCGTCCACCCCGAATGGATCCAGGTTGTTGTCCGCGCCGATGTACACCAGGACAACCACCGCATCCCCGCAAATGTTGGGACCGGCCACGCAGCTTCCCGCCCGGCACATATCCGGATGCGAGCAGGGATCCGAGTCGTCGCAGGTGGTGCTTACGAAATAATAAACGCAGCCGTAGCCTGGGTTGCAGAAGTCCTCGGTGCAGGGATTGGCGTCGTCGCAGTCGTCATCGACTGAGCAGTCGAAACAGGCGTAGTCCGCGGAATCGGTAAGCCCGTCGCAGTCGTTGTCGATCCCGTCGGTACAGGGGGCGGTGCCGGTGCCGGCTTCGGGTGCCAGGGGATGAATGTCCGGGTTTGTGTCGTCGCAGTCCAGACCGCCGCAGAGATCCGGCGTGTATCCGTCCCCGTCTTCGTCCAGGGGAACTCCCAGGCAGGAGCCGCGAATACAGGCGTCGTCGGTGGTACAGTTGTCCCGGTCATCGCAGGAGCCGAGATTGTCGGAGTGGATGCAGCCCAGGGCCGGGTCACAAGCGTCGTCGGTGCAGGGATTTCCGTCATCGCAGTCCAGCACTCCGGTTCCCGGCCGGCAGTCGCCCCCCTCGCAAAAATCGCCCAGCGTGCAGGCATCCAGATCGTCGCAGGGATCGCTGTTGGGCGAGTGGTCGCAGCCCGATTCCGGAAAGCACTTGTCGTCCGTGCAGATATTTCCGTCGTCGCAGTCGAGCAACTCCGCGCCCGCGCATATGCCCTGGTTGCAGACGTCGTACAGGGTGCAGGCGTCGCCGTCGTCGCAGGGCGCCCGGTTGTAGGAATGCACGCAGCCCAGGGCATCGTCACAGGAATCCTCGGTGCAGGGATTCTGGTCGTCGCAGTCCAGGCCGGATTCACCTACGCAGACACCGTTCTGGCATCTGTCGTTGGTGGAGCACAGCTGGCCGTCGTCACAGGGCAGCTGATTGTTCGTGTATTCGCATCCCCGCAGGGGATCGCAGCTGTCGTCGGTGCAGATGTTATTGTCGTCGCAGTCCGCCTCCGGGCCGGAGCGGCAACTGCCCTCCGAGCAGACGTCCCTCAGAGTGCATTCATTCCCGTCGTCGCAGGGCAGCGAATTGGGGTAGTGCACGCATCCCGCCAGGTCGTCGCAACCGTCGGTGGTGCACGGGTTGCCGTCGTCGCATGACAGCTGCGAGTCGCCCACGCAAACCCCGTCGAGGCAGCGATCATCGGCCGAGCAGGCCTGGCCGTCGTCGCAGGGCAAGTTGTTGTTCTCATGCACACAGCTGCCGTCGAAACAGTAGTCGTCGGTGCATACGTTCTCGTCGTTGCAGTGCAGGTCGCTGACGCATTCGGGCAATCCCGCGTCGGCGTCCGCGTCCGCGCCCGCGTCCGGCCGGGCCTGGCGCCCCTCGGAGCATCCCGCGAGCACCGCGATGAAGATCAGCAGAACGTTTAGGCGAAAACAACCGGACATCTATTATTTCTTCTTGAGCTTGGCGAAAATTGTCAGATCAACGCCGGGTACCGGGCGCACCGTTCGCTTCCAGGTCTTGTAGCCTTTCAGCTCCAGCTCCAGCAGTGTTGGTTCGTCAACCCGCAGCATGACCACCATGGGCGTGGGTTTCTTGAGGGGATAGCCCTCGGTGATCACCTTGGCACCGTCGGGTTCGGATTCCACATGCAACTTGTAGCGCTTGATCCCGGGCTGGCCCGGCTCCAGGGCCAGGTCTATTTCGGCTTCCTTGCCGTCCTCCAGCTTCAATCGCCCGAAGGCCGGAAGCCGGCCCTTCTTCTCCAGCAGGATGACGTGGTCCAGTCCCGCGGGCACATCCTGAAGAGTGGCGGGCGTCCGCTTTTTGGTGGACACCCCGTCCAGGTATATCAGCGCCCGGGGAGGTTTGCTGGAAACCCGGATTTTCCCGGTGCCCTTGCCCTCGGCGAAGGCCACCACCGGGCCGCCGGACATCCGGGCTTTTTCGGCTTCTTCCTTGCTCAGAATGGCGTTGAACACCAGCGGCTTGGTGGTGTCGTTCAGGGTGAACTTCTTCTCCCAGGGAGGGAACCCCGGCAGGACCACCCGGACGGTGTGCTCTACGTCCGGCTCGACGTTGCCGATCTCCGTGGGGGTCTTGTCGGGCATGCAGGTGTCGTTGAAGTAGACGTCGGCATAAGCGGGGACCGACTTCACCTTCACCCGGCCGGTGGGCGGAGCGTTGGAAACCTGCTGGGTGTCCTTGAACATGTATACCAGTCCGCCGGCCAGCCCGCCCAGGATCAGGAGCATCAGGAATATGAAGCCCTTGCTCCTCTTTTTCATGGGCATCAGCTCGTCCTGGTACGGATCGGGGTCGCCGGGCAAAAGCTCACCCGCCATGGGATCCACTGGAGGAAACTGCTCTTGCACCGGCGGCACGGACATGAGATCGGTCGGGGCGACCGGGGCCGGAGCAGGCCGTATCGGCGCCGGATCCCTGGGCGCCGAAGCCTGTGGCGAAGGCGCCGCGGCGCCCGGGGCGACATGTTTGACTTCCATGCCCTTGGGAGCGCGGGGCGGCGGCGGCTTGGACGGCGCCGGCTTGGCCGGCGGCTTCGGCGCCGTCATGGAGCCCGAGGGGGTCTTCTTCTTCGCCGCGCCTACTATCGGTGCGATCATCTCGGGAGGCAGCCGGACGGTCGAGTCCTTGGGAATGTTGGATATATCGTCCCCGGTGGGGGTGAACTCGGGGCCGGAAATGTCGCCGGAGCCCGGGGTGATCGACCCGCTGCTGGTGGTGTCCCGGCCCATGGCCGATTCGCTGAAGAACATATCCAGAAATTCAACCAGATCGGGCCCCTGCTCTCCACGATCCAGTACCGCTCTCTCGAGGTTGGGAGCCTTGGCTTCCTCCAGCGCCTTGCTCATTACCGCCAGTTTGTCGGCGAAAAGCTCGGAGAGAAACTGGGAGATAAGCACCGGGTTGGACTTGAGACCCTTGTTGAGCAGGTAGTCCTCCAGGGCCAACTGCATCTCCTGGGCGGTCTGGTAGCGCTGCTGTTTATCCCGGGCCAGCGCCTTCAGGATTATGGCTTCCAGATCCTCGTCCATCTCCGGCACCAACTCCCGGGGCGGACGGATTTCTCCGGCGTTTATGGCCTTGAGCGTTTCCAGGTCGGTCTTGCGCTTGAACAGGCGGGTCCAGGTGGCCAGCTCGTACATGACCGTACCGGCCGAGAATATGTCCGACCGGCCGTCCAGCTCCTGTCCCTGGCACTGCTCCGGGGACATGTAGGCGTGCTTGCCCTTCACCCGGCCCGGAATGGTGGTGGAGATCTGGCTGCGGGCCTTGGCGATTCCGAAGTCAACCAGCTTGACGCCGCCCTGGAAGGAGACGATGACGTTGTGGGGGCTGACGTCGCGGTGGACCACCCCGCCGGTCTTCCCGTCCAGGTCCGGCTGGGTGTGGGCATAATTCAGGCCGTCGAGAACCCCCGAGAAGATCTTGACGATATGCTCGATGGGAATGCGGCGCTTGAGCTTGGCGCAGCGGCGCACCACCGACTTGAGGTCCATCCCGTGGATGTACTCCATGGCGATGTAGAACGCGTCGCCCTCGTGCCCCAGGTCGTAGATCTGCACGATGTTGGGATGGTTGAAGCGCGCCGCCAGGCGGGCCTCGTCCAAAAACATCTGGACGAAGCGGTCCTGGGTGCCGAGATGCGGCAGGATCTTCTTGATCACCACCACCTTCTCGAACCCCTCCATGCCGGTCTGCCGGGCCAGAAAGATCTCGGCCATCCCCCCCAGGGCGAGGCTCTTGAGCAGCTCGTACTTGCCGATTCGGCCCAGTGGCGGCACTTGCGGTCCTTTACTGGTGGGTCACCTGAAGATCGTAGGTGTTCTCCGAGTTTCTCCAGCCGGTCACCCGGATTATATAGGTCCCGGCGACGGTCCCCAGCACCTCGACGTTTTCGTTGTCGGTGGTCGACATGGAGTAGTCCACTTCGGTGCCGCTGGGGTCGTAGAGGTACATATCCAGGTCGGCGTTCTCGGCGTGGGTGAAGAGAATGCTGGCGCTGAGGTCTTCGCCGGCGCCCACCGTGACCGAGTAGTAGTCTTCGTCCCCTCCGCAAAGCACCAGACCGGTGGTGGTTCCCATGTTCTCCCAGGCGGTGGCGTCTGCGTCGGTGTCGTTATCCTCGTACTGGTCGTCCACGCAAGGCGCTCCGTACTCGATCAGCATGTCGTAGGCATTCTCTACCGCGGCCGCCGCACCGAACACCCGGATGTAATGGGAACCCTCGCTGACGTTCAGGACCTCCACGTACTCGTCGTCTGTGGTGGTGGTGCTGTCGGCCAGCACGGTGCCCTGGTCGTCGAGAATCTCGATGTCCAGGTCGCCGTCGGCGTGAATAAAGGCGATCAGGACCTTGAGATCCTCGCCCTCGAACATCCAGTTGACGTACCAATCCTCGTCCTGCTGGCAGTACATCAGATCCTCGTAAAGCTCATCCAGGGTGAACTGGGCCTCGGACTGGCTGTCGTTCTCCTCGAAGCTGTCGTCCAGGCATTCGCCCTGGGTGACGATTTCGACGTTCAGGTCGTAGCTGTTGGCGGCTCCCGAGAAGCCGTAAACCCGGACCAGGTACACGTCGCCGTTGGCGTCGATGGGGGCGACCACCGTCTCGGTGTCGGCGATGCCCGCGCTGGTGTCGATGGCCGTGGAGGGATCGGACTCCCGGAAGAGCTTCATGTCCAGGTCCCCGCCGGAGTGCAGGAAGTGGATGGTGACCTTCAGGCCCTGGTTGGCCCCCACCACGATGCGGTACCAGTCGTCGTCGTTCTTGCAGATCACCAGACCCGACAGGCTGCCGGAAATGGTGGCCGGCGAGCTGGAATCGTCGTTTTCTTCGTAGGAGTCGTCGTTGCACGTGACCATGCAGGCGCCCTGGTTACAGGATTCCCCCGCAGCGCAGTCGATGGGGACCTGGTCGAGGCAACCGTCTCCGTTCTCGTCATTGCACACCCAGCGGGTGTCGGCGTCCACGCAGCCGATCTCTCCCTGGCTGCACTCGTCCTGGCAGATCACCACACACTCGCCGTTGCTGCAGCGCTCGTCGGCCCCGCAATTGACCATCTGGCTCCAGTCCAGGCAGATGTCCGAGTCGTAGTTGCCGCATACGTGGTAGCCCATTTCGGATACGCACTCCTGCAGGCCTTCCTCGGTGCAGCCGGTGTCGTCCTGGCATTCCACCGTGGAGCACACACCGTTGGAGCACAGTTCGCCTTCCTCACAGGGAATCACGTCGCCCCATTCCAGGCAGGCGTCCCAGTCGTAGTCGCCGCAGACCTGGTAGCCGTCCCCGGCGCACTGCTGGGTGCCGGCGGGGTCGCATTCGTCGATGCACATGATGGTGCAGTAACCGTCCAGGCAGCGCTCCCAAAGGGCGCAGCGGGTGGCCGGGCCCCAGTCCCAGCACTGGTCGTGGTCGAACTGTCCGCACTCCACGTAGCTGGTGAATCCCGAGCAGGCCCGCTCGCCCTGGACGCACTCTTCCTCGCACACCGCCGAGCACACCCCGTTGGAGCAGGTTTCGTTGTGCTTGCAATCGGTGACCTCGCTCCACTCCACGCAGGGATCTTCGTCGAAGTCGCCGCAGGTCTGGTAACCCGAGCCCGCGCAGCGTTTCTCGCCGACCGCGCATTCGTTGACGCAGTTGAATACGCACACTCCATCCTGGCACTTCTCGGTTGGCGCACAGGCGGTCTCGGAACCCCACTCCAGGCAGGGATCGGCGTCATAGTTGCCGCAGGTCACGTAGCCCCGTTCGTCGGTGGTACACTGCCGGTCACCCTGGTGGGTACACTGGTCGGTGCAAGCCGGACCGCAGTTGCCGGTGTCGGTGTAACAGACCTGCCCGCCGGTGCACTGGGTGACGTCGCCCCACTCCAGACAGTCGTCGGCGTCCAGGTTACCGCAGACCCGGTAGCCGGTGGAGCCCACACATTCGCGCTTGCCCGAAGGCATGCATTCGTTCTGGCAGGTGACGCACTTTCCCTCTGAGCACGACTGACCCGAAGGACAGTCCACCGGGGTGCCCCAGTCGCAACAACCTTCCGCCGGGCATACGCATTCCTGGTACTGGTTCTGGCCGGCCACGCACTGCGACTGACCGGGCTGGCACTGATTCGTGCAGGCCGGAGTGCATTCTCCGTCGCCGGTGCAGGTCTCGCCGGTGGGACAGGCCTGGGGATTTCCCCAGTGGGTGCAACCGTCGGCGCCCCGGCTGCAGATCTGGAAATTGGTGCCCGAGCACTTGCGGGTACCTTCGGGGCACTCGTCCTGGCATCCCGAAACGCAGTGGTCTACGTTGCAGGTGCCCTGACACTGGTATTTGTCGCCCCACTCCAGGCAGCTGTCGTCGTCGTAGTCTCCGCAGCGGTAAAGGAAGTTCCCCTCGCAGCTGTAGGCTCCCTCTTGACTGCATTCGTTGGTGCACTCATCCCCGCATCCCGCCGCCGCCGCAGCCAGAACCAGCCCGGCCAGTATGGAGACCAGAAAATGTTTTGAAGTAATCGATTTCATTTCACTCCTCCAATCAGTCTGAGCAAGTGCTCATGGTATGAAAAAAAGCCAGAACAATCAAGTCAGTGAGCAAGCCGGGCCGGGCTCAGCTCTGTATCCGCTCCACCTGGCTCACGCCCTTTATTTTCTCGATTTTCTTCAATACGTCTTTCAAGTGATCAAGGCTCTTGATTCCTATTTTCAACCGGCAGTTGGCCATACCGCCCTCCTCGGCGGTGGCGTTCACCTGGGTGATATTGATTCCGGAATCCGAAAGCACGCTGGTGATATTGGCCAGCAATCCCGGCCGGTCCTCGCAGATCACCCGGACGCCCACGGTGTGCATGATTTCAAGGTCCGCATCCCAGTTGACGTCCAGTATCCGAGATTGCTCCGCGTCGCGCACCCTTCGGCAATTCTGGGTATGGACGGTCACGCCCCGACCCCGGGTAATCACCCCCACCAGGGGGTCTCCGGGAATAGGATTGCAACACTTGGCGAAGCGCACCATGACGTCGTCCATTCCCTGGACCAGTATCCCGCTTTTGGATTTACGCGCCGGGCGCTTGAACACCTGAGCTATCTTGGATGGACGCAACTTTTCCAGGGCGTCCTGGGCTTCCTTGCGTTGGTCCTCGGGCAGCAAGAACTCCAGCACCCGGGTGGTGCTGATTTTTCCGTAGCCCAGCGCCACCAGCATTTCGTCGGGATTCTTGAATTCCAGCTGCTCAGCCACCTTGCCGATTTCTCCCGAGCGCCACACCCTTGCCAGGTTGATCCCGTGGCGCTTGCACTCCTTCTCCAGTACCTCACGCCCGATTTCCTGGGAGCGCTTGCGTTGCTCGGCGCGGATCACAGTGCGGATCTTGTTTCTGGCCCGGGAGGTTTTTACGAAAGACAGCCAGTCCTTGCTGGGTTTCTGTTTCGGGGAGGTAAGAATCTCCACGGTGTCGCCGTTCTTGAGCTTCTGACGGATGGGGGCGATTTTTCCGTTGATCTTGGCCCCCACGCAGCGGTGCCCCACCTCGGTATGGACGTTGTAAGCGAAATCCAGGGCGGTGGCCCCCCGGGGCATCGCCTTGACGTCACCCTGGGGAGTGAAGGCGAAGACCTCGTCGGAAAACAGGTCCACCTTCACCGACTCCAGAAACTCGGCCGGGTCCTTGATGTCCTTCTGGTGATCCAGGAGTTCGCGCAGCCAGGCGAACTGCTGAAGCCCGGTGCGTCCCTCCAGGCCGCCCTTGACACCTTCCTTGTAGGCCCAGTGGGCGGCGATACCCTGCTCGGCCACCCGGTGCATGTCGTTGGTGCGGATCTGGATCTCCACCCGCTCGCCATAGGGGCCCAACACGGTGCTGTGCAGGGACTGGTAGCGGTTGATCTTGGGCATGGCGATGTAATCCTTGAAGCGCCCGGCCACCGGTTTCCACATGGCATGGATCAGCCCCAGCACCCGGTAGCAATCCCCGACGTTTTCGGTGATGATCCTGAAAGCTACGATGTCGTATATTTCCTCGAACTCCAGGCTCTTCTGCTGCATCTTGTGGTACACGCTGTAGAGGTGCTTGAGCCTCCCCGAAACCGACCCGGAGATCTCGTTTTCCTCCAGCATGTTCTGCAGCAGTTCGGTCACTTCATTTATGTACTCGCTGCGCTCCTGCCTGACGTTTTCCAGCTTGTCGGATATTTCCTTGCTGTGCTCCGGATGGAGCCACTTGAAAGCCTGGTCTTCGAGTTCGGTGCGGATCCAGTGAATCCCCAGCCGGTTGGCCAGCGGAGCGTAGATCTCCAGGGTTTCGGTGGCAATCGCCTGGCGCTTGTCGGCGTCAATGAACTCCAGGGTACGCATGTTGTGCAGCCGGTCGGCCAGTTTCACCAGGATCACCCGCAGATCCTGCGACATGGCCACCAGCATCTTGCGCACGTTCTCGGCCTGGCGCTCCTCGCCGGAGGTGAAAGATATTTTGGACAGCTTGGTGACGCCCTCGACCAGGAAGCGGATGGTTGGTCCGAACAACTCCTCTATCTCCTCGGGGGTTGCCAGGGTGTCTTCCAGGGTGTCGTGCAGCAACCCGGCCACCACGCTGGACTCGTCCAGGTTGAGCTGGGCGATGATGTACGCGACCCCCAGGGGATGCACCAGGTAAGGCTCCCCCGAGCGCCGGGTCTGGCCCTGGTGCACCTTGGCCGAGTAGACGTAGGCTTTTTTCACCCCGTCCAGGTCCATATCCGGTCCGTGTGATCGCAATTGATCGATGATGTCCTGCAAACGCACCATGGCTAAAAGCCCGTGATACTATGGCATCCGTAGTCCAGAAGTCCAGATATTTATTGCTATTCCAGAAACGCTCTTTTTCCTTGACCGTTTGGTTTACTCATACTATTTGTCCGGCATGCCAACCGTGCCCACCAGAGTATTTCTCACCAAGGGAGTAGGCCGTCACAAGGAGAAACTGGCCTCGTTCGAGCAGGCGCTGCGGGCGGCGGGCATCGAGAAGTACAATATTGTCAACGTCTCCTCGATTCTGCCCCCGGGAGCCAAGGTGATATCCCGTGACCGGGCCCAGCCTTCGTTGGTGCAGGGGCAAATTCTTTACTGCGTCATGAGCCGGGCTTCCACCAACGAGCCCAACCGGCTCTTGTCGGCATCGATCGGAATGGCGGTGCCTGCCGACCCGGCCGCCTACGGCTACATCAGCGAGCATCACGCCTTCGGGCAAAAGGAACGAGTGTCCGGCGACTACGCCGAGGATCTGGCCGCGATGATGCTGGCATCCACCCTGGGAATCGAACTGGATCTCGACCAGTCCTACGACGAGCGCCGCGAAATCTACCGGGTAAGTAACGGAATCGTGCGCACCACCAGCATCACCCAGTCGGCGGTGGCCGACAAGACCGGACTGTGGACCACCGTGCTGGCCGCCGCGGTTCTGCTGGAATAGTTTTGGCACTGCCACCCACCATGGGTTCCTCCGGATTCGGAGGCCCGGACCTGGAACAGAACGATTACGCTTCCTCAAAGGCGGTGGTGATCCCCGTTCCCTACGACGGGACCGTAAGCTGGCGCACAGGCTCGCGTGAGGGGCCCGCGGCCATCCTGGCTGCCTCGAACAACATGGAATTGTTCGACGAGGACTTGAAGCGGGAGCCGGCCGAGGTGGGCATAGCCACCCTGGAGCCGGTGGAACCGGATGCGCGCGGCCCCGAGCAGATGGTAGCGGCGATCGCCAAATGCTGCGCGGGCCCGGTGAGCGACGGCAAGTTCGTGGTGGGCCTGGGCGGCGAGCACACCATCACCCTGGGCCTGCTGGAGCCCCAGGCAGAGCTTTATTCGGGTTCATTGAGTGTCCTGCAGATCGACGCCCACGCCGACCTGCGCAACACCTACCAGGAGAGCAAGTACTCGCACGCCTGCGTCATGCGCCGGGCCCTGGACAAATGCCCGGTTGTGGGCGTGGGCATCCGCTCCTTCTGCCGCGAGGAATACAAGTTCATGAAGGAGTCCGGCCTGCAGCCCTTCGGCATGGAGGTCATCCGCAGCCGGAAGAACTGGATCAGCCAGGTTGTCGAACGGCTTTCAGAACATGTGTACGTCACCATAGATCTGGACGGCCTGGACCCCTCGGTCTGCCCGGGAGTGGGGACTCCCGAACCCGGAGGCCTGGACTGGGTCCAGGTCAATCGCCTGCTCAAGACGGTATTCTCAAAGCGGCAGGTGGTGGGTGCCGACGTAGTCGAGTGCCTGCCGCTGCCCGGCCAGGTCCAGACCGAGTTTCTGGCCGCCCGGCTGGTCTACAAGATGATCGGCTACCGTTTCACCGAATAAATCCACAGCGCCGGGTCTTGACAAGCCTTTTTCCATGATTACTTCTTATGCCTGCAATTGAATACCCTGTTCCTAACAAGGAGGATTTAAAATGAAAATCAGGCCGTTACACGACAGAGTCCTGGTGAAGCGCGTAAGCACCGAGGAAAAGACCAAAGGGGGAATCATCATCCCGGAAACCGGCAAGGAAAAGCCCGCGGAGGCCAAGGTAATCGCGGTCGGCAAGGGCAAGCGCTCCGACGACGGGAAAATCATGGAGATGGACGTCAAGAAGGGCGACCGGGTCCTCTTCGCCAAATACTCGGGCAACGAGATCAAGATCGACGGCGAGGAGCACCTCATCCTGCGCGAGGACGAGGTCCTTGCAATTATCGAGAAATAAAGGAGATATACCATGGCAGCCAAACTGATGAAGTACCGAGAGAATGCTCTTTCCGCGCTGCTGGCCGGGGTGAACAAACTGGCCGACGCGGTAAAGGTGACCCTGGGCCCCAAGGGGCGCAACGCGCTTCTGGAGAAGTCCTGGGGCTCGCCCACCGTGACCAAGGACGGCGTCACGGTGGCCAAGGAGATCGAACTGGAGGACAAGTTCGAGAACATGGGCGCTCAGATGGTCAAAGAGGTCGCCTCCAAGACCTCGGACATAGCCGGAGACGGAACCACCACCGCCACGGTCATCGCCCAGGCCATCTTCCGCGAGGGATGCCGGCTGATCGCCGCCGGTCACGATCCCATGGAGCTCAAGCGGGGCATCGACGAAGGCGTTTCGTCCATCGTGGAAACCCTCAAGAAATCCTCCAAGAAGATCCAGGATCCCAAGGAGATCGCCCAGGTGGGCACCATCTCCGCCAACGGCGACAGGACCATCGGCGAGATCATCGCCGAGGCCATGGACAAAGTGGGCAAAGAGGGCGTGATCACCGTCGAGGAGGCCAAGGGGCTCGAAACTACCCTGGACCTGGTCGAGGGAATGCAGTTCGACCGGGGCTTCCTCTCCCCCTACTTCGTGACCAATCCGGAGAAGATGCTGGTCGAGCTCGAAGATCCCATCATCTTCATCCACGAGAAGAAGCTCTCCAACATGAAGGACATGCTGCCCCTGCTGGAGCAGGTAGCCCGTACCGGCAAGCCGCTCTTGATCATCGCCGAGGACATCGAGGGCGAAGCCCTGGCCACCCTGGTGGTCAACAAGCTCCGCGGCACCCTGGCCTGCTCGGCCGTCAAGGCCCCGGGGTTCGGTGACCGCCGCAAGGCCATGCTGGAAGACATCGCCATTTTGACCGGCGGGCGCATGATCGCCGAAGAACTGGGCATCAAGCTGGAGAACGTCACCCTGAAAGACCTGGGCACCTGCAAGCGCATCACCATCGACAAAGACAACACCACCATCGTCAGCGGCGGCGGCAAGCAGGCCGACATCGCTGCGCGCATCAAGCAGATCCGAACCCAGATCGACGAAACCACCTCGGACTACGACCGCGAGAAGCTGCAGGAGCGCCTGGCCAAGCTGGCCGGCGGCGTGGCGGTCATCCGCGTGGGCGCCGCCTCGGAAGCCGAGATGAAGGAAAAGAAGGCCCGGGTGGAAGACGCCCTGAATGCGACCCGCGCCGCGGTGGAAGAAGGCGTGGTGGTCGGTGGTGGCGTGGCGCTGCTGCGGGCCCAGGCCAAGCTGAAGAAGCTCGAGGTGGCCGAGGGCCGGAAAATCGGCGTGGAGATCCTCTCCAAGGCGCTCGAGGAGCCGCTCAAGCAGATCGCCAACAACACCGGCTGGGACGGCTCGGTGGTCCTGGAGAAGGTCCGCGAGGAAAAGGGCGACTTCGGGTTCAACGCCGCCAATGAGAAGTACGAAGACCTGATCAAGGCCGGCGTGCTCGACCCCACCAAGGTCGTTCGCACCGCTCTGCAGAACGCCGCCTCGGTGGCCGGGATGATGATCACCACCGATGTGATGATCAGCGAGAAGCCCGAGAAGAAGGACCCCATGCCCGCCGGAGGCGGCGGTATGGGCGGTATGGGCGGTATGGGCGGGATGGACTACTGATCGACTCGCCCGAAACATCAGTTTCTACCGGGAGGCCCGGCACTTAGATGCGGGGCCTCCCGGTTTTTTTTCCGATAGATCTTGCGCAGGGGCCTTGGCTGACCATATTGTAGGGGAGAACCTATGCCTCCCGAGGTGGCAGGATGACAGAGAAAAAGAAAGAAGCCGCGGAAGTTCCCGAGGGAGTGATTCAGACCGGCATGTCCGAAAGGGACCTGGCCGAGATACCCGAGGAGCTTCCTATTCTTCCCGTGCGCAACACGGTGCTGTATCCATCGATGGTTCTGCCCTTGATGGTGGCCCGGGGGCGTTCGGTCAAACTGGTGGACAACGTCCTCACCGGCAACCGCATGCTGGGAGTGGTGGCCCAGCGCGATCCCGCCGTCGAGGATCCCGAGGCCAAGGATCTCTACCAGAAGGGGTCCGCGGGGATTATTTTAAAGATGCTCAAGTTCCCCGACGAGAGCATCCGGGTTCTGGTGCGGGGCATGCGCCGCGTCGAGATCAAGGAGATTCTGGGCAAGGAGCCCTATTTCCGGGCCAAGGTGGAGGTGCTGGAGAGCCACCTGGATTCGGGCGTCAAGGTGGAAGCCCTGGTGCAGAACATCCGCCAGCAGTTCTCCAAGCTGATCGAGAGCTCGCCGATTTTGCCCCGCGAGACCCAGGTCGCCGCCCAGAACATCGACGATCCCGGCATGCTGGCCGACTTCGTGGCAACCAATCTGAACCTCAAGCTCGAAGACATGCAGTCGATGTTGGAGGAGCTGGATGTCGCCAAGCGCCTGGAGAAGGTGGCCCACCTGCTCAACCGGGAAATCCAGGTGCTGGAGCTGGGCTCCAAGATCCAGGACGAGATCAAGAGCCAGATCGACCAGAGCCAGCGCGAGTACTACCTGCGCCAGCAGATGAAGGCCATCAAGAAGGAGCTGGGCGAGGACGACGCCTCCTCGCGGGAGATGGAGGAGCTGCAGAAGCGCATCGCCGAGGCGGGCATGCCCGACGAGGCCATGAAAGAAGCCAAGAAGGAGCTCGACCGGCTTTCGCGCATGCATCCGGAGAGCGCCGAGTACACCGTGGCGCGCACCTACCTGGACTGGTTGTGCGAGCTGCCCTGGTCCAAAAGCACCGATGACAACCTGGACATCAAGGACGCCCGGAAGATCCTTGATGAGGATCACTACGGCCTGGACAAGCCCAAGGAGCGCATCCTCGAGTACCTGGCGGTGCGCAAGCTCAAGGACGACATGAAGGGCCCGATCCTCTCCTTCGTGGGCCCGCCGGGCGTGGGCAAGACCTCCCTGGGCCGCTCGATCGCCCGGGCGATGGGGCGCAATTTCGAGCGCATGAGCCTGGGCGGGGTGCGCGACGAAGCCGAGATCCGCGGGCACCGGCGCACCTACGTGGGCGCCCTGCCGGGCCGGATAATCCGGGCCATGCGCAAGACCGGTTCCAACAACCCGCTGATCATGCTGGACGAGGTGGACAAGCTGGGCGCCGACTTCCGCGGCGATCCCACCAGCGCGTTGCTGGAGGTCCTGGATCCCGAGCAGAACTACTCGTTCACCGACCACTACCTGGATCTGCCCTTCGACCTCTCCAAGGTGCTGTTCATCACCACCGCCAACCTGCTGGATCCCATCCCCGGCCCGCTGCGCGACCGTATGGAGGTGCTGGAGCTCCCCGGGTACATCGTCGAGGAGAAGCTGGAGATCGCCAAGCGCCACCTGATCCCCAAGCAGCTTGAGGCCCACGGGGTCACCACCGACCACATCGAGTTCACCGATAAGGCCGTCGCCCGCATCGTCGAGGAGTACACCCGCGAGGCCGGGGTGCGGCAACTGGAGCGCGAGATCGCCAACATCTGCCGCAAGATCGCCATGCGGGTGGCCACCGGCGAGGAAGGCAAGGTGGTAGTCGGGCCCGACGACCTGCACCAGTTCCTGGGAGCCCAGAAGTTCTTCTCCGAGCTGGCCGAGCGCACCGACATCCCCGGGGTGGCCATCGGCCTGGCCTGGACCGCGGTAGGCGGCGAGGTGCTCTTCATCGAAGCCACCAAGATGTCCGGAGGCAAGAAGCTCAACATCACCGGCAAGCTGGGCGACGTGATGAACGAGTCCGCCCACGCCGCATTCAGCTTCATCCGCTCGCGGGCAACCGACCTGGGCATCAATGAGGACTTCTTCGACAAGTACGACATCCACGTCCACGTCCCCGCCGGCGCCATCCCCAAGGACGGCCCCTCGGCCGGCATCACCCTGGCCACCGCCATCGCCTCGCTTCTGACCGATAAGCCGGTGGTCTCCGACCTGGCGATGACCGGCGAGATAACTTTGAGAGGCAAGGTCCTGCCGGTGGGCGGCGTCAAGGAGAAGGTCCTGGCCGCCGCGCGGGTGGGCATCTCCCGGGTGGTTTTGCCCAACCGCAACGAGAAGGACCTGGAGGACATCCCTCCCGAGGTGCTCGAAAAGCTCGAGGTTCTCTTCGTCGAGAACATGGACGAGGTTTTGAAGCTGGCTCTGGGGCCCAAGAAGGAGCCCCACAAGGAAGCCAAGAAGGCCAAGCCGCCCCCCAAGCCCAAGACCACCCCGCAGGCTACAACTTGATCAGCTTGTAGTCTTTCTTCCCCAGCCCGATCTTTTCGCCAAAATCGAAGAGCATCCGGTAGTCCACGTCGTAAACCGCTTTCCAGGGATCCCCGCGCTTTTTGTCCGCCTTGCCGCCCGGTGTCGGCGGAGTCTGTTTCACCAGGTCCGCTGAAGCCACGTCGATGGCCACCGGATCCAGCGAAGCGGCGAAGCCCACGTCGGGCACGAAGGGCACGTCGCTCCAGTCGCAGCAGTCGCAATCCGGCGTGACCGAAATGATGAAGTTCAGAAACCCGACCTTGCCCTTCTTCCCCAGAACCGCCGCCAGGGCGTACTCGGCGGTCTTCTGCATGATGTCCTTCTCCGAGGTCGTCCAGTGAATCGGAATCGCCTCATGCGGACAAGCCGCGGTGCACTCCCCGCACCCGACGCAGCGCTCGGAGTTGATTTTGGCCACCTTCTTCCCCCGCGCCGCCGGAACCAGCTCGATACACCCCTCCGGGCAACGCTCGATGCAGATGGAGTCCCCGTGGCAAAGCTCCGGCTTCACCTTGGGCCGCAAATTCGAATGCAGGATCTGCTTCCCCGCCGGCGTGGCGCAGCCCATCCCCAGGTTCTTGATAGCCCCGGCATACCCGAACAACATGTGCCCCTTCACATGACTGAGCGCGATCATCGCGTCGGCGTCCAATATCCCCGAAGCGATCTTGGCCTTCCCAACCTTGGACCCCGGAACCTCCACCTCGCGGAAGTTCCTCCCGATCAACCCGTCGGCCACCATGATCGGCGCCCCGATGGTTTCGGCGGTAAACCCGTTCAACGCCGCCGCCCGGACATTGTCCACCGCGTCCCGCCGCATCCCGGTATAAAGCGTGTTGGTGTCAGTTATAAACGGCCGTCCCCCACCCTCCTTGATAAGCTCCACCACGGTCCGCACATAAGGCGGCGGCACATACCCCACATTCCCCGGCTCCCCCCAATGAATCTTCACCGCCACCCGCTCCCCCTCGGAAAACAAACTGGCGAACTTAGCCCGCTTGAACAAGTCCCTGACCTTCTCCAACCGGTTGCGCTTCACCGACGCGTGGGCGTCATGGAACAGAACCTTGCTGGCCATTGACTCACCTCCCCTCCCCAGCGTCGATTATCCACTGGACACGTCCAATAGACAAGATACCATTGCTACTGCAACGTCGATAAGCCTATACTCCGGTTGTCGCTGGTGTCTTCAAGAAGGAGAATTGTCTTGAAATGGGGATTGTCGGATCAGATGCGTGAAGATCCTTACAGGATGAAAAGATTCAGAGGCATTGCCTTTTTGGGAAACTACCTGCCAAGAAACTGCGGTATCGCCACTTTCACCTACGATTTGTCAAATGCCGTGTCCAACCAGGCCGGGACAGAGCAGGAAGTCATCGTTGCGGCGATGAACGATATTCCCGAGGGCTACGCCTACCCGGAAATAGTGAAATTCGAGCTCAGGCAGGATCACCAGATCGATTATTCCCGGGCCGCCGATTTCTTGAACTTCAGCCACATCGATGTCGTCAGCCTGCAGCACGAGTACGGCATATTCGGCGGGGAAAAAGGCTCAAATATCCTTGCCTTCTTGCGCGACCTGGCCAGGCCCGTAGTGGTTACTTGCCATACCGTTCTCAAAGATCCCCGGCCCATCCAAAAAGAGCTGCTTTGCGAGATTGCGGCCGAGTCGGAAAAACTGGTCGTGATGAGCAAACTTGCATTCGGGTTCCTTGAAGACGCCTACGGGATACCCCGCGACAAGATTGTGTACATACCCCACGGCATTCACGATGTGCCCTTCATCGACCCCAACTACTACAAAGACAAGTTCGGGGTGGAAGGACGAAAAGTGCTGCTGACCTTCGGCTTGCTCGGTCGCCATAAAGGCATCGAGTACGTGATTGAAGCCCTTCCGGAGATCGTGGCCCGACACCCCAAAACAACCTATGTAGTCCTGGGGACCACCCACCCGGCTTTTGTCAGGAAAGAAGGCGAAGCCTACCGCCTCAGCCTTCAAAGAAAGGTCCGGGATCTGGGACTCGAAGATCACGTTTTGTTCTATCCGCGCTTTGTGGAGCTGGATGAACTTCTGGAATACCTGGGCGCAACGGATATTTTCATCACCCCCTACCTGAAGCTGCAGCAAATCACCAGTGGCGCGCTTTCGTACGCGATGGGCACCGGGAAGGCGATTGTGTCGACACCCTATTGGCATGCCGAGGAACTGTTGGCGGAGGGGCGGGGCTGCCTGGTGCCCCCCGAGGACCCGAAGGCCCTGGCGCGCGAGATCACCGGTCTGTTGGACGATGAAGTGAAACGGACAGCAATGCGCAAGCGGGCCTACAACTATTGTCGCGGCATGACCTGGTCGGCAGTCGCCCGTTCATATCTTGATTTGTTTGACGAGGTCCGACGCCACGTTCCCAAACAGTTTCCACTGGCTTCCGCCATGCGTTCACCGATTGCTCCTACCAACCTGCCTGCACCCAAACTGGACCATGTGCTCAGATTGACCGATGACACCGGGCCGGCGCGCCACGCGCGGCACTCGATTCCCGACTGGAATTACGGGTATTCGTTGGACGATGCCGCTTCAACAATGGTTGCCAGCACGAAGTTTTTCAGAATCTACAGCGACGAAAATGCACTGAAAGTCTCCGAAACTTGCCTGGGCCTTTTTCAAACGCTGATTGGCTACGACAAACCCCCGAAAATATCAGCTGGACTTGATTACGCCCGCAACAAGGTTGGCAGGGCGTCCGAAGATGTGGTCGGCAAGGCGATATGGGCTCTGGGATACGTGGTATGGCAAGGCCCCGAACACCTGGAAGCCACTGCATATGATCTGTTTCACCAGGTACTGCCGGAATCGGCCATGGAGTCCCCCAGAGCTGCCGGCTATGCCATTCTGGGTGCAGCCAACTTTCTGCACAAGTTCGCGGGCGCATCCGCCATAAAGCGCTTCTTGGAAGTCCAGATGACTACTCTGGAAAAACTTGTCACCCGGCCAGACTGGTACAAAACCTGGGCATCTGCGGATTGGCCCATAGTGGCGCAAGCCTACAGCGTGGTGGGAAACCTTCTGGACGACGAGGATTCTCGCGCCGTCGCAAAACGACTGGCTGGAGAATTCTGTGATATCACCGCAAACGGGACGGTGTTCGTCAGACAAGGCGACAATACCGAAGGCGAAGAGCTGCCCATTACTTGCGCAACGTTCATAGAAGCACTGTGTGCAATATACTACGACAAACGGGATCCCCAACTGCTGTTGCCGATTCGATCCGCAGTCGATTGGTTTCTTGGTGCAAATCGACTGAACAAAGCAATGTACAACTTTGCGACCGGTGGGTGCCACGATGCGGTGACGTCCGCCGGTATCAACCGCAATCAGGGTACTGAAGCAACTGTCTACTGCTTGATGGCTTTTCTCTCGCTGAACCAGGTAGTCGGTCTCGAGGAATCTCCCAGGGAAAAGGAACCCAAATAACCATGGGCAAGCCCACAACAGTACGAACCAATGTAAAAATTGATCCGGATGTGTCGCGGGTGTTGATTCGCCCTTTCATTCCGAGTCCCGAGCGGGTTGCAAAAATCATGGCCAGAATCGCCGCCCAACCGGACGACGAGGTCGAGGAACATCTCGACAAGATTTTCAATGATTTTTCCAGCCGGCATATCAAAGTGAAGAAAACCTTCTTGAAGAGATATGAAGAAGTAAAACACCTTCAAATTACGGATTTGGAGCCCAGTCACGAACGAAAACTGCTGATCGGTTCATATTTCACCAGCGAATACTCCCTGGAGTCTGCGGCACTATTCAATCCCTCCATTGTCCCCCATCCGGATCAGTCGAATCTGCCCAGTGGTTCGACCCATTTCATAATGAGCCTGAGAGCGGTCGGCGAGGGTCATGTATCCTCGGTTGAGTTCCGGTGCGGGACCATCGACAGAGACAACAACATTGACATTGAAACCCCTACCGGCTTTGTGGAGACGCCCAGTCTGATCATCAACAAGGAATTTTCAAAGACCATTCTCGGTCAAAAAGTCTTCGATATGGGCTTATCCAATGAGTATTCAAACAAAGTCTTCAGGTTGTTGCCGGAGAATTTCACCTTCCAGGAACTCGAGGATTCCATAGCGGCACTTCACTCCAACGAACCGGAATTTTCTTTCAAGAACACCACCACCAGGGAAAACCTGCTTTGGCTGGCCAGTGCGAACTACGACATTGAATTCGATCCTTCCATTCCTATTGGCGGCCGGGCGCTTTTCCCCAACTCTCCGGTTGAAAAACAGGGGATTGAAGATGCGCGATTTGTGAGATTCGTGGATGCCGACGGTGAGGCCACCTACTACGGGACCGCAACCGCCTGGGATGGAAAAACCATCCTTTCCCAACTCATTGAAACCAAGGATTTCACTACCTTCCGGGTGCGTTCCCTGAACGGTGAAATGGTTAGAAACAAAGGCATGGCGCTCTTCCCGCGAAAAATTGGCGGGAAGTATGCCATGATTTCCAGGCAGGACAATGAAAACATCTACCTGATGTTTTCGGAAAAAATCCAATTCTGGCGAGAGTCCGAAATCATAGTGAGACCCTCATATCCATGGGAATACTACCAAATGGGCAATTGTGGTTCCCCAATTGAGACGGACCAGGGCTGGCTGTTGATCACCCACGGTGTGGGTGCCATGAGAAGGTATGCTATCGGGGCGGTGTTGCTGGACATAGAAGACCCTTCAAAAGTACTGGGAAGGACCAAAGAGCCCTTGTTGATGCCGCAAGAAAATGAACGAGAGGGTTATGTTCCCAACGTGGTCTACTCTTGCGGTTCCATGATCCACGGCGAACAACTGGTCTTGCCCTATGCCATGGCAGACCAGGCATCCCGTGTCGCTTTGATAAACCTGGACGAGCTTCTGGCATACATGCTGGAAAATCGCGCTTGATATGCGCAAGAACCGGAACAATCCCCTGATTACCCCCGCCATGATCAGGCCTTCCAACAGCGGCCTGATCGTGAAAGGAGCATTGAATCCGGGTGCGGTGGAATTCGAAGGTGAAACTCTGCTGCTGCTGAGAATAGCGGAAGGATGCAGAGAGGTTGAGGGGAAAATATCGGTTCCGATCTACAGATTCGATAAAGGCGCCGGAAAACTGGTTGTTTTACAACTGGATGAAGGCGATCCCGACGTTGCACTCAAGGATACGCGGGCGGTTGTCTACCAGGGGAAAGAATACGTATCCACCTTAAGCCATCTTCGACTGGCCAGAAGCAAGGATGGCGTGAATTTTAAAGTCGATGAAGAACCTTTTCTGGCCCCTCGAAATGAATCCGAAGAATTCGGTATTGAAGACGCCCGTATGGTGAAAATCGGTGCCGACTACTACATCAACTACACGGCGGTTTCCAAGGACAGTTACGGGACGGCATTGGTCAGGACCAGGGACTTCGTCGACACCGAGTACCTCGGAATGGTTTTCTGCGTGCCCAACAAGGATGTGTGCATATTCCCGGAGCAGATCAACGGAAACTACTACGCCCTGCACCGGCCTCACAATTCCAGCTTTGGAAGGAGTTCGATCTGGATTGCACGCTCTCCTGATTTGGTCCACTGGGGGCATCACCGCTGTCTGATCCGTCCGGAAAACGATGCATGGGAAAGCGAAAAAATCGGCGGCGGCGCGCCTCCCATAAAGACGGACAAGGGCTGGCTGGAGATATACCACGGAAAGACATTGCGAAATGGGAAGGACTTCTACTCCCTGATGGTCCTGCTCCTGGACCTGGAGGACCCCACCAAGGTCATTTATCGTGGAGACCACCCGATCATAATGCCCGAAGAACCGTACGAAACCGAGGGATTCGTTCCCAACGTGGTCTTTTTGAACGGACTGATCCTCAAAAACAATCAAGACCTGCTGCTCTACTACGCCGCCTGCGATGAAACCACCTGCCTGGCAGAATGCAAACTAAGCGAACTGCTCCCATAGGGGACAGGGTGCCTTTTATCCCTTTTATCTACTTGTAATTACTTTATTAAAACTTGATTGGCGGGGCTTGACATGGGGGAAGTGGTGATTATTTTTCATTCACGATGGACCGGTGTGTGAGCTATATTTTTACAACTCCTTGATAATGCGGAGGTTTTGAGATGGGCAAGTGCATCGGAATCGACCTGGGGACTACCAATTCTGTCGTGGCGGTCA
>Ga0272442_10002008_pt1 | contig 30075 bp, 26 predicted proteins | sample SSMForm2O_FD_200262 | JGI IMG/M metagenome (GOLD analysis project Ga0272442, IMG submission 200262) | Marine sediment archaeal communities from Little Sippewissett salt marsh, Falmouth, MA, United States - SSM-Form-2O | ecosystem: Environmental > Aquatic > Marine > Wetlands > Sediment ...
AGGATTCGGTTTGCTGTGCGCATCCATGGTCGCGCTGTGCGGCCCTCTCATTCTTTACGAGCAGGTGCTGATCTCCTCCACGATTGTAACTTTCCTCATTCTGGGATCTCTGATTTGTCTGGAAGGAACGATCCGGAAGAATGCGGCATTCGCACTGGCCGCGGGGTTGTGTGCGGGCGGCGCTGCACTTGGACAGCCCGGACTCTTAATCATGCCGCCGGCAACAGCGCTCGTACTCATTATAACAAAACCCTCTGACATGAACGGGAAAAGCAGAACGCGAATTGCATGTCTTGTTCTGCTGGGAGCCTTTCTGGCTGTCGCACCCGTTACCATAAGGAACTTTGTAAAAGGAGGAGAATTTGTGCCGGTTTCGTCCAATGCCGGCATGAACTTCTACATTGGAAATCACCCGAAGGCCACGGGCATGATTTCAACTCCCTTTGCCAGCGCAAATGATCCCGGCTCACAGATGCGCATGTTCAGAAAGCTGGCGGAAAAGGGCAGGGGCCGGAGCCTCAGCCCGAATGAAATATCAGCATACTGGTTCGAAAAAACTTTTCACAGCATAGGCAGGCATCCCGCTGGCTGGATTGGAACAATGATTAAGAAAACGCTCCTTTTCATAAACAGATTAGAGGTTCCGAATGTTCTGGACTTTGAACTCGAGCGCAGGTATCAGCCTCCCCTTTACCTCGCGTTCGTTGTTCCAGGCATACTCATACCGCTTGCCCTTCTTGGCATGATTCCGCTCGCAGGCATATTCAGGGGAAGGATCATTCTTGTACCCGTTCTGTGCGCATGGCTGGTGTGTATTCTTTTCTTTGTTTCCGGCCGCTTCAGGGCACCCGTTCTCCCCCTGATGTGCATATCGGCAGGCTATGGCCTGTGGACTTTTTACAGGACAGCCATTCTGCACAGAAGGAAAAAAATCCTGCAGTTGGCGGGCCTGATAATTGCTTTTACAGCAATTGTTCACTATCCCGTGGCCCGGGCCGACAGGGGTTACGAACATTTCAAGATCGGCTCAAGAGCCCACTTGGCGGGCATGGTGGACGTTGCAGAAACGGAATACTCGCTTGCGCTTTCTCACAGGCCCCTTCTCCAGGCAATAAACAACCTTGCACTTCTGAAAGAACAAACGGCCAGGAAGTCTGAAGCATTACGATACTGGAAGATGCTCGAAGCTCATGCACTCAGTGCCGGCAACGAACGCCTGCACAGACGTGCAATCAGAAGCATAAAGAAATTAAAGAATCCGTAATTCATTCACCGGCGGTATTTCTAACGCGCATTTACTGGCTGGCGAGCTGTTCGGGCGGTATTTCGTCCGTTGAGAAAACCTGAATTCCTAGGTCTCCTGAACCACCCGTGAGCACGGCCTTTATGGTGAAGGTTCCCTGCTGGCAGAATTCAACCATTGGATAATTGTCGGATTTTGTATCTTCGACAACGCCCTGTACAATAATGTCCAGATCTGTCCCTTCGCTGCTTGCCCCTATAATCTTGTGGCACTTGCCCTTTTTAAGATCCACTTCAAAGGTCTTGTTTCCACCCGAATGCACTCTTGCGCAGGTCAGAGGACTTACAGCGTAATATGTGGATGCAAAACGCCGGCTGAGCTGTTCCATGAAATAGACTATGTGCGGCCGGCAGGCCAGTGTCGGACCGAGATCGACTTTCTTCTCTTTCTTTTCAGGCACTGCGGCCGCTGCCATCTTCCCGCTCTTTTCGGGCCCGGCAACTCCTCCATCCACATTTTCGGCAACGGCTGTTTCGACCGCGGGTTTCTTAAGGGGTTTTTCGGGCTCGATTTCCTCTAAATACTTCCTGAGAGAAGGATGGACAGAGTAGGAATCCCTCAGCATCCTGAGTTCAGCCAGTGCCCTGAGTTCCTTTCCCTCGGCAATTATGGGGTCAAGAAGCGAAAGTCTTTTTGTATAATCATCCAGGATCCTCTGTTCTGTCTGGAAATCCGAAAGCGTGAGCCTGCAGGCATTGTATGCATCACAACTCCTTGCTCTGTCTCTGTTGATTTCCTTCGCAAAATCCTGGGCCTCAAGCGCTGCCTCGCTTCCCTGCGGCCCGGTCAGCGACGGCATCGGTCTTGATTGAAGAAGCTGACTGCAGTCCTCGGACATAATAACGCCTACGGGGGGCGGACAGCTTATCTCCTCTCCGGAGGGGCCGGAAGAAAAGCCCTGAGACATGTCAACGGATCCGCAAGCCGTCGTCATAAGGGCAACTGCAGCTATGGCCCAAACAAAAGAATGAGATGTTTTCATTATTTCCCTCCACCTTTTTCCTGTTTACCATGTATCATTTAGTAATGTTCCGTAAAAGGCGTATTTTAATATATCACGCAAACATGAACATATAAGCATACACTTTTCGATTCAGTCGTCGAATAAGCATACATACTGAATATATGTTCAGGCACAGATAAACTCTGTTGCCCATGATGCCTTTCAGGGTGTATAGTGGAAAATCGAAAATTGATTTCCCATTCGTCGAGAGAGGCGGATGTTCAGTATATACGGAGGACATAAGCAGTTTCTGTGAATCAACGGGCAAAGTTCAGAAAACAATTCGTTTTCATTAACATAGTGGATAACATCCAGATTTTTTTTTCAGATAACTTTTTCCCGTTGTTTACATAGGTCGGTTGTGAAATAAAACGGGCCTGATCCTTTTCGGACAGCATTGTGTCTGAAAAATTTTTTATGCCTCTAATACCGGATTATTCCGCCTCCATTGAATGGGTATGAATACAGGAAATGGAGGAACGTCATGCTGTACATTACTGTCGCGTCTGTTGCCGGAATTATTGTCGGAGCCGCAATCTCATATATTATTTTCAGAACTTACGCGAAAAAAAGCGCTAAATCCATTGAAAATCAAGCGACCGAAAACCTTGATCGCGCCGCCAGGGAAGCCGGGACCGTTATCCGGGATGCAGAGCTGGATGCAAAAGATATCAAACTGCGCGCGCGCACCGAAATTGAGGAGGAGCTGAAGGAGTCCAGGACAGAGCTTAAGAAGAGCGAGGAAAGACTCTCACGCAGGGAGGAGAATCTTGAAAGGAAGCGCGAACTTCTCAGCAGCAGGGAGCTGGAATTCGAAAGGCGCGAGAAGAACGTAATCAGGAGCGAGGAAAGGCTGAAAAAACGGGAACAGGAGCTGAAACGGAAAAACGACAGCATCCAGTCCAGGCTGGAGGAGGTTGCCGGCCTCAGCCACGAAGATGCGAGAAAGAAGGTAATACAGCAGGTTACGGACGAAGCCAAGCGTGAGGCGGCTCTCGAAATCAAAAGGATCGAGGACTCGGCCAGGGAAGAAGCAGAATCCAGGGCCAAGAGAATCATCAGCATCGGGATACAGCGCTATGCAGGCGAACATGTGCAGGAAAGGGCCGTCAGCGTTGTTCAGCTTCCATCCGACGAAATGAAGGGCCGCATCATAGGCCGCGAGGGCAGGAATATCCGTGCACTCGAAGCGGCAACCGGAATGGAGCTGATAATAGATGATACCCCCGAAACAGTCGTGATTTCGGGGTTTGATCCCATACGCAGGGAGATCGCCCGGATAACGCTGGAAAAACTGATACAGGACGGAAGAATCCACCCGACGCGGATTGAGGACCTTGTCGTAAAGAGCAGGGCCGAAGTCGATAAGGCCGTCAAGGAAGCCGGGGATCAGGCCATCCTGGAGCTGGGCATTGCGCGGGTTCATCCGGAGATGGTCAAGATGCTGGGAAGGCTGAAATACAGGTACTCATACGCTCAGAACGTTCTGCGCCATTCCGTTGAAGCAGGCTACATAGCCGGACTGATGGCTGCCGAGCTGGGAGTGAACATCAAAAAGGCCCGAAGGGCGGGACTGTTCCATGACATAGGAAAGGCCATGAGCCACGAAACGGACGGCTCACACGCGCTCGTGGGTGCCCGGTTTGCAAAGAAACACGGCGAAGATCCAGTTGTAATCAACGCGATAGCCGCTCATCATGAAGAAGAGCAGCCCGAAACCGTAATCGCCCATCTCATTGCAGCCGCAGACGCCCTTTCCGGAGCAAGACCCGGTGCCAGAAGGGAAATGCTTGAATCGTACGTGAAAAGACTCGAGGATCTTGAACGCATATGCACAAGTTTCAAAGGTGTGGATAAATCCTATGCGATTCAGGCGGGTCGCGAAGTACGCGTAATGGTGGAAAGCGATCAGATAACGGATTCTGATTCCGTAATGCTTGCCAAGGACATCGCCGGTAAGATAGAGGAAGAACTCACTTATCCCGGACAGATCAAGGTTACCGTTATTCGTGAAACCAGGGCCACCGGCTACGCGAAATGATTCAATCGATCAAAGTACTCATGATCGGTGATATCATCGGGAAACCCGGCCGCCTGGCGATTCAGAAGCTTCTTCCCCGGATAGTGGCTAAGAGCGACGTCGACCTGGTGATTGCAAACGGCGAAAACGTCGCCGGCGGACTGGGTATCACAATCGAGACGGCCCGGAAAATCTTCTCCTGCGGAGTGGACGTAATAACAACGGGTAATCATGTCTGGAAGCACAAGAAAGTTTATGACTATCTTGACGAGGAGCACAGGATCCTGAGGCCGGCCAATTATCCAGTGCAGAACCCTGGCCGTGGATGGGGAGTGTACACCACTTCGGGCGGTGTAAAAATCGGCGTACTGAATCTTAACGGCAGGGTGTTCATGGATCCCCTGAACTGTCCTTTCTCGGAAGCTGACAGGGCAATAAAGGAAATGCGCACTGAAACCAGCAGTATTATCGTCGATTTTCACGCTGAGGCTTCAAGCGAAAAACAGGCGATGGGATGGCACCTGGACGGCCTGGTCAGTCTGGTTGCCGGAACTCATACACATGTTCAGACTGCTGACGAACGAATACTGCCCGGCGGTACCGGATATATCACGGACATAGGTATGACGGGGCCCATGGATTCAGTAATCGGTATGCAGCGTGATGCCGCTCTTTTAAGACTTCTTTACGCGATGCCGAGCTCCATGAAACCGGCAAGGAAAAACATCCAGCTTCACGGAGCACTCGCCAGGATTGATTCAGGTACCGGAAAGTGTACGGGCATAGAAAGGATAAGCAGAAAGCTGGATTCTACTCATCCAGACGGTGATGACTCCTCAGATAATCCCTGAATCTCACGGCATAATCCCTGGCTGCCCTGTGCGGATCCATTCTCAGATACCGGGCCATTTCGAATACGAATCCACGCGTATAAACCAGGGCGGGAAGATCATCATAGCTTTCTTCCTCGATGGCATTAAGGTATGTATTGCTTATCTTCGTGCGCTGGCTGATCTCGGCCAGTTCGATTCTCATTTCTTCGCGAACAGTGCGCAGAAGCGAACCCGTTATCTCCACATCCGGATCGATTTCGGGAGGTTCCAGCCTGATAGACCTATCGGTGACCTCTGCCGATTCCCTGTTGATTGAAGCAGCTTTTGGCGGACGGGCCGGGAGACCATCCGGAAAAACCATCCGGTCATAGCGCCGCCTCTTCATCGGATCACTCAACGTTACGTATGCTTCTTCTATCTGGCGCATTACGTCGTTATGCTGTCCAGCGTTTAGAATACCCGATGCGGCGAGTGAGCCTGGAGAGTAGATGTCCCTCAGCTTACGGTAGGAAGTACGGACCTCATCCTCGGTGGCGCCTGGATATATCTCCAGCGTATCGTAATAAGTATAGGCATCCGAAGGCAGCGGAGGAGGATCAGGAAGATCTCCGCTTTCCAGCACCAGCAGCCTCCTTACTATCTTCTCCAGGTTCTTTGAAGCCTTTGCACCAGGCTGTTCGATGATGAAGGGTTTCAGCCGTCTGGCGTTCATTATTACGGTGTCATCGTGCTCGACGTGTCCCAGAGGAACAAGACGTATTCCAAGCCTGCGTCCGCATACGCTGACCATTGATTCAGCAAGTTCCATATCGCTGGAAAGCCTCGTATCGTTTACTATTATGCAGGGCATGAACTGATGCCGGATTCTTTCGGCCTTTTCCTTCAGTCCGTGTATGGAGCTGAGGGCGCTGCACAGATCCAGGGGCGTCATGTAGTTTATGCCGCCTGATACCAGTTGACGGATCTCCTCCCTTTCATTTTCCTCAAGTCCTTCCATGCCCAGAAACCTTTCCAGATACACGGCTGAAATGAAACGGTATGTCTGCTCAACGGACGAAGGTTCGGGACGGATCATGACGACGGGAACGGACGCCTGTGCAAAGTGGTAAACGGCCGCGGGATCAATACCCGGCGGCAGATCGACAAGCATGTAGTCGGCTTCTATCGATGCGAGCATGAGACTCACATTCTCCCTGATTTCCTTCAGGTTCCGTGAGATGCCGAAGTAATCCCCGGGGCCGGCGATAAACTCAAGACCCGGAATGTTGGTGGGAGTAACTATGTCATGTATTTCTGCCGTGCGTGAACCGATCAGACTGCCGATGTCTGACGAAGGAAATTCAATGCCGAGTGCGACATGGAGCGCGGGAGATGTCCAGTTCAGATCGACCAGTACGACCTTTTTGCCAATCTGCGCAAGGTAGACGCCAACGTTCGCTGCAATAAGGGTCTTTCCGGCCCCACCCCTGCCCGAGCCTACGGCAACAACACGACAGATTCTGGTATTTTCTGAACTCACCCCGGTAACGTCCTTAACAAACCTGTCAGATGGGCGGACCGTCGACGACGGTTTCTTCCGTTATCATCCATCTGTCCTTGTCGTCTTTCTCCCATTTGTGCTGGAACACGGTGCTCTTCAGTACCTGCTCATCCGCCCTGAACCAGGAAACCCTTATCTGAACAATGGCTATCTCTTTTTCCTTGTCGTACACCTGGCGGACAACCTGGTATCCGGATATGGAGATGTCCCTGCCCCAGTCCTTGTGTTTCTCGAAAAACCTTTCATGCTCATCCTTTGGAATATAAAGGAGCATGTCGTCCATCTTCCCCCACTTCATGCCTTCGTTGTACATGTTAATGGCATCGATGAGTTTTTCCTCGTTTGTATAGCCTCCGGCGCAGGCGTACACCGCCGACATGATAATTCCGGCATATAACAGGACCATGGATCTTTTCATTTTCTTCTCCTGTAAAGCATACTGTACCCGAAGACAGCAGCTGATACGAAAACGGGAACAGCAGTTCGTTCACGCATATACAATTTACTTCAGTATTCTCTTTTTTCCAACCGCGGATCGGACAATGAGCCAGCCGATCACGCACAGTGTGGCAAATGATACTATGCCACCCGGAACCGCGGGCCACTGTGGACCGATGCCTTCAAACGTCCTGCCCATTGCAAAGGCAATGGCCGCAGCTCCTATGCCCATAAGGCCCTCGCCCGCTATCAGGCCCGAACCGAACAGCACCCCCTTTTCCTTTCTTGCGGTCTTTTCCGCCTCGTCACCCGTATATCTCTCTTCTACCGCGTAACGAAGGATTCCACCGAGAAAAACCGGAACCATTGCCGCCAGGGGAAGATATATCCCGACCGCGAATGGAAGCGGGGGCAGACGCATCACGGCTGCCACTATCGCAAGTGAAACGCCGATTAACACGAGCGTCCAGGGCAGATCACCGGAAAGAACCCCGTCAATAATTGTTTTCATCAGCGCGGCCTGCGGCGCGGGCAGGTCGATTGATCCGAAGGTGAACTGTTCTCCCAGCAGTCTCACCACGTAGCAGATAACGGTTGCAGAAAGGCATGCGCCCACTACCTCACCAACCTGCTGTTTCCACGGGGTGGCCCCGATTATGTATCCGGTCTTCAGATCCTGTGAGATGTCACCCGCTATCGAAGCGGCCACGCACACCACGGTTCCGATGGTGAGAGCTGCAACCCTGCCCGTCATATCCGTCCAGCCTGCAAGGTAAAAGGCTGTCGAAGTCCCCAGCAGTGTCACTATGGTCATGCCGCTCGTGGGATTTGAAGAGACGCCAATCAGGCCCACTATGCGTGACGAAACCGTCACAAACAGAAATCCGAATACTATAACGGCCGCAGCTGCGCACAGACGCATGCCGAAGGAACTTCCCGGCCCGGCAATGTACGGCAGTACTATTACGGCAAGAGCAACGAGAACGAGACCGGCAAGAATGACGGGGGCGGGCAGATCCCTGTCCGTTCTCCTGCCCGTGGACACTGCGGCTGCAGCCCGCCTGCCCTCCCTGGAAAGCCCTTTCAGACCAGCGCTCAGGGATTCGTACATCATTGGCAGTCCGCGTGCCACCGTGATTATGCCCGCGCCCGCCACGGCTCCTGCGCCGATGTATTTTACATAATACTTCCATATCTGATGCGCATCCATCTGACTTATTGGAATTGAAGTATGCGATCCTATCGCGGTGGCAAGGGGTTCTCCAAAATACGCTATCAACGGTGTAAGCACAATGGCGCTCAGCAGGCCTCCGGCCACCATGATTGCGGAAATGCGGTAGCCGAGTATGTAACCCACGCCCAGAAGAGCGGGTGAAGCCTCGGAACCGATTTCGGCCTTTGGAAGCGCCGGTACCGGAAAATGAAACCGATCGGGCCAGAGTTTCAGAAAACCCGCCAGGAGCTTGTAAATAAACCCGGCAGCCATTCCGGTGAAAACGGGTCTGGCCTGTGCCCCACCCTGATCCGCTGCCACGAGCACGCGTGCGCTGGCTGTTCCCTCCGGGTATGGGAGATTTCCATGCTCCTTTACGATGAGAAAGCGGCGCAGGGGTATCATGAGAAGGGTTCCAAGAACGGCCCCGCTCATTGCAAGCACCATCATCTGCACAAGGGGCGGATCAAATCCCCACATGAAAAGCGCCGGAAGCGTGAATATGACTCCCGATGCCACGGATGATGCTGCTGAACCCGTGGACTGTGCGATGTTGTTCTCAAGGATTGTAGAACTGCGGAATATTTTCATCCTGGCCAGGGCGCCGAAGACCACAACGGAAATGACTGCAAGGGGAATAGAGGTGCTCACGGTGAGCCCGACGCGAAGGCCGAGGTAGGCATTTGCAGACCCGAAGACCATGCCGAAGATCGAACCCACAACCAGAGTCTTTATATTGAGATCCGGCAGTACGGTTGAAGCCGGAATGAACGGAGTGTGACCGGCGGGGGTTGTGTCGTTCGAATTCATCCGTTTTCCTTTTCGCAACAGTGATTGTGTTTAATAACATGCATAATGTAAATGCAAATCGTAATTGTTCATAATCATTAAAGTATAATGCTTCATGACAGGATCACGGCATTTGTTTCATTTACATTAATAATGTGAAAGTTTATAATTTTTGGATAGACCATGAAGTTATCATTCCATGTACTCACCATTTTCTTACTGCTCACCGCGGGCGGATGCGGCGGCATTTCTCCCGAAAGCGCTGACTGTGATACGAACTTTGACTGTCCCGAAGGCTATGAGTGCCTGGAAGGTGAATGCATGCCGCGAGCGGACATAATGGACGCATATGCCGGTTCCGACACTGATACGGACACGGACATGGATACAGATACAGACACCGACACGGATAACGATACAGATTCCGACTCAGACACGGATACAGATGTCGACACAGACACTGACACGGACAGCGATACTGACACTGATACTGATACTGACGCAGACGCAGACATCGACACCGACGCTGATGCCGATGCCGACGCTGATGCCGACGCCGACGCTGATGCCGATGCCGATGCTGATGCAGACCCCTGCCTAGGTGAGATAGCGAAGTTTGATTTCGAGACCTCCGGAGACGGATTCACCGAAGGCGGTCAGAGGTCGAGCTGGGAATGGTCAGTATATGATGCCGGTATAGTACCATTGAAATTCAGGCAGACTTCAGCGGGAGTGTGGGCCACTGAAGACTGCCAGGAACTGACAGGGACTACGTGTTATGACCAGTATCATTCGCGTTGCGAAGAGTCATATATAGAATCACCCGCAGTCGACCTGAGTGAATGTGCAGGTCGCAGTGTCCATGTGGAAATGGAGCTGTATTATGACTTTGCTGATGACATTGCTGAGAGCGGATCAGACGGCGCAAGCGTGCGCTTTAAAAACAAGGAAGATGAATGGGTCGAAGTCATTCCCGAAGGTGGATGGGATGGAAATATCAGTCTGAGTACGTCAGACTGCATCGGAACAACCTCTTTCTCATTCGATGACGAAGGTGGATTCACGAACAGCGGCGACGAGGTGTTTCCTCCTCCCGTAAAGCAGTTCATCCTGGGCGACAGCGACCTGTTTCACTCTGATTTCCGGCTGCGAATATACATGGTGTCCGACCGCTGGTACGTGGAAGACGGTATTTACGTGAACGATGTGGTAATAACGGGTCATCAGAAAAAATGAGCGTTCTGCATAACGTTCCGGACACGCGGTCATATTCGCATTGTCCTGTCAGAACGGGCGTCATCATTATCTTTCTCGGCACCCTGCTGCTTTTTTTGCACTCATGCCGGGGAGATGTTCCCGCCGGGTCCTGTTCAGAGGACAGTGAATGTTCTAAAGGTGAGAAATGCATAAACGATGTCTGTGTGCCCGCGGACAGTGACGGGACGGGTAAGAAAGAAGCGGGCAGCGATACTGACACTGACTCGGATGCCGACACTGACTCGGATGCCGACACTGACTCGGATGCCGACACTGACTCGGATGCCGACACTGACTCGGACGTGGATACGGATTCTGACACGGACACTGACTCTGACACCGATTCGGACACGGATGCTGATACGGATTCCGATGCCGACGGTGATGCAGACGCGGATGCGGATGAGTGCACGGGCGTAATCAAATCATTCTCCTTCGAGACCTCCAGCGAAGGGTTTACGGAAGGGGGAACCCGCTCCAGCTGGGTATGGACGAATCTTGCCACCGGGCCGGATTCGGGTCCTGCGGATGGTGCATGGTCCACGGATGACTGCCGACCCATGCAGGACAAGGACTGCTATCCCCTGAATCATTCGCGATGCGAAGAATCCTTTATTGAGTCTCCGTACATCAACCTTAGCCAATGTGACGGACTTGTTGTAACGGTTGAGATGCACGTGATTTACGATTTCGAAGACGACGTGCGCGAAGACGGCACGGACGGCGCCACCGTAAGATTCTTCAACCACAACAGCGCCTGGGTCGAGGTGGAACCGGAAGAAGGATGGGACGGGGACATTGATGTGGAGCAGTCGGAATGCAACAACTCCGAACCCTCGGAGTCGGTTGACTTCACCCTGAATTCAGAGGGCGGATTCACGAAAGAAGATGACGAAATGTCCGTACCCGTTGTAAAATCTTTCAAGTTTACCGGCACGGACTTCTTTCACGAGTATTTCAAGTTCAGAATCTACATGGTTGCTGACGAGGATTACATAGACAACGGCATTGCAGTAACGCTGATAAATATCACTGCCGGGTAAAAAGCATTCCGGTTCATGAAAATTCACAACGAACAGATGAAGGTTGAAGGTCAGAATTTTCAAATACTGGAATTCGAGGAAGTCGTTTCAACCAATCTTGAGGCAAAGCGCCTCGTGCGCTCGGGATGCACGAGGCAGACGGCAGTATGGGCGCACACTCAGACATCGGGCCGTGGCCGTATGGACAGGAAATGGGCGTCCGCACAGGGAGGAGTTTACGCGACATTCATACTCCGGCCTGTGGATCTTTCTCATTCCTTTTGTCTCGGACTGGCCGTCCGTGACGAGCTTGAAGATAACGGGATAAGGGCCCTTTTAAAATGGCCAAATGATGTTCTTGCCGGTAACGCGAAAATCGCGGGAATACTGGGAGAGGTAGAAAAAGACGCGCTGTGCCTCGGCCTGGGGCTGAACGTGAACCTGGGACTCGATTCAATAAAAACGGCCGGCCTGGAACAGATCGCGACCTCCATGGTGTTGGAAAAAAAAACAGGGCCCGACGCTTATGAGATCCGCGCTCTTGTCGAAAGCATTGCGGGACGCTTTTCATCACAGATGAAGCGCCCGAAGGATGAACTGATTAAAACATGGAAACAAAACAGTGCGACCATTGGGAGCTACGTACGCATCGAGACTAATGAGGGATTTATTGAGGGAAAGGCCGTGGATCTCGGACCGGATTTCGAGCTTGTTGTACACACCGGCCTGGGCAGAAGAAACATCCTTGCCGGCGACTGCATCCACCTCAGGAGCCCTCAGGGTGTTGTGTGACTGTCTTTTTTTTATAAGATACTGTAATTCATGGATAATTATATCACTGTCAGAGTACTTGAATATGAATTTCTATACTGCAAGAATAGTCCTACTCATGGGGAGGTAAAGGGAGGTGAAGATTTTGCGAAGGTCAGTGATAATCATAGTACTCGTATTTTTTTTCGCATTTTCGTTAACCGCTTCGGCCGCCGACACAGACATGATTTTCGTGCTGACGGGCTATCCCGGAACCACGAAGCAGGCACAGGGGCACATAGACAGATTTTTGCGTCACGCGGAAAAGGTTCTTGGATGGAAGCAGGGCAGTTCCAGCGGCGCCTATTACTCTGATCCGGTTGAAGGCCCGAAGCACCTTAAATCCGATTCACCCGGAATGGCCGTTGTAACGCCCGACATCTATCTTAAATACAGAAAAAATCTGAAAATGAAGATCGTCGCAAAGGTCAGAGCCGCCAACCGGGGCGAAGAGCAGTATTCCGTTGTGGTGAAAAAGGGCACTGTAAAGTCTCTTGAAAATCTCAAGGGGAAAAAAGTCGCCGGAATGATTCTTTCCGATCCCGTGTTCGTCTCCAGCATCATTTTTTCCGGAAAACTCGCGGCATCGGATGTTGAGGTCATTCACCAGCCAAGGCCGCTTTCCGGGCTCAGAGCCGTTAACAGGGGCAAGGTCGATGCGGCCGTGGTTGACCAGGCGGTTGTAAAACACATGAAGACGCTTTCATTCGGTGCAGACCTTGAAGTCATTCATACTTCAGTAAAACTGCCGCCACCCGTTGTTGTTTCCTTTCCGTCAGGCAGAAAAAACGTATCAATTTTCAAAAGCAGGATGGATAAGCTCTGCGGATCCGGTGAAGGAAAACAAATCTGCACTTCCATACAGCTTTCATCCATCGAGAAAGCATCTGAAAAGGATTACGCCTCAATACTCTCTTTATATGAAGGAAAGTGAACTGTAAGTCCCGTTATTGATCAGGCCGCCAGAAGCCCGACTGCATCCTGACCCAGCTGATTCCTGAGCTTATTCATGGCCCGCTTTTCCAGCTGCTTGACCCGCTGCTTTGACACCCCCATCTCGTCGCCGATCTCCTTGAGCATAAGAGGGGGATCCATGAAAAACCTGGCTTCCAGAACACGCTGTTCCCTTTCGTCCAGGTTTTCAATGGCCGTCTGAAGCTTTGCATGAAGATCCGCGTTCACTTCGAGATCGGCCAGGACTTCCTCCTGATTTTCCTCCACCGCGGGCATGAGGTCTCCGAGCGAACTTCCGCCTTCCCTTACCGGAGCGTCCAGAGAGGAATCCCTCCGAGTCATGTACATGTCCATCTCATGAACGTCACCGATGTCAACTCCCGTCTCCTCGGCAACGGCCTCTTTGAGGTCTTCTTCATTGCTGATGCCCGAAGCTGCCATTTTCCCCTTCAGCGACCTCAGCTTGAAAAAAAGAGCCCTGTGAGCGCGCGCGGTGCCGAGCTTGAAAATGCGCCAGGTGCCCATGATGAAGGCATGAATGTAACTTCGTATCCAGTACACGGCGTACGATATGAGCCTGTAGCCTTTTTCAGGGTCAAACCTCTTGACCGCCTGCATCAGGCCCACGCTTCCCTCCTGTATGAGGTCAAGCATTCTTGCGCCGTACCCCTTGTATTCATTGGCTATTTTAACGACAAACCTGAGGTTCGACGTCACCAGCCTGTGCGCTGCGGACACGTCCTGGTCACTTTGCCATCTTCTGGCAAGCTCATACTCTTCCTCTTTTGTAAGCAGCGGATAACGGCGTATTTCAGCCATGTAGCTGCTTAGAGGATCGTACATTGTCAGCGAACGCGCAGTCATATCAGATCATCTCCTTTCATAAATTAATCTAATCACGGCTTACGACCGGTCAAGTGCCTGTATCACTCTGATATTAAATAGAAATAATGCTTTTCAGGTAGTCCGGTGTATATGGCGTCAATCTTGACATACACCTGAATCACAGAATAAATACGGAAAATTGTGCATTGGCTAGTTTTAGTGAAAAAGGAGAGGCAACAGAATGTATGATGAAGGGCTCAGAATCGTCATCGTCGGCCTGGGCGGCGTGTTCGCGGTACTCATCTGCCTCTACATGGTTATCGTAATTCTCGGAAAAAGCCTTTCGGCTTCAAAAACAAAAGGCGGCGACAAGTCCGGGAAAAGCTAATAAAGGAGGGTTCTTATGGCAGACGTAGTAGCTCCCATGGTCGGAAAGGTAACACAGATACTGGTCAATGCCGGTGATCAGGTAAACGAGGACGATCCCGTAATCATGATAGAGGCCATGAAGGTGGAAATGCCCGTGGTCGCTCCTGAAGCCGGGACGGTTAAAGAGATCAAGGTAAGCGTAGGTGATACGGTCGAAGGCGACAGTGTTCTCGTCGTCCTGGAGTAACAGGCCGGCTTTCAGACCTTCTCCTGAATCTGAACCAGAATACAATTTCACATAATACGGGAGACGGAAATTGGATCAGCTATACGCGTTTCTCCAGCAGACAGGCATAGCGAATCTTTCTTGGCAGGCCCCCGTGATGTGGGTCGTAGGCTGCATTTTTGTCTGGCTGGCAATAAAAAAGAATATCGAGCCCCTGCTCCTTCTGCCCATAGGCTTCAGCGTGATCATGGTGAACATGCCGCTCGGAGGACTTCTGAACCCGGGTGGTCATGATCATCCTATGGGGCTGTTCAGGTTCATATACCAGTACGGTCTCGAAACCGACGTGGTGCCCTGCATGATCTTCCTGGGCCTGGGTGCGCTTACGGACTTCGGTCCCCTTATTGCAAATCCCAAGACACTGCTTCTGGGTGCAGCCGCTCAGTTCGGTGTCTTCGCTGCATTCTTCGGTTCCCTGCTGCTGGGATTCAGCATTCCGGAAGCCTGTTCCATCGGAATAATCGGCGGAGCGGACGGACCTACGACAATTTTCACCACGGTGAACCTCGCACCTCATATACTCGGGGCAACTGCCATATCCGCCTACTCGTACATGGCCATGGTTCCCATAATTCAGCCGCCCATCATCAAGGCTCTCACATCGAAAAAGGAACGCGGCATCACGATGAGGCAGCTCAGGCCGGTTTCAAAGACAGAGAAGATTCTTTTCCCGCTGGCAGTAGCCCTCGTGGTGTGCCTTATTGTGCCTGCGGCTACGCCCCTCATAAGCATGTTCATGCTCGGTAACATCATGATGACGTCGGGAGCGGTGGAAAGGCTCACCAAGACCGCGCAGAACGACCTGATGAACATTGTGACGATCCTTCTCGGCATTGGTGTGGGGTCCACGATGCTGGGAGAAGTCTTTCTCACCTGGAATGTCATCAAGGTTTACATACTTGGTCTCGTGGCCTTCAGTTTTTCCACTGCGGGAGGAGTCATCTTCGCAAAAGTCATGAACCTGTTCCTCAAGGAAAAAATCAATCCCCTGCTTGGATCCGCGGGCGTAAGCGCTGTGCCCATGGCCGCTCGTGTATCACACAAGCTCGGCCAGGAAGCGAACAAGAAGTGCTACATACTCATGCACGCCATGGGACCAAACGTGGCCGGCGTAATCGGAACGATAGTCGCCGCCGGGATCTTTATTTCTCTTGCCAAATAGGGCGTCAACCGCCCGGTGAAATCACGCTGAATCCTGTTGAGGCAGCCTTGCAGTGCTCTTCCAGAAGCCCGGCATAGCGGCCGGCCCAGAACTCGAGCTCTGATACCTCCATTGCAGCTGGTGCATAGATAACGGCGATTACGTTACGGGTCCCGTCACCCGTCTTCGTGGACATGGAATCCTTTACGGGATTTCCGCACGGCTGCCACAGCTTCCCGTCTTTTCTGCAGACGAGGAGAAGATCCTCCAGGTCGATTGTCTGACCCGATGGATTGAAGATGTAGTTCTCGCCCTTTTTCCCGTGTCTGAGAAGAAGCTGTATCCCGCTCTTGTCCACGTCGAAGATGCTGCCGGGCAGCCCGGATTCAAGGCTTATTGCATTGTTGACGTCCACCGGGCAGTTTATTGACGGAAAGCTTCCCTTTAATGCAGCACCCAGAAGAAATTCGCTCGCAGGCTTTCCCCTGCCGCTCGCCCTGTACTTTCCGTTTTTCAGCATCCTGCGTACGAGCGTCTTCATGTCGTCCGGCCAGAGTGAGTCACCATTTTCTATCGTCTTCTGAACTATCTCGCTGACAAAGGACGGCAATGGCGTATTGCACGTGGCCATCGAGATGTCCTCGGCCCAGACAAGGGCGGGCAGGCATGGATTGGGATCGAGTTCCCGGTCGATTGCAAGTTGTGCTTCCATTTGTGACCGTATCTCCGCGCTTTCAGGGTTCAGGTCTACTGAACCGTGACAGGAATTTCCAGCCGAAATCGGAAGCGTTAAAGGGGGCCATTGTTCCGTCTTCGGGCGAAGAGGCGATTCCCGCCCTGGCATGCCCCATGTCTTCTACAATGCAGTACCGGATGAATATGTCGTCCAGATCCGGGTGGGAATACACTTCGCACCCCGCATCGTTGATCACGGGTACCGGGTCCATTTCGTTTACGCCGACCCAGTAGTCCCTTGCCTCCTCGGCGTAGTCGGTAGAAAAGATACCGTCGTTTTCCCCGTGAATTATCGACAGAGATCTCGGCCCGCTGGGCGACCTGCACGATGTCTTCACACCGCCCGATTCAATCTGGTAGGCCGCGAACATCTCCGTGACAATAAACATCAGCCTGGAAGCGAGAAAGGCCCCCATCCCGAAACCGTGCAGGTAGACCCTGTCCTCGTCAATGCACCAATCTGCGAAAAGATCCTTTAACAGCTCCGGGGTCAGGAAGATGTCGTCCGCCTTGTTGCTGTGCTCCATGCCCGTGTTCCAGGCCGGCAGACCGGAGTCCGGGTTGGGCGCGCCCTGTATCGCGAGCACCATGAAGTTCTCTTTTTCCGCAAGCTCTTTCAGGCCGGTCAGTTCCATATGATTATCAACCTGTTCCCCATAGTCATGAAAGCTTAAGAGCAGGGCCGACGGTGTCTCGTGATCATAGGATTCGGGTACAATGAGTCGGTATGTCCTCTGGTTGCCGAAAAAATCTATCGTAATGGTTTTATCGTACCCTCCCGCGGCACCGTTGCCGCAGCCGGATTTGGGGCCCGCGTCCTGGCCGCTGTCGGCAATGTCCGCGTCGGCGTCTGCATCCGTGTCTACGTCGGCGTCCGCGTCCGCGTCCGCGTCGGTTGATGCGGCGTCCTGCGCCTTTTCAACATCCGTACCGGCATCTCCTGATTCAGCGTCTTCATCAGTGCACGAAAATGCTGCCAGACATACGCTGCACAGGAAGGACAGAATGATCTTTACTTTGCATGGTTTTCTTTTCACTTTGTTCATTTTTTTATCCTTAAGTTGATACATGCATTCTATACATCCGGACAGCAGCCTGCAACGATTCCATGTTTTCGTTAAGCAACAATGCTGGAAAATTTCAAAGGAAATATAAAATGATTATTCACGTCACGATAATGATGTATATAATAATTCATTGAAAGGCTATTATTAAACAATGAAGAACATACCCGTTCAAAAAATATTATCACGCAGACAGTGCCTCGGATTATGCGCGGGCGCAGGCGCTTTTGCAGCCATTCCGTTGACACTGCCGGCCCGGGCCGCTGCAGATATCGACAATACCGCTCCCGCCGCCTTCTGGGAGAAGATGCGCATGGACAGGGTTACGTGCACCCTGTGTCCGACCGGGTGCATCATAAAGGAGGGTAAAAGAAGCGACTGCCTCGTAAGGGTGAATATCAAGGGAGAACTCCGGACCCTCAACTATGCACGCCCCTGCTCCCTCAACAACGACCCGGTGGAAAAAAAGCCGCTGTTTCATTACCGGCCGGGAACACTCTCATTCTCACTTGCAACCGCGGGCTGTAACCTGAAGTGCAAATTCTGCCAGAACTGGCAGATCTCACAGTCAAGGCCCGAAGACATTGCACACCGTTACGTAACTCCCGAACAGATTGTACAGATGGCGAAGCATAACGGCAGTCGTTCCATTGCATTCACTTATTCAGAGCCGGTGGTGTTTTACGAATACATGCGCGACATCGCAAAGGCCGCGGCCGGTACCGGCATCGGCCGGGTGATGATATCGAACGGATATATCGAGAAAAAGCCCTTTGCCGAGCTCTTGAATAATCTCGATGCAGTCAAGATAGACTTCAAGGCTTTCTCTGAAAAATTCTACTCCGAGGTCTGTGCAGGACACCTCAAACCTGTTCTGGACTCTCTCAGGCTGGTAAAGGAAAAGGGCGTATGGCTCGAAATGGTTGTGCTGACCATTCCAACCCTCAACGACGACCCACACGAGATAGAGGCCATGTGCAGGTGGATTCGTCAGCAGCTCGGGGCAGACGTCCCACTGCACTTCACCCGCTTTCATCCCACATACAAAATGCGCGACCTGCCTCCCACGCCCGTCAGCACGCTCGAAAAGGCGCGCGAGATTGGCCTCAACGAGGGCCTGCACTACGTTTACGCCGGAAACGTGCCCGGGCACAGCTCTGAGAACACCTACTGCCACAATTGCGGGGAACTCATCATAAGGCGCGTGGGGTTCAGGGTTGTGAAAAACACTATCAGTGACGGACGCTGTCCCGAATGTAAAAAGCCGATCCCCGGCATCTGGAAATAAACAAAGCTGAATCAGCGAAAGAAGTACAATAATGGAATACAACATCAGAATAGCAGGTGAAGCCGGACAGGGCATACAGTCCGCAGCCGCCATACTTGGAAAGGCCGCCATGCGAAGCGGTTTTCACGTTTATGGATACATGGACGTGGAATCGCGCATAAGGGGAGGCCTCAACTTTGCGCACATGCGCATTTCATCCCAAGATGATGAGGGGGTCAGGTCTGATTACGGCATTCTCATGGCGCTTTCCCAAAAAGCCGTTGATGCGTTCTGTGAGAACCTTCGGGAAGACGGGGTGCTCATTTCCTCGCACGGGCGCGATCATGCGAACCGCATGCCCGTGGATATTGAACAGATTGCGGCCGATGCCGGGGCAAAGGCAGCGGTATCGACCGCGGGTGTCTCGTGCATCTGTTCCCTCGCCGGCATTGATCAGGACGTTGTCTCAAAGTTGTTAAACGAAAAATTCCAGGGCAGAAGAGAAATTCTCGAAATAAACCTGAATGTCATGCGCTCGGCATACGAAGCAGCCGGAAAGACAGGGGACGAAGGACACGGACTGCGGCCGCTGCCGGGCACGGCGAAAAAGGACAGGCTTTTTCTTACCGGCCACGAGGCTGTCGCTCTCGGTGCAGTTGCAGGGGGCGTATCCTTCGTGACCGGTTATCCCATGAGCCCGGCCACGGGTATTCTCAACGATATTGCAAAGTGGAGCCGTAACACCGGCATAGTCATGGAGCAGTCCGAAGATGAAATAGCCGCCGTCAATATGCTTGCAGGCGCATCATACGCAGGCGCCCGTGCAATGACGGCGACTTCGGGAGGCGGGTTCTGCCTGATGACGGAGGGCGTAAGCCTTGTGGGAATGATCGAAGTTCCCGCCGTAATTGTGATTGCACAGAGGCCGGGCCCGGCCACAGGGCTGCCCACAAAGACCGCTCAGGGAGACCTTCACCTTGCTCTTCATGCAGGTCACGGGTTCTTCCCCAGAGTGATCCTGGCGCCGCAGAATATCCCCGACTGCTTCGAAATCACGGCCCGCGCCTTTGACATCGCCGAGAAATACCAGGTTCCCGTGTTCGTGCTCACGGATCAGCTCCTGCAGGACTCCTTTGCAAGCCTGGTGGAGCCCCGGACTCATCAGCTTCAGCGCGAGCGCCATCTTCTGGACGCAGAGAGTCTGGATGCGATGAAAACGTACCGGAGATACGAAAATACGGATTCTGGAATCTCTCCCATGGCAGTCCCGGGCCTGTCAGAGCACGTTGTCGTGGTGGACTCGGACGAGCACGACGAAAACGGGCATCTTATCGAAGACGCACTGACAGCGGGAAAAATGGCCAGAAAACGGCTTCGAAAGGCTGAGACCGTCCGAAAGGCGCACATTCTGCCAGCACCCGTAATTGAGGATGATGAAGATACAGACCATCTGTTCATAAGCTGGGGCAGCTCTTATGAGACGGTAAAGGAAACATTAAAAGGGCTTCGAAGACGCGGCGCATGCTGCGCGCACCTCAATCTGAGACAGCTGTGGCCCCTTGATACCGAAGTCCTCGGCCGGATATGGGACCGGTATAAAAGCGTGACCATTATAGAAAACAACGTGACGGGTGAGCTGTGCACGCTTCTTGAAACAGAACTCAAGAGGACGCCTGACAACCTGATAAAGCAGGTGGATGGAAGACCGTTTTCGGTACAGGACCTGACCGATGCAGTCAGTGATATCATACACGTACGCACTGCCGGAGGAGGGGAGAAAAAATGACAGACCTGAAAAATGCCTACGACAGTGGTGTTGAAATCGCGTGGTGCCCGGGATGCGGAAACTTCGCAATACTCAAGGCACTCAAAGACGCCCTTGCGAGGCTCGATCTTCCCCCCCATCGCGTACTTCTGTGCTCGGGCATAGGACAGGCGCCCAAGCTCCCGCACTATGCGCACGTCAACACCTTCGACGGCCTTCATGGCCGGGAGGTGTCTGCGGCAACGGGCGCAAAGATCGCGGCCGGAGATCTGACCGTGATCGTTCATGCAGGGGACGGCGGAGCCTACGGCGAGGGCGGGAACCATTTTATCCACGCCATCCGCAGGAACATCGACATAACCCTCATCGTCCATGACAACAAGTACTACGGTCTCACAAAGGGACAGGCATCTCCCACGGGCGAACAGGGAACGGCCGTGGGCCTGCAGCCCGGCGGCATTGTCTCCAGCCCTCTGAATCCTCTTGCGCTCGCAATCTCCCAGTCTTGCGGATTCGTGGCCCAGGGCGCTTCGCACGACGCCGACGGCCTCAGTGCCCTTATCGTTGAAGCCGTAAGGCACAGGGGGTTTTCCCTTTTGAATGTGCTTCAGCCCTGCGTGACATGGGACAGGGCGCACACGTACGCGTATTACCGGGAAAACTGCTACAGGCTGGACGGGGAATACGATCCCTTTGACAGGAGCCGGGCGTTTGATCTGGTGACGATGGATTCGGAGAAAATACCCCTCGGCGTGATCTACAGGCAGAAGCGGGCCGACTGGCATGAGGCGGCTTCGCGCGGGAGCAGGGATCAACCGAGAGACAGGACCGTGGATCCCGCCAGAGTGCATGAGTTGTTTGGAATGTTCAGGTGAATTTCATTTCAGTTCCGTTATTTTAACCACTGTCCCGTTTTTGGCTTTGTGATCATCAAACATGTTAGAATAACGGATTAATCTGCAGGTGCTGCTAAAAGCACATGCAGCAGGAAAAACCGCTGACATGACAGGGAACGATATCAGCATTAACGTACTTGAAGACGCGGAACCGGCCGTGGTCGAATTCAACGGTGCGCTCGACCGTTCGACCGTGCCTGAAGTCTTCCGGAGACTCAGGCCGCTTTTCAACCGTAAAACACCCCTGGTTTTCGATTTCGGCGGCGTTGCCCGCATGGACAGCTCGGGCCTCGCCCTCGTGGCCTACGGGTTCAGGAAGCTGGGAACAGGATCCGGCGGCCTTTCACTCAGATCAATCGGTGGCGAAGTCGAAAAGACCCTCAAGCTCGCGGGCTGGAACTTCTCCGGCGCGCAGAGTCTTACAGAAGACGGGCACTCAAGCTTTGCCGAAACAGCAGGAGCCGAGGCCGAAAAAGCGGCATCCAGCGTCTACTACTACCTGTACCTCATCAGCGAGACGCTCTATCACAGCATCGTAACGCCTTGGAAAGGCGAGAAGCCCAGGTTAGCCATATTCGTTGCGCAGATGGCGCGCCTGGGCGCTGGGAGCGCTCCCATTGTCTGGCTCATAGCACTGCTCGTTGGTCTTACAACGGCTTACCAGGCCGCTTACCAGTTAAGGCAGTTCGGAGCCAATATATACATAGCCGATCTGGTCGCCATCTCCATGATGACGGAACTCGGCCCCCTGATGGCGGCCATAATGGTGGCCGGCCGCAGCGGGGCCGCGATCACGGCCGAAATAGGCACCATGCAGGTAAACGAGGAAATCGACGCACTCAGGCTCATCGGAATGCATCCGGTGCAGTACCTTGTCGTTCCCAAGGTATACGCCGTTGTGATAACGCAGGCGCTTTTAGGAATAACGTCCGCCTGTGTGGGCATACTGGGAGGATACGTAATCGCCGTAAGCTACCTGGATCTCAGCTCGGCCGCCTTTGTCAACAAGGCGGTCAATTCCCTGGTGATGATGGATCTCGTAAACAACCTGAGCAAAAGCGCGATCTTCGGCTTTATCATAGTTACGGTCGGAAGCTTTTACGGGCTCAGGGTGTCGGGCGGAGCAGAGGGCGTGGGCAGGGCCACAACCAATTCGGTGGTTACATCCATTTTCCTTATTATTGTGACCGATTGCGTGTACAGTCTGATATGAAAATGAATGCAGGATTCACACAACCGCCTCCCGTACAGATTCAGGGCCTCATTGCCCGCTACGGGGAGAAAACCGTGCTCGAAGGCGTGGATTTTATCGCAAGCCCCGGCATCATCACCGTCATCATAGGCGGCAGCGGGTGCGGCAAGAGCACGCTTTTGAAGCACGCGCTGGGTCTTTATCAGCCGGCCGGGGGCAGGATTTTTCTCTTCGGCCGCGACATCGACGAAGTATCGGACACTGAACTCAAACACATCCGCATGCGCATAGGCGTTCTTTTTCAGAACGGGGCGCTGTTCACTTCGATGACGGTGGGCGAGAACGTGGCCGTCGTGATACGTGAAAACACTGATCTGCCCGAGGAAATCATCGCGCAGATGGTAAGGATGAAGCTTTCTCTGGTGGGACTCGAAGACGCCATCGGCAAGTACCCGGAGGAGCTGTCCGGCGGCATGCGCAAGAGGGCGGCTCTTGCAAGGGCTATCGCATCGGACCCGGAAGTGCTCTTCTGCGACGAACCGTCGGCGGGACTGGATCCCGTGGTTGCGTCGGAGCTTGACGATCTTCTCCTTAACATGCGGAGCCTGTTCAACATGACCATGGTCGTGGTCACGCATGAGCTGGAGAGCATTAAAAAAATAGCGGACAGGGTCGTAATGCTGGATGACGGTGGAATAGTGGCTCAGGGCACTCTGGATGAAGTGATGAGCATGCGTGATTACAGGGTTCATGACTTTTTTAACCGAATCTCGCATACAGAGGAGAAATCCCGCGCATCCATATACGCGGTTTCCGAAGGGAAAGACGCATGATCACGAGAACCGAAAAAGTCAGGCTCGGCATTTTCCTGATGGTGTCAACGTCCGTGCTCGTTATTACTTTCATAATACTCGCAGGCGTAAGGATGATGAAGTCCCTGGACACGTACTACGTGCATTTCGAAGAGTCCGTAAGCGGCCTGGAGCTGGGAGCGCAGGTCAAATACAACGGAGTCCGCGTGGGACAGGTTGTCGACATCCGCATAGATCCGAAGCACCTGGACAATGTTATCGTAAGGCTCGATCTGCGCAGGGACACGCCCATCAGGTCTGATGCCAGGGCCATTCTGACGGGCATGGGCATCACGGGCCTCAAGTTCGTGGAAATCACAGGCGGCTCGGCCAGTGCCACGCTCCTGAAGCCCGGAGGCGTAATCAAGTCCGGCCGCAGCTTCATGGGCACCATAGAGGGCAAGGCCGAAGACATCGCGGTTAAGGTTGAGCTTGCCGTAAGCAGGATCAACGCGGTCCTGAGCGAAAAAAACGTGGCCAGAATCGATGACGTAATAGCCAATATCAGGGAAATCACGGACAGGGTTAACAACTTTCTGGGCGAAAACGACGATAAGCTGGACGCCATTGTCGACGATTTCACTGAAACCTCGAAAGACCTCAAGCAGGGCATGGCATCCGCGAACAGGAGCCTTCAGGATCTCGAGTCCATCATTCAGACATCAAAGCCGGACGTGGCCGTCATCATCGAGAATGTCAGAGAAACGAGCGTAAGTTTCAGAAAAACCGCGGGCGATCTCGCGAAAGTCGATGACATCCTCAGAAGCCTCAGCAGCACCCTCAGGGACTTCAACAGCAAACTCAAGTCCGTGGACGTCGAGGGAATCTCGGACGGCATGAAAAAGTCGGTCGACGAAGCCGGCGAGGCCCTGACTTCCATCAGGCGTATTGTGGATGCTTCCAGGAATAATATCTACGACTCCAGTAAGGCCCTGAAGAAAACGCTCAGAAACCTGGAGGACTTCAGCGCTGAAATCCGCAATCAGCCCGGGCTTCTGCTCAGCAACGAGAAACCCGAGAACCGGACACCGCCGGAGGATTAAAAATGATTTATTCATTAAAAATGAAGTGCTTTTCTCTTCTGACTTTTATGCTCCTCATAGCGGCCTCGTGCGCGCAGATGCCCGTCAGGCGTTTCTACACCCTCGAAAACACCGGTAAGTCTGAAGCCGCCGGCCACGACGCCGTATGTGCCAGGCCCGTAACCGTCGCATCGGTTGAGGCGGCATCCCCCTACGACCTGGACAGCATTGTGTTCAGATCCGGCAACCTGGAAGTCAGGTATTACAACTACAGGCACTGGGTAAGCATTCCCGAGGAAATGCTGACAAAGCTCATTTCCAGGCGTCTGGAATCGGAAGGCATGTTCACCGCGGTTGAGAGCGTTGTGCATTCTTCTGGTAACAGGCTGGGCCTTTATGCCAGGCTTAATTCGCTGGAGGAAGTGGACGGAGCTGACGGCTGGCAGGCGCGCATGGCAATGAGCTTCATGCTCAAGGATGAAAGATCAGACGAAATCATCTGGAAGGACGGCTTCGACGAAACCCGGCCCGTGCCGGAAAAGAAAATCGGGTCGGTTGTTCAGATACTCAACAATATCTACAACGATCAGATGAAGGCGATGATAAAGTCCATGAAAGCGGCAGTTCGCACCTCGCCTCATTGTGTAGAAGCATCCGGCATAAGCACCCCATAATCGCTTACATGGCTCTTTAAAGCCACAACGCCTGTGGTGTATGATGACGCAGCACAAAGGAGACCAAACATGAAAACGCCTGTAATAAAACCATGTCTGCTGATGATGTCCGCCATATTTCTGCTCTTTATTGTTCCTTCCGGATGTGGAGACGACAAAGGGCCGTCCATGCAGACGGACGTTGACGAAAACAATTATTTTGCACCAGTAGAAAACACCCAAAGAAGCAACAGATCAAAGCGTACGTATAATAATTCCGAATCGTTTGCGAAAAGACGTGCCGACATGCTGATCAGGAATCTCGACAAAGACCAGGATCAGATGATTTCGGCCAGAGAACTTGAGGGCCACCGCTTCGCCGAACAAATCGGAATGTCGGACGCTGACGGTAACGGCATGATAACGAGACAGGAACTGACGGATTTACGGAAAATGCGGAGTGTGAGGAAGTCCGGCACAAAGGATAAGAGCGCTCCTGACAGGGAGCAGATTAACAAATACTTTTCAAAGTATGACACCGATAAAAACGGTTCCATTACTCCGGATGAAGCTGAAAAAAGCAGGTTCGGCAGCGGGATGATGCGGGCGGACACGGACGGGGATAAGAAAATCTCGCAGGAAGAATTCGACAAGGCAGCGAGGGATTACTACTCGCGCATGAGGCGGGGCCCCGGCCAGGGACGCAGCCGCGGGGGACAGCAGGGCCGGCCACGACGTGGACAGGGACGCGGTTACCGCAGAACGAATCAGAACATGCCGTAGATATCCTGTATATCACTTCACGGTATAAGAGCACTCAATACAGCTACTGTTTACTGAATACTTAAAGCCCCATTATGCGAATGGAGTTGATTTTAGAGTCAAAATATTTGATTATTGAATCAATGGCTTCTGTATGCTCCACTTTCAACCTGCTTGAACTTTTTCACCAGGAAAGGAATCCATGATGCTGATGAGAACGCTCCTCTTTGCGCTCGCGTGCCTGTACCTGCATGGATGCGCAAATGTAACCACGAGAGAGAAAGGCAAAACCGACGACGACGAATACGATGCCGGCTGGTGGTGGGATTCCGGTGCCTCGTCAGATGGCGATTCAGACACGGACACGGACACGGATTCTGATTCCGACACCGATACGGATATCGACACGGACACTGACATCGACACAGACACAGATACTGACACTGACACTGATACTGACACTGATACTGACACTGATACTGACACTGACACTGACACTGACACTGATACTGATGCGGACGCCGACGCTGACGTTGACGCAGATGCCGACGCTGATGCCGACGCGGATGCCGACGCGGATGCTGATGGAGACACTGATATTGACGCCGACGCTGATGCAGATGCGGACGGCGATCTGTGCTGCAGTGCTGAGTATGAATATGATTTCGACTCGGACGACGAGGGGTTCACTACCGGCGGAACGAGTTCATCCTGGGAACACGGGACCTCCGGCACCTGCCAGAGCGGCGGATGCTGGGAAACAAACCAGGGAGGCGATTACAACAACGGGGAGTGTTCCTGGCTGAATTCACCGTCAATAAACTTGAGCGCGTATGCCAGTGCCGATGCGATATATCTTGAATTCGATCATCGTTATTATTTCGAAGGAGGCAGCGGCAGCATAAAACTCGACGGGCTCCTTTACCACGCATGGAACGGCGGCTCCTGGATACAGGATCTTTCTTCAAAGGTCGTTGGCGGATACGACGGAACATTATCAACCTCGGCACTTGGAGGATGCGGCGTAACCCACGACCAGCCAGGTTTTGAAGGTGCACAGACCTCATGGGATACGAGGCGCATTGACATAACGGAATATGCCGGAATAGCCGGTTTCGAGTTCAGGGCATACATGGGAGCTGACGGAAGCAATTCGGAAGACGGCTACAGGCTGGACAATGTAAAAATCATCGTCTGCGAACCCTGCGGGGCCGATGCAGACGCAGATGCCGACGCAGACGGCGATGCCGACGCAGACGGCGATGCCGACGCAGACGGCGATGCCGACGCAGACGGCGATGCCGACTGTTATTATTCATATTACAGGGACGGCGCCAGCCCTTCCACAAGCGCGGACTCAGACCTCGGCGACAGCATCGGCTCAAACGTTGTTTCCACCACGAGCCTTGGCCCTACTGACAACGACGACGCAATCGGGTGGACGGGAAGCATGGACAGGGGCACAGGACCCGACCTCGTGTACAAATGGGCCGCACCCTCAAACGGCGACTACACCTTTGACCTGGACAACCACGATTCAGCCTCACTGGACCTGGTCTTCTACATCAGGACATGCGCGAATTCTCAGGTGGGCTATGACAGCACAACGGGGGCTCTGACAGACCGGCAGATTGTGCTTAACGGTATTGAGGCAGGAGAAGGATATCTTATTTTCGTGGATTCAGCCGCCACGAACAACGGCGGAAATTTCAGCCTGGACATAATACAGGACTGACTCAAAAAGTGCATTCAGGCCGCGGCCTGCCTGGGTGTACGCGGGCGCAGTCACGCAGCAGTTTCCACTTCCGCCCCCTTCTTCATCCAGGCCTGCATCCGCCAGTGAGTCCTCAGGCAGCACGTCGGCTGCGCTTTCGTACAGCCTTACGGATGGATCGCCGAAATAGTTTATCATCATCTTGCCGGCATAAACCTCCCGGCCGGGTTCTGTCCCGAGTTCCACCTTAGACTTCGCGAACGCGCTTCCCGCGTATGTTCCATTTATGAGCTCGCGGAAAAAGTATATCCCGAGGTTGTCGCTTCCGTACGTTGTCACAAGCAGTTCGGAGTTAACGTCGGCGCAGTCCATGCCGCTTCCCGGGGTCACGCTCGAAGAGGCAACTGCGCCTATTGCGCCTCCGTAGCGCAGAAGACTGTATGAAAGGTTGCCGGGAACCTCGGCGCTTCCTATCTCGCAGCTCTGGCCGAGCACAAAGGCCAACCTGTCGACGGGAAGTTCGTATGCATCATCGGATTCTATCATCATGGGCGCCTCGATCTCGGTCGCCTCTGCCCTGTCGTTGCCGTTGTCGTCGCGCGCCCACACCGTGCGGACAACGGTTTTCTCAAGCCCGTGGCCTCCCCAGAACACCATGCCGTAGCCGTTGTTCCACTCGTCAACCAGGTTTTCCTGCGTAAGGGGACGGTCAGACTTGTATCTTGAAGTCACCACGCCCTCTTCCTCGTACATGGTGAAGTAATCCACGTCTTCCCTTTCGGATAGAACATTGGCGATGAACCACTCACTGGATTCGGCGCCGTCCACGTCGTCCACCGTCATCTCCTGCCCCTTGAAGTAAAAGAATGCGGAAGGGAAAAGTATGCTTTTTCTATATTCGAGTTCGCTTCCCGACTGATTCATGTAATTAAGCGTCTTTTCGAGAATCGCATCCACGTCCCCGACTTCTCCGAAATATACCGGGATCCTGCCCAGGTGAAACTCCGCATCAAACTCTATTCCACCCTTCCCGTCGTCCAGGCCGACCTCGCCCAGCTGCCCGTTTCCGTTGAGATCCCAGTCGCCCGTCACCTCTGCATAGGGCCAGTCCGTTATGCACGACCTGCAGTCGATGTCGAACTGGAAGCACTGCCCCTCGGGAAGCTCGTGCCTGGGCCATGCCCTGAACATGGGAATTTCACCGTATTCATAGTCCGCGTCAGCAATAATGAGAAGAAAGGTGAATTCATCCTTTACGCTCTTAAGCCACCGCCTGATTTCCAGGCCGCGCTCCTGTCCTTTCATTCCCTGCGCCCCGTAATCGGCCTCGGTCGCGACACGAACCCTGAATCCGCGCGCCTCCTTGGCCTGCACGAAATCGTCCAGCACGAGCGACTGCTCGACAACGGCCTGTGTCGTGAGTATGAGAAGCGACTTTTCCACGGCATGTGAGGTGCAGGGAATAATCAAAAACAGAATACTCACGATCATTGCTGTGATATTTCTTTTCATAATCACCCTCCCCTTTTACGGAAACTCGCTGCATTCGATGGGAGTATTGTAGTGCGCGCATATGCAGTCCTGATCCGAAGCCATTCCGTACTGAAGCCTTATGGCGTCCATGTCCGTAGTAAGTGCCACGTTGCCCGCAAACTCCAGCATTTCGCCCACCCCGAAGTCGGCGTTGTCATCAAGGCACACGTACGCGCTCGACTGTGCGCTTTCAACGTCCATCACCGCTATCGGGCATATGCGGTAATAAGCCAGGACAGTGCCTCCGGCCTCGTAAATCAGGCTTATATCCGATACGTCCGACATGAACCCGGACGTATCCGTTATCATGCCGTCGCCCGACTCTAGCGCATCATCGAGAACGGCCGCCGTCATGGTGAAGCCTGTGCCGTTATAAACGAAATCAGTGTCATTGAGCTGCTCAACGTTGTCGAGCACGGACACGGAAACCACTTCCTGACCCGTGGTCTGTCCCCTCATGACGTATGTGCTGTAAACCGCGTCCCCGTACTTTTCGCCGTCAATGCTTATGTCGAGCTCCACGCTGCCGTAAACGGGGTACTCGTCATCAACGTCGTTAATCTGCCCGTTGAACTTGATAGTCATGTAGTCGTCCGCAAACGGTTCAAGGTAATCCGCGGGCAGCTCGCAGCTCAGGTCCGCGCCGTCGCTTTCGAGCTCCTCTTCATACTGCTCTTTTGAAATGGGCACGTTGTCCTTCATGAACAGGCACAGCATGGAATCGTATTCTTCCAGCCCCGGATTTTTCTCCAGTATGACATCGGGATCCGTTGTCAGCGCCACGTTGCCCCACGCTCTTAAAATTTCTCCGGCCTCAA
>Ga0272442_10002009_pt1 | contig 30041 bp, 27 predicted proteins | sample SSMForm2O_FD_200262 | JGI IMG/M metagenome (GOLD analysis project Ga0272442, IMG submission 200262) | Marine sediment archaeal communities from Little Sippewissett salt marsh, Falmouth, MA, United States - SSM-Form-2O | ecosystem: Environmental > Aquatic > Marine > Wetlands > Sediment ...
GAAGCCCCTCTGCCGGTTCTATCCGCCCGGCGGGTTCAAAAAAGGCAGTCACCAGGAGTTTGATGATCTCCGCTGCCCGGGGCTTGAACTCTCTTAGATCTTCCGTATCGAACATGCGCGGTTCTTCCGGCTCATGGTAGAGCGCCCAGGGAAGGTGTCCGATCAGTGATCCGGATGAGGTCTTTCTAAGGACCTCCGCGAATATCGCGTCTTCGCTTCTCCCGACGGGAAAAAACGGCGGCAGCAGCTCCGTGTTGTCGAGTCCGCAGTGACCGGCCATGAAGAAAGGACTGCTGCTGATTGCGGCATGTTCACAGCTCCTGAATACGACATCGCTGCAGGCCGCCGTCCGATAGATCTCTTCGCCTGCGAGTATCTCTTCCCGCTGTTCTCCCTCGAGGAAAAAAATGTGCCTGGGCGTCGCGGTGCCCGAGCTGCCGTAGACCCCCGACATCGTAACCCTTACCCGGCCGCCGCGGTTCAACAGCAGAGAGATAAAATAGGCATCCGCCTGCAGGTCAATCACCGACGCATGAAAATCGCCGGTGATTACCGCAGCGCTCCTTCCAAGTATCCTGGTGTGGTCGGCAATAAGATCCACATTGCCTGGCAGGTACTCCTGAAGCAGTTCATCCCGGCTGTTGAAATACTGAATATGACTTGGATCGTATTCCGAAGACAGAGATAGTCGGTCCCATCCCGGGTGCATCTGGACTGTGAGCCGGGGCTGATCTGAATCGGTACATATCACACGTTTACCAACGGTAGCAAGCAGGAGACGGTTCCGGTTCGCCCCGACTTTTGTTAGTGCCTCTATTTTTTTGCCATAGACTGTCTCAGGATCCAGAGCGAATCGGACTGTCCGCTCAAGATCCTTCCCTCCCCCCAGTGTTCGGACCAAACGCCCGACAAGCGCATCCGTCTCTTCCTGGCCGAAATACTCGAAATCCGCTCTGTATTCCTCCTTCAGCTTCTCAAACTGGCGGAAAATGACGTCCCGCCGTCCGGATTGCCGCGAATCGTCGAAGATAATATATCCGGGAGTGTGGGAAAAATCTTTGTGCATCCTCACATGGCTGCGGACATTCTCCATAAGTCGTGGAGTCACCCCGCGGCTTACCCATGCACAGGCAGGTATGCTGGCTGATTCCGCCGGCAGGTCAGTTTTTTTCTCCTTGATCTTCCCGATCAATTCATCATGACTCACCATCAGTCCGCGCTGTATCAGGGTGTTCAATCCCTCCTCTGTGAGAGATTGACTGCCCGAAAAGATCCTGCGCTCCATGAGCAAGCGCATGTGGTCCTCTTTGGTGCGGAACTCGCTGCACAGCCGGTGAGCTGCCGCCAGCTGCCGGGGGAGGATGTGGGTCTCGTTCTTCATCAATCCGCACATGAAGACTGTGTCATTGTCTGCTACCTGGATCGCACTGGCGAGTGTTATGTACTTTCGACTGCCGTCATTTTCCGTATGGTTCCGGCTATTCTGCTTCTTGAATATTTTCACACGCTTATCTCCAGTACTCCGCATTGTCGTTCATAGCTGCTCGGCAATATGAACCCCATGTGCACTCAGACGCAGCGCAGCTTCCCGGATACCCGGCCAGACAGTCAGCAATTTTCCAAAACCTGATATAAGCTCCTGGAGCCTCCGCTGCGCCGCTTCAGGATCCTGCATATCCTGCAGTTCCAGCGGTACGAAGAACCCCTCTCCGGCAATCGATCGCCGCACCTCTTTCAGATGGGCTTCCACGTCCTCGGCCCAGAACTTCGGCGAGTAATTGAATTCTTCAAGCTTCTCTTCGAGCCTCTTACAGTACCTCCCCACCTCAACAGTTATGACCGCTCTCAGATAATGTGTGAACTCCTTCGCCGGCATCTGCCCGATCTCGTCCAGATAGCGTCCCAGTGAGATCATCCGCGCTTCCGGATCAGTAGTACCCGAGGGTCGAAAGCGCATAATCAGCATTGAGATGTAATCGGAGACCAACAGGAAAAATTTACGAAGCTCTCCGCGATCGAAACTGTAGCGTTTATCTCTTCTGTGAAAAAGACTGTACGGAATTCTGAGAAAGATATCATCGGGATAACAGGTGTAAAGAACCTTGCCCATGAGTCCGTCCTGGTTGCGGAATAGAGGGAAAAAGGGAGGTATGAGTTTACGGTTGTCGAGCGATGTGTCATTGGTAAACATTCCTCCCCTGTAGATTGAATAACAAGGACTGTAACGCATCAGCATGCCGCTGCAGAGGGTATAAATATACCGATGAACGGAAAGGGTATTAAAATTTACTGCGATATCTCTTGAATTCAGCAGAGCGTGGTATCGGGTACTTCCGGCATCGCCAAATCGCCCAAACGCTGCAGCAAGAACAGTTCCTTTTTCCTGTGTCAGATTATAGATCAGCCGCGGGGAGGAATGCTCCCAATCAATTTCACTGCCCGTTTTAAGCCATTGGCTGACAATACCTGCACAGGTTCCTCCTGCATATTTTTCATATTCTCCTATCAGATCTATTTCATCAGGAATGATATCTGAATTAATATCCTCTTCTTTTTCGAAAAAGCGGATTTTCAGATCTTTGTCTTCATGTTGAAGTTTCAGCATCGCTTTGAAATCTTCCGTGCGGCCGCAGCGGCAGAAGATATCATCGTCATGCACAGCAATAATTTCTCCGAGAGTAGCAAGCAGAACCGCATTCCTGTTCGCACCATTCGCAGGAACATCCGCTTGAAGGGCGAACTGCAGATGTTTAGGGTCGATACCTTCCCGGCTGATTTCATCACTTAATATTTTGATAAAGCGCTGCTTTTCTTCTGTACCGGCATAAGAGATGTTCACTCCCTCCACCGCAGCAAGGGACGACAGCATAGCCCTCGTAGTTTTTTGCAACTCGGCAATAGTGGAATTGTCCATTACCATGATAGGGAGAGAACGATCATATCGACGCAGGTTGTCCAGAAAGCTCAGAATACTCTGTTCCAGTACGCCGGGGCGGTTCGCTGTCGGCCAGCAAAGCTGAGCGATGCCAGGGCTTCTTTCCCGAGGTATATGCCGGATTGCTGTGTTGATTTCGCCTTCCGAGATAAGGAGCTTCAGCCGAGCCAGGTCTTTCATGATATGAATAAGATCCTCACGTTCAGCTGATTCACGCCCGAGCACGCGCAGATTGTCCCAGTGTTCCCCGATGGGTTTCATAGTATTGCACAGTTTCAGCACATTGATATATTCAGTGGGGATTTTTTGAACGTATTTCAGATTATTGACGTAGACGAGAGAAGACTCTCCAACGCTCTGTATCGTACTGGCAAGACAAGAGATGTACCGTTCATGATCTCCAGGCACTGTTCGCGACCCTTTTTAGACTCGCCCGCAGTTCAGCATCCTACGTACCCGGTAACATCAAAGCTGATCGTCGAATTGAGGGGATCGTCACTCTGTATGGTAACAATACCGTCTTCGATTTCATCCCAACTTCCATTAGTTGCAAATTGAAGAATAAAATCTTCGGTATCGCTCGGCGCTATCGCTACCGGAGCAGGGGTGGATGTAATGGAGTAGTTAGAATCCGCATCAACGTCGCTCACCGAAATGCTGCTCACAATCAGTGCCCCGTCGCCATCGTTATGAATGGTAAATGTTTCCGTCGACGAGTCCGGGTCAACGAAAGTTCCAAAATCAAAGACATACCATTCGCTGGTAACATCAGTTCCGCTCGATTCTTTCACAGTTATGAACGGTGTTCCCGAACCGTCATCTTCATCACCACCAGCATCCGTTACTTTCTGTTCGATGATCAGGCGCAGCCCGACCTCTTCGCAGCCGGACAGAAAGAGCAGCAGGCTCACGGTCATGAAGATGAAGAATACGACATTGAGGGCGGCTTTTGCATTCGATCTTATCTGTTTCCTGCTCATTCGGGACCTGCCTTTCTTGCCGCAGTCTGTTCTGCGGCTGGATTGAACTCTGATGATGTATTACACGCAAGCTGTTGCTATACCTGTAAGTATAACACGGGTTGGGAGAATCCGACATATTTTTTCAGGAATAGAGGCCGCCGATTCACAAGCCGAATAAAAATCCCGCCGGAAACCGGCGGGTTTATCAGGTACGGGCGGACCCAACGAATGTCCGCGTCTATTCCTCCACCGCCTTGAGCTTGACGCTGTAGATGTGGGGGCTGGAGTCCTCGATCCTCTTCAGGGCGGCGGGGCTCAGATCAGTGTCGACCTGGATGTTGGCGCAGGCACCTTCGGCGCCCTGGAAGATGATGTTCTGCATCCGCTCAACGTTGATCTTCTCGTCACGGACAACGTCGAGGACATCCGCCAGGATGCCGACGGTGTTCTTGTGATGAATGGAGAGCATGAACTTGGCGGGGGTCTTGAGCATCAGGTTGACGCAGTTGGGCACTTCTCCGGTATTGATGTATTCACCGACGATACGGACCGTTTCATCGGCAACCGCCAGCTGAGCCTGGTTCGTGGAGGCGCCGATGTGATGGGTGCAGTAGATGCCGGGTTTCCCAGCCAGGGGGCTTGAGAATTCTCCGCTCTTGCCGGCGGGTTCGCCGCTGACGACATCCAGTCCGGCCTTGATTCCGCGGCTGTCGACCGCTTCGATCAGGGCGTCTTCATCCACGACTTCCGCGCGGGAGGTATTGATGAACCAGGCGCCCTCCTTCATCGCAGCGAAAAGCTTCGCATCGATCATGCCCTTCGTGTCGGGGGTCATCGCGAGGTGGACGCTCACTATATCGACGGCTTTAGCGCAGTCCAGAGGTGTCTCACAGTACTTCACTCCGAGTGCCTCGGCCCGCTCGGGGGTCAGGGAGCGGCTCCAGGCGTAGACTTTCATGCCGAAGGCCTTTGCCCGCAGGATAACTTCCTGGCCGATCTTGCCGGTGCCGATGATGCCGAGTTTTTTCCCGGCGATTCCATCGGCCTTGGAATACTCTGCCTTGTTCCAGAATCCTCGATTGAAGTCGGCGACATTCTCGGGAATGCGCCGGTCGATGCTCATGATGAGACCCATCGCCAGCTCCGCAACGGCGATCGAGTTCTTCCCCGGACAGTTGGCCACATAGACGCTCTTCCTCGATGCGGCCGCAACGTCGATGGTGTTGTAACCGGCGCCGGCACGGATGATCAGATTGAGAGAAGGCCCGGCATCGATCATTTCAGCGGTCACCTTGGTGGAGCGTACCACCAGGACCTCCGGCTGCAGAGACTTTATTCCCTCGACCAGTTCCTGTTCCTTCCAGGCTGCTTCATACATTACCTCACAGCCGATTTTTTTCATCGCCTCAACGGCAGACTCCGGAAATTTATCCGCGATCAGAACGCGTACAGACATACTGTCCTCCTTGATATTTGTATGTATCGGATCCTGTCCGGGCGGATGTGTTATCGGAATTGCGGGAGACTGAAAGGTAAAGCCCCGGCAGGAATGTGTTATCCTTTACGTACAGCCTAACCCGGTATGCGTAGAATTGTCAAATAATTTTTTGCATTTTCATTTTTTTTATTAAAAATATTAAACATATACGTAATTATTGCCAACACATCTTGCTATTCGCGCTGCCCCGGTTTAAACTTCCAGAAGAGCAACTGAAGAGGAGGCCGGGCTATGGCGGGGAAAAACTTTGAACTGGACGCAACGGATATTCAGATCCTGCGGGAACTGCAGGTGGACGGCCGGATTTCCTACCGCACCCTTGCCGAGAAGCTGGACATCTCCGACGGGACCGTCCGCAGCCGGGTCAACCGTATGATTGACAGCGGCCTGCTCAAGATATCCGCGATGATCGATCCCTTTTTTTTCAAGAACAGCATCATCGCCCACGTCGGCATGCAGCTCGAGAGCCGGACCCATCTCGAGACCATGAAAAAAATCGCCGCGCTGGAGGGTGTTCTGAACGTCTGTAATACCGCCGGTGAATACGATCTGTTCGTGGAGGTTTTTCTCAAATCACGGGAGGAACTCAACAGTTTCCTCTTCGAAGTCCTGCCCGAGGTCGGCGGAATCAGGAACACTCACACCTGGGTCTATCTGGACGGCCGGAACAAGTGGATCGAAGCGAAGATGTGAATCGTCCGGACTCCGCCGATTCCGTTGTATATCTGCTGTGATATCCGTTGCGATATCCGCCGGCCGTAATCCGCCGCCACCCCGTCAGTATAAGACAGGAGGATAAAATGGGATCCAGACGCAAAACATGGCACGAAAAGATGGCGGACAAGAAGGACATGCCCAAGTACCTTATCCTGGAAAAGCGCTTTCCCTGTTACAACGCGGTCCACAAGATGGGAGCCAGCGAAGGAGACACGATCGTCCTCGTGAATCCGGGTGAGGTAGCCGAATACATGAAAAAGGTACCCTCCGGCAGAATCACCACCATTACCGAGATCTGCAAGAGTATTGCACGGCACCACAACGTGGCAGGCTGCTGTTCTCTCACCACGGGGATCTTCATCATGACTGCCGCCAATGCCGCGGCCGAAGCAAACGATGCTGCCCTGCCCTGGCAGGACATCCCCTACTGGCGGACCCTGAAGGCCGACGGTTTTCTCAACGAGAAGTACCCCGGCGGCGTGCAATCACACAAAGCCCTTCTGGAGAAGGAGGGCTTCATCGTCGTCGCCAGGGGCAAGCGTTTCTGCGTTGAGAACTACTGCGACTTTCTCATAACGGACCTGTAATGACAACCGCAGCTGCTATTCCGGCCCGCCATATCTCTCGAACCGCGCCTCAATCCAGCTCTATTCCGTCCAGGGCCTGCCTGAGATCCCCCACGATATCATTGATGTGCTCGATTCCGATGGAGAGACGGACCAGCTCGGGCTGCAGCCCGGCCGACTCCTGCTGCTCCTCGCTCATCTGGGAATGGGTGGTGCTGGCCGGGTGGATTGCCAGGCTCTTGGCATCTCCGACATTGGCCAGATGGGAGAACAGCTGAAGACCTTCAATAAAACGCTGACCTGCAGCGAGGCCTCCCTTTACGCCGAAGACCACCATGCCTCCGAAGCCGTTCCTGAGATAGCGGATAGCTGTTTCATGAGCGGGATCGTCCGGCAGACCCGGATACCGGACCCATGCGGCTCCCGGATGCTTCCGCAGGAATTCAGCCGCCGCAAGCACGTTTTCACAGTGCCGCTCCATACGCAGCGGCAGGGTTTCCAGCCCCTGGAGAAACATCCACGCGTTGTCGGGAGAGACTGAAGCCCCGAGATTACGCAAAGCCCCTGTTCTCATCCGCGTGATGAAGGGCGAATTCCCTCCCTCCGGCTCTAGATCCGACCAGATCAGACCGTGATAACTCTCGTCCGGCTCGGTGAATCCTGAGAATCGACCGGAGGCCTTCCAGTCGAAGAGACCGGAATCCACCACGGCTCCGCCGATGGCTGTTCCGTGCCCGCCGATCCATTTGGTCAATGAGTGCACCACGATGTCCGCCCCGTGCTCGATCGGCCGCAGGAGATACGGAGTGGTAAAGGTGGAGTCGACAATCAGCGGCAGTCCCTGAGCATGACTTATATCTGCAGCCCGCCTGATATCGCATACATCCAGGCCGGGGTTGCCGATGGTCTCCACGAAGACCGCCCTGGTCCTGTCATTCACCAATGCAGGAATTCTGCCGAGGTCGCCGCTTGGAAGAAAGCGGACCGTGATACCGAACTGGGGGAGAATCTGATCGAACATAGTGTAGCTGCCGCCGTAGAGGTTGTTGAGAGCGATGATTTCGTCTCCCTTCGACGCCACGTTGATGATTGAATAGAAAATAGCCGCCGTACCCGAAGCGAGGGCCAGCGCTGCCGCCCCGCCCTCCAGCCGGGCCAGACGTTTTTCCAGAACTTCCTGAGTTGGATTTCCGATCCGGGTGTAGATATTGCCCTGCTCCTCGAGGGAGAAGAGCCTGGCGGCGTGCTCGCTGCTGTGGAACATATAGGCGGTTGTCCGGTACAGCGGCACGGCCCTCGACCTGGTGTCGCGGTCGATAACCTGACCGCCGTGGACCGCGTCGGTCTCGAAATGATAATCCTGATTGGTATCTTTCTTCATTGTGCTTCCTCCTACGTAAGGGTGAGGAGATCGTACGGGGTCTCCTGATATACGAAATAATTGATCCAGTTATTGAACAGCAGATGGGCATGAGCCCGCCAGGTGACCAGCGGAAGAGAATCCGGATCGTCCCCGGGAAAATAGTTCCGCGGCTTCTTGATATCCATGCCCTTATCTACGTCCCGCAGATATTCGGTCTTCAGCGTGTCCCGGTCATACTCCAGGTGCCCGGTGATGAAGATCTGTCTTCCATCCCGGTGAATGACTACACAGACCCCTGCTTCATCCGATTCGGACAGAATAAGGAGCTCGTCGATCTTCTCGATATCCTCCCGCCTGACGGTGGTATGCCGGGAATGGGGCACGTAGAACAGATCGTCAAAACCCCGGAAGAGGGGAACATTCCGGTGGTACACCCGATGCGGGAAGATTCCGAACATTTTCTCCGGCAGGGGAAATTTTTTCACCCCGAAGTGATGATAGAGCCCCGCCTGGGCGCCCCAGCAGATGTGCAGGGTCGAGAAGACGTTGTGCTTCGAATATTCCATGATAGCCTGCAGCTCGTCCCAATAATCGACATCTTCGAAATCGACGGTCTCCACCGGAGCCCCGGTAATGATCAGACCATCGAAGCGCTCATCCCTGATCTCGGAAAATCCCCGGTAGAACCTCTCCAGATGATTCATAGGGGTGTTTTTCGGAATGTGCGACTCCGGATGCAGGAGGGTCACGTCTACCTGCAGCGGGGTATTGCCGATCAGGCGCAGAAGCTGCATTTCGGTCTGCATCTTCGTGGGCATCAGGTTGAGCACTGCAATGCGGAGGGGACGGATATCCTGATGGACCGCCCTGTCCTCATCCATGACGAAGATTCCCTCCTTTTCCAGACCGCTGCGCGCCGGAAGATCGTTCGGTATTGTAATTGGCATACGCCCTCCTTCCCGGGTTTTCTATTCCTGGACCCGGAATTGGTTTAAAATGAGTCGACGCCGTTCTGTTATCAAACGACGTATATCAGCTGTACATCATCATGAGACCGGAAATGGTGAGGAGGCGGCGTTCGGGCAGACGGTCCTGTTTCAGACTATTGGCCGGGCCGCGGCGGGGAATAGTGCCGGCTGGCAGGGGGCTTGTATTCGGTGAGCCCGCAATGGGAAAATGTGCTCCGGTCGAGCTAATCATAGCAAAATAGTAAGCTTTTATGCTGTTTTGTGCAAGTCAATTTTTGATCTTTACCGAAAGAATCCGCAAAAAAAGGAGGGCTCCGCTGGATGAGAGCAGACAGTCAACCACTATCATGTTCCTGCCGGAGATCGCGTGCTATTCAAAGTCCACTTATGCAGGCGAGATCCAGCGGCTGATTGATGTTTTTCTCATCGTCTTGAGACCTCTGAACCGACGGGGCCCGCTCAGAATCAAGAAAGCGATCGAAAATACAAATTTGCGACAGTACATGAAGCCGGTATGGAGCTATTCCAAGCTCGATCTGCTATACTGGATGGAAAAGAGGAGATTATATGCGCCGAAGCGAGAAAGAAATCAAGGACCGGGCCGAGCTGGAACACATTCTGAAGACAAGCGAAATATGCCGTCTCGGGATGGTCCAGGAAGGAATCCCTTACATCGTGCCTATGAACTATGGATACGCCGACGGCGCACTCTACATGCATTCCGCCCGGGAAGGCAGAAAAATGGACATTCTCAGAGCAGAAAACTATGTCTGCTTCGAGATAGAGAGTGGGGCAAAGCTTGTGGAAGCCGAAGATGCATGCGGCTGGACGAGCCGCTACACGTCCATTATCGGATACGGCCATGTCGAACTGATCGATGGTCCCGCTGAGAAGCAGCACGGACTCGCGGTCCTCATGTCACACTATTCGGACCGGACCGACTGGGAATTCCCCGACCGGCAGCTGGACCGCGTTCTTGTCCTGCGCCTCACTATTGAGTCCATGAGCGGGAAAAAGAGTACATAGGATAAAAGTTGTGGCCATGAGGAGACAGAATGGATTCCGGTGAATCCCGTGAAATGATAAGACGGCAGATCGACAAAAACAAACATCTGAATCTTCTTTTCGAACAGCTCGAACTTGAAGTCAACATAGATGAGGGCTTTCGTATGGGTTTGCTGAAGATGAAATCAGAGGGCGTAAAGGACATATCTTCCATCGTGGATTATACCGTCAGGGAGACGGTCCACACGATTTATCAGATTAACCAGTATCTTGCAATACCCGGAGAAGAGATCAACCGGCTGAGAAATATCTATATCAACACATGGAAAAAAATCGACAGCCGTTCCTTTCAAAGGGTTATCAGAAATCACCACCGGAAACTGTCCCGATGGATTGCCCAGTTCTATCCGGATGCATTTCTTGCATCGCTGAAGGACAGAGAGTCTATCGGAGAAGTCAGGAACGAAGAGTATTCGGCCCGTTTTCAGGAATCTCTCTATGACATACATATCGGGGACCTGATGGAGCCGATTCTCGACATCGGCTGCGGCGAACATGCGTATCTCCCCCGCCGGCTGCATGAGGCGGGCAAAGAGGTTACAGGGATCGACCGGGTGCTCAAGGAAAGCGAGTCTTATCTGATCGAATCGGACTGGTTCAACTATCCGCTTGATACTGCTAGCCTGGGCACCATCATTGCCAATATGAGCTTCTCGAATCACCTTCTGTACACACTGTACCATGATAAGGACCGGCTTCTGAATTACTACCTGAAATACCGGGAGATTATCGACGCTCTGAAACCCGGCGGCCGCTTTTTATATGCGCCTTCACTGCCTTTCATCGAGGACCGTCTTGATAGTGAACAGTTTCAAGTTGAGCGCAGAGAGATGACCGAAGAGTGCCACGCAAGTATCGTTCTGAAATACTGACTGTTCCATCATTCTATTCTTGATATTTCTTCAACTGACGTGCTAGTATGAAAAACATCAGCGGCCGCATCTATGCTGCCGCGGTTTTATTATGCGTATTCATGTCAGCGGTAAATACAAAGAAAACATAGACACCACTTCAGTACTTCAGCAGACCGCCTTCTGGTCCAGGGTGAAGAGTGAACAGGGAATCGCTTCAAGGGCATTCAAGATCTGCATTGCAGGTGAAGATATATACGGGCCCCGGTATAACGGTCAGTACTTCGAAGATGATCTGCTGATTCTCTTCCAGCAGATCGGAGACGGTTACTGCGTCGGTTACGTGCCTTACGGGCCGAAGATCGAACCGGATGAGGACCAGTTCGGCTTATTCCTGGAAGAACTGTCCGAAGCACTCCGGCCTTTCCTTCCGCCTGCATGTATCCTTCTGCGCTATGATCTCCGCTGGCATTCTTTATGGATCGATGAAGATTCATTCTTTTATGAGAGCGGTGAATGGCGCGGCCCTCCCCGCAAGCGGAATCAGGAACTGCGGATGAATTTCGCCACTCATAAGTGGAACCTGAAGAAAGCCAACACGGATATACTCCCTTCCGATACGATTTTCATCGATCTGAGAAAAAGCGAAGAACGGCTGCTTTCATCCATGCGTTCCAAGACCCGCTACAATATCCGTCTGTCACTGCGTAAAGGAGTGGAGGTACACGATACCGGGACGGATCATCTGGATCTCTGGTACAGTCTGTACCGGGAGACCTGCCGCAGGAACGGAATTTTTCTGCATCACATCGACCACTTCAGGGCCCTGATCGATGCTGCCTGCGATTACAATCGCACCGGTCTCCGTGTCCCCGACAGCTCTTCGGTACACCTTCTAATCGCCGAAGCCGGGGGAACCCCGCTGGCTGCCATGTTTCTGGTGATGTCCGGAGAGAGGGCCACCTATCTCTACGGCGCTTCGTCATCGGACAGGCGAAACTGCATGCCGACCTATGCCCTTCAGTGGGAAGCAATCAGGAAGGCGAGGAACAGCGGCTGTACTGAATACGATATGTTCGGGATCTCTCCCTCCCCCAATCCGTCTCATCCTCTGTACGGTCTGTACCGTTTCAAGACCGGATTCGGGGGATATCAGTTCCATCGAATGGGCTGCTGGGACTACCCCTTCGATTATGAACGATACGGAGCATATGAGACTGCCGAGATGAAAAACTCGGGGTATCACATCCGATAACCGAGACTCCAATACGGATGGCCGGATACATCCGATTCGAACCTTCAGGAAAAATCATCTATACTATACGACAGGGATATCAGGAGGAGGATTTCATGCAGCCGATACGCAGCGTTGCAGTTCAGGGAGCAGGGGCCATGGGGGCCTATTTCGCGGAAAAGTTTTACGACACCCCGGGATTCTCCGTCGGTCTGATAGCACGGGGTGAACGGGCCGGAAGGCTTAAACGGGAAGGACTGATTATCAACGGCAGGCATTACGACATCCCGGTCATCGATCCGGAGTCAGCCGGGGCACCGGCCGATCTCATCATCGTTGCGCTCAAGCACCACCATCTGTCGGATGCAGTGCACGACCTCAGGCACATAGTCGGTCCGGACACTATCATTCTCTCGGTGATGAACGGTCTCGAAAGTGAAGAGTATATCGGATCGGTCTACGGCCCTGATAAGATCCTGTACGCTGTTTCAGTGGCGATCGATGCGGTCAGGGAAGGGAACCGGATCGAGTACTCCAAGGGCGGGACCCATTTTTTCGGGGAAGCTGTGAACGCCGACCCCAGTCCAAAGGTCCTCAGAGTCAAGGAAGCCTTCGAGAATGCCGGTATAGACTACAAGATCCCGGAAGACATGCTTCGAATCCTGTGGTGGAAATTCATGATCAACGTGGGAATAAATCAGGCTTCCGCAGTCACGCGCGCCCCTTATGGTATCTTTCAGACATCACCGGACGCCCAGGCCCTGATGGAGTCCCTCATGCGGGAAGCGGTAGACCTGGCGAAAGCCGCCGATGTGGATCTCCGCGAAGACGATCTGCAGCAATGGTTCAGCTTCCTCAGGACCCTCTCCCCGGAAGGAAAGACCTCGATGCTGCAGGACATTGAAGCCGGACGGAAGACGGAGGTCGAGATATTCGCGGGAAAGGCCGTGCAGATGGGAATTACTCATGGGATTCCGACCCCGGTCAATGCCGCCGTGCTCCGCATCATACACGTCCTCGAGGAGCTGAGCGGGGCCTCCCCGATAAAGTCCTGATTTTTTTCAGAATCCTCACCGCCGCAGAATGGCGCCTCTGATCTCCAACACCTTCTATCCGCTGCTCGGTGAATGGGTCTTCGGCTGATGGCAATCGTGGCGGCCTTTCCCTTAACAATCGTTATGGTGGGGATGGTCTTCAGTCTGCTCTCGGCACTGCGCTGCGAATGGCGTTATGAATTGAAGGGCGGACGATCGGCAGACAAAAAATAAAAAGCGCACCGAGATCCCCCGTTGGGTATGAAGAGGGTGGACCCTTTTTACTACCGCCCTACTTCGCCCGTCCCTGGTTTTTAACTGCCTCCATCGCCTTCGCTACCCGCACCGGATCTCCGAGGTAGTAGTTCTTCAGGGGGCGGAGATCTTCATCAAGCTCATAGACGAGAGGAAGCCCCGTCGGTATGTTCAATCCTGTGATCTCTTCATTGGAGATGTTGTCCAGGTATTTTACCAGAGCCCGGAGGCTGTTCCCGTGGGCGGAGATGAGGACACGTCTACCATCCAGCAGCTCCGGAACGATGGTATCGAACCAGTAGGGCATGAACCGTTCAACGGTGTCCTTGAGACACTCGGTGCAGGGAAGCACCCGCGGATCTATCCCGCGATACATGGCGTCGTGCACCGGGAACCTTTCATCCTGCTCATCCAGAGCCGGAGGAGCAGTATCGTAACTTCTTCGCCAGATATGGACCTGTTCTTCTCCCTCTTTTTTCGCAGTTTCGGCTTTGTTGAGTCCCTGCAGAGCTCCATAGTGACGTTCATTCAATCGCCAGTGCTTCCGGACCGGCAGCCATTGCCGGTCGAGTTCCTCCAGGACAATATTGAGGGTGCGAATGGCCCGCTTCAGTACAGAGGTAAATGCAATGTCGAAATCGTACCCTTCCTCACGGAGGACGCGTCCCGCCTGTCGGGCTTCCTCTATTCCCTTCTCGGATAGATCCACGTCGGTCCATCCGGTGAACCTGTTCTCTTTATTCCATTCACTCTCGCCGTGACGCAGCAGTACCAGTTTCAGCATTTTACCCTCCCCTGTCATAGGTTCTAGTAAAAATAAGCTTCTTGAGCGAAAAGGTCAAAATTCAGTCATCTGAATGAATTGCCGGGTCACTTCGTCGATGAGCTGCTGCCGCCGTTGACGAAGCGATATGCCGGGGCTCGATGCGGTCATCTCCCTTAGAGATAGCGGTTCACCGATCCGGATGGACACCTCACAGGGACGCACATCGTACCGCTGGCCGATAGTGCCGCCTTCGAGCCTGGAGACCGCGTCCAGCAGATTGAGCGCAAGTTCGATATGACGGTTGACATCGTCGCTTTCGAGGGCGTACTCGGGCTGCATATAAGCCATCAGATCCACCAGCTCGAGATGTCTGGCGAAGAGCCCTGCTTCAACGGCCAGAAAGTCCTCGAGGGCTGTATCCAGCGGCGCTGGTGCGAAGCTTGTGGTTTTTTCAGAGGACTTTGAGTCGCCGACTGACTTCGAGTCTCCGGCGGCCCTTAAATCTCCTGCGGGCCTTGAATCTCCGACTGACTTCGAGTCTCCGGCGGCCCTTGAATCTCCTGCGGGCCTTGAATTTCCGGCGGCCCCTCCGGATTGCCGGAAGATCCGGTTCCATCCGGCCTGCCGCACTACGAAGATGCGCGGGGTAAACCCTTCAGGCGGGTGAACGATGCCGAATTTCCGTTCCTGCATCCGCAGCACCGCATCCACCAGCCGTTCGACCCGCCGACGGGAGCACTCCGCCGCCATAATCCCGTCGTCCGTATCGGAAAAATCCTTCAAGCCGTAGTACCGGCGGTAAAACTCCTCTATGCGGGTGAAGAGGGCTGCCCCGGTTTTTTCAAGCTCGGTCCGCAGCGCTTTCAGCGTTTGCTGAGCCGCGGCTGCAGCTGTACTCGCGGATTCTGAACCGCCCTGATCCCCTGAGACATCCGCAGCATCTACACCGGATTCCGCATGGAGCCGTTCGAGGATCTCCCGCAGGACCTTCTCTCCATCCCGTCCGTAGCGGTAGTGCTGCGAAATCGGCAGGACCCGTACATCCTGCTCCAGTCCGTTTGCTTCCAGGTCGGCCTGGGCCCAGAGGGCAAGTTGAGCAAATCCCGGCTCTATCGGATGAACGATTCCGTTGTGATAGGTCACCTGCCCCTCCGGAGCCAGGGCGATCGGATAATTCCCATTGAGCAGATGCGCACGCACCACGTCCAGCCCCTGCCGGTCGAGCTTCCGGTGAAAGACGGGAATTCCACCCATCCGGGAAAAGAGCCATTCCAGCCACTTCCCTCCCCAGACCGGAACTCCGCGGCCGTACAGAAAGTGGGCGTGGGGCCGCCGGGGAAAGCGTATATTCAGCCGCCGCGCCGCCGATGGCAGCAGCTTGTTGAGAAGGTAGAAGATAACCTGTGCATCGTTTACGTGGACGTGACGGAAAACCAGAATGAGTTTGCTTTTATCCGAAAAAAAGTCGAAATACTCCTGCACGAGCCGATCCATATGCTCCGGCGGCTTTACGCTGAGCCCCAGCCCCTTTTTAATATAGAGCGGGGCGAGCCCGCTTACCAGGCGCAGCACGGCTGCGCTGAACTTCGGCGGAACGAATTCCAGGGGCGGGCGTACTCCATCGACTTTCAGTTTCATGAGACGCCCCTATTCATCCTCCGGAATACCCGGCAGGCGATTATCTTTTTCACGCTCGAGGATCATAGCCTGCAGCCTCGCGTAGTATTCCCTGGTAATCGGATAGCGGGAAAGAACGATAATTCCGAGGAGAAAGAAGAGGCTCGGTATCGGCCCGCAGAGGAGACGGATCCCGAACAGTGCCCGGTCGGTCTGCGGTACGTTGGCCACATAACCGAAGAGGCTCAGAACCCAGCCGCTCAGGCCGATTGCCAAAGCCTGCCCGACCTTTGAGCTGAAAGTCCACAGACTGTAGAAGACCCCTTCCCGCCTGAGGCCGTGGTGGGCGTAGTCGTATTCAACCACATCCGGCAGAATCGCGTGGGGCATCACATAGTGGGTGGAAAAGCCGATCCCTCCGATACCCAGCAGAATGAAGCTGTACCAGACGGGATTCAGGTGGGCATTGAAGAAAAACATCATCACCACCGCAATCAGCAGCCCCATTCCGATGTTGTAGGAATGTTTTTTTCCGATCCTCTTAGAAATCAATACCCACACCGGTATGAAGAGTATGCTGGAAGCGAGCAGGAACAGCAGGGCCACCTGGAACATGGACTTCGCTTCGTAGATATAGGTGAAGTAGTAGAGCAGCGCCCCCTGAATGATCGTCACTCCGGTCATGTGGAAAATATAGGGGAAGAGGGCCAGACCGAAGACCTTGGTCTTCAGGGCCCTTCCGTACGATCTGAGAAAACCCTCCGTCTCGCCGAGGGGCTGACCGTAAGGCTCGCGTATCGCCGCGAAAGTAATCAGGGCCGTAAGCGCCATCACGCCGCCCATGACGAAGCCCATCACCGTCCAGCCGGGCCGCTGTGCGGCGAACAGTCCTACGATCGGCAGGACACCAGCGGCGCCCACGAATGTACCGACCACCGCGAAGCTCATCCGAAAGCCTGCCAGGACCGTCCGCTGATGATAGTCCCGGGTCAGCTCGGGAAGGAGCGCCGAATAGGGGATATTCACCAGGGTGTAGGCAGTGTTCAGCAGGCAGTATACGAGGGAGGCCCACACGAACAGCATGGTCTGTCCTATCCCTTCCGGGTAGAGGAACATGATCACCATCGAAGCCCACAGGGCGAATGAGCCGTAGAAAATATAAGGCCTCCGCCTTCCCCACCTGCTGGTGGTACGGTCAGAGAGGTATCCCACGACTGGATCGGTGATGGCATCCCAGATTTTTCCCACCATCATCGCCGTCCCCGCAAGGGCAGGGGCCAGAACGGCCACATCGGTCAGGAAGTAGAGCAGGTAGAATCCGATTATGGTAAAAAAAAGATTGCCCCCCAGGTCTCCGACTCCGAATCCGAGCTTGGTCTTCATCGAGAGCGGAGCCGGTCTGTCTATCGCATGGTCATGTGAATTCTCGTTCATAATGGAACACTATATCTTAAAATTCCCCTGTTGTGGGAAAAAATGCAGTGTCCCGAAGCTTTGGGCACAGACGGTTTTTGATGAGCTGCCGTCTTGTGATCGGGACCAGTAGAGATTAGAATTCAAACATGGCGGCCGCAGCATGCAATGCCCGCTGCATAGCGCGGCTATCACTGCGCGCCCATCCGGGGCGCCGATCCGTCCGATCCTATTATCCGGGAGGAAACTCATGGCCCGAACCATGCAGATAAAGAAAATTATCAAAAGCAAACCGACTATCGAGGGCGCCGGCGTTCATCTAAAGAGGGTCTTCGGATTCAGTGAGGAAAATCTCTTCGATCCCTTTCTCCTGCTCGACGACTTCCGGTCCGATATACCGGAACGCTACATCAAGGGTTTCCCCTGGCATCCTCACCGGGGTATCGAGACCATCACCTACATGCTCGCTGGTCAGGTGGAGCACGGAGACAGCCTCGGCAACAGCGGCGTCATCAATCCCGGCGAGATACAGTGGATGACCGCCGGCAGCGGGATCATCCACCAGGAGATGCCCCAGGGCGATCCGGATGGAAGGATGTACGGATTCCAGCTGTGGGCGAACCTTCCGGCCGGACAGAAAATGATGGATCCCCGCTACCGCGAAGTGAAGAACGGGGACATTCCGGTGGCGGATGTTCCGGGAGGCGCGCAGGTCAGAGTAATCGCCGGAGAGGTCTCCGGAGTCAGAGGTCCGGTCCGCGACATCGTGATCGATCCCGAATATCTCGATGTCACCATTCCCGCCCACACGGAGTTCCGCCATCCGGTCACAGCCGGCCACACGGTCTTTGCCTACGTCATCGACGGGATGGGTTATTTCTGCAGGGAGAAGGACCCCTTCACATATGAAATGGTGGGGGAAAATTACTTCGACCTGCAGCGGGAACCTTCGGTTCCCAACGGTACTCTCGTCCTTTTCGATACGGAAGCCGGAGGCGAGGAAGTGGCGGTCTTCACCGAAGACCACTCGGTACGGTTCCTGCTGATCTCCGGGAAACCGCTTGAGGAACCGGTGGCCTGGTACGGCCCCATCGTGATGAATACCCGTGAGGAGCTGAAGGCCGCATTCAGCGAACTCAACGACGGGTCTTTCATAAAGTACCGGGGAACATAATTTCCACCTACGGCCTGCTCGGGAGTACTATTGCTCTCCCGGCCGCCTCAATCGGCAAAGCGGTAGAGACCTCGGCTCTCTGCGTACCGGTGTACTTCCTCGTGTTCCGTGAGCGTGGTCCGGCGGCCGATCCCGGGACTGGAGTGTGCGTGCCAGGCCGGATGGTACTGGTCCATGATGTTGATGTAGGTGTGGGGTGAGATTTCCCCGGAGATGAAGTCCATCACTGAGAGCGAATCCGCTGCATTATTCGGCATAACCAGGTGCCTGACCAGCAATCCCTTTTCGGCGGTTCCTCGGGGCCCCGTGCGCAGGTCGCCCACCTGCCGGTGCATCTCCCGGACCGCCTCTCTGCACCGGCTGAAGTAATCCTCCGCGGTGGTAAACCGCGCGCCTGCTCTATCGCTGCCGAATTTGACGTCCGGCATGTAGATATCCACCAATCCCTCGATGCTGCGGAGGAATTCAACGCTCTCGTATCCGCCGCAGTTGTACACTACCGGCAGACGCATTCCCCCTGTACGCAGCTCCCGGATTTCATCGAAAATAGCGGGTCCCATGTGTGTCGGCGTCACCAGATTGATATTCTCCGCACCTTGCACCCTCAACCGCCACACCAGCTCCGCGAAATCTCCGGACCGCAGCCGGCGCCCGACCTGGTCCGGCTGCACGCACATACTGATGGAGTAATTCTGGCAGAAGATACACTTGAGATTGCAGGAGGAAAAGAAAATCGTCCCTGATCCTCCGCGTCCGACCAGTACCTTCTCCTCCCCGAAGTGGAGCTGCGCACTGGCTACGTATATACCGTCGTCGGTTCCGCAGATTCCGGTCTCTCCCACAGTCCTGTCTACACCGCAGCGATGGGGACAGACGAGGCAATGAGGGTACCATCTTTGCCTGAGATTATCAGCTCGGTGAGCCGCATGATCCGGAGAGCACTGCATGCTTTTTATTCACATCCGCTTCTATCACATCCGCATTCCGAGGGCGACACTGAACACCAGCGTATCACTCTCGAGATTGTACGCCAGGTCCAATCCAAGAGCCGGAACAGCCACTTTCTGCAGATAGACCCTGAAGCCGCCTCCAGGGCCCTGGAAGAGATGACTGCCGACGTAGCTTGCCGAGTACCATCCCAGCTCGTAGAAGCCGGTGAGAACGAGAGCACCCCAGCTGCGTTCGAGGACGGGAACATCGTACCCCCCGCTGATGCTGATATAGTCGTCGGCGGTCGCCTTACCGAAGGGAAGGGTGCGGAAACCATCCCTGCCGGAAACAGGATCTTCGAGGTAGAAGGGCTTTTCTCCGTATCCCCCCTGCAGCAGGAGACGGAGCCGCTGGTCCGCAACTGTAGGAATGAAATACGCTGCTGTTCCCCGGTGTACGAACCCGGCTGATTGAAAGAGAAAAGCGCTCTCTATCGATACATCGATTCCCCTGAGCAGGGCACCGTACGGCCGTGTAGAGTCCCAACGGGCCTGCAGTCCGAACTGCTGTTCTAGATACATGTCGGCAGGGAGAGAGATGCCCTCTATGGTATCAGCAATGTAATCCTGGAAGCGAAACCGAACTCCGATCTCAAGTTTTTCGCCGAAGGCGTAGCCCAATCCGAAAGATGCACTCAGAGACTCTCCCTGAATCAGATAGGCGAACTCACCGTCCGGAGTGTCGATCTCTTTTTCCTGTGTTCCCGCACCTCCGCTCAGTGTCATCTTATAGGAAGACTGCAGTACCGCCGGATCAACATATACCGCAAATACCGACAGGCCGTCCGTCCCCCCCATGACACCGCTGATGAGATTTTTGGCTGTGCCGGCAAGATTCGATTCTATTACCACCACTCCGCCCATGATGCTGTCACCGTCAGTGAAAAACACCGGTATAGGCAGAAGTGTCCACTTCTCTTCAACTTCAATGGAGAGCCTCACCGTTCTGTCCGGCAGCGCTTCCACGCTTACCGAGCTTCGGGCAAAAAGGCCGCTTTTGATGAGGTTATCTTCCAGCCGGGTAATCGTATCGGGAGCCAGTTGCTGCCCTGGATCGACGCTGCCGATCCGCAGAATTGTCCTCTCCCGGGTGCGGGTATTACCGCTGATCTCTATCTCGCTGATCCGCAGACCGTAGATTTCATCGGACGCCTCAGCGGGTACGGCCCAAACCCCGGTCAGCAGCAGCATCAGAACAAACAGCAGCAGTTGGTGTATTCTCTTCATTAATATATCCTTCGGTACTCCTCATCATAATGATCTGCAGTCCGCAAGTGCAAGGCAACTTTTGTATTTTTATTTTGACTTATTTACTAAGGTTTAGTATGTTTCTTTAAACGGAGGAAATCGAAAGCAAATGAAGTTTACCAGAGTAATGATTATGTTGGTATTCCTTATAGGAGTTGTGTTCGGAGTTCAGGCAATGGACCCGAAGGATCCGGCGGAAAGGAATGTGAGTTACCGCAGCGCCGACGGAACTATGATTGAAGGCTACCTGGCAGTCCCGAGCGGATCGGGCCCCTTCCCTGCAGTCGTGATGATCCACGAATGGTGGGGTCTCAACCATGACACCGCACTGCTGGCAGATGCACTGTCACGGGAAGGATTCGTGGTTCTCGCGGCGGATGCCTTCCGCGGCAGTGTGGCATCCGAAGCCGCCGATGCACGAAAGCAGGTAACTGAAACCCCGCGGGAACAGATCGCCGCTGACCTCGATGCGGCTCTTGATTTTTTACGGTCCCACGAACTGGTCGATCCCGACAGAGTGGCCTCGCAGGGATTCTGTTTCGGCGGGACCCAGTCTATGTTCATGGGCACCCGTAATCCTGAACTGGCGGCGGTGGTGATCTTCTATGGCGGCGGTCCGATCACCGAAGCTCAGCAGCTCGGTCAAATGCGGGAAGCCGGTCCGGTCCTGGGGATCTATGGAGAAGAGGACAGAGGTATTCCCGTGGAGCAGGTCCGCTCCTTTGAACGGGTCATGAATCAGCGCGGTGTTGAAAACACAGTTACCATTTATCCTGGAGTTGGTCATGCATTCGTCAAGAGCGACACCTACAACCGCGGGGGCGCTCCTGAGCAGGCCTGGAATCAGATGGTCGATTTTCTGAACGGCACTCTGAAGCGGTGATCAGAACCAGACTGCTGAAGCACTTCTCTCCTCTTTTTGGTTTTTGATAGCCTGCAGCGGCCGCGGATGTCATCCCGGCCGATCGCGGGCTATCTTTTTTTAAAAAAATCTTTGCGTCTGTAAAATGCTGCCTGTATACTTATGACCGTTATGGATGTTGTTGGCTTCGGAGTAAATGCAATCGATCAGGTTATTCAGATGTACAGAATACCCACAGCGGATGCCAAGGTGGTGTGCCCTCCTGCAAAGTACGGTCTTTTTCCGGGAGGCGTTATGGGCAATACCCTCACAGGACTCAGCCGTTTAGGTATGAAGAGCGGATACATTGGTAAAACCGGAGACGATGAGTTCGGAAGAATGATCAGACAAGAGGCATCTGCTGACGGAATAGATATGACGGCCTGTCCTGTGGAAAAAGGTGACCGGACAGCGTGGACATGGATCGTGGTGGACGAACACGGTGAACGTACCATTACCCTCTTCCCGAATGTTCTGTATGAAATCGATAGAGCGTTTATCAGAGATCAGGCCGACTATATCGGCACCGCCGGGCTTCTTCACCTCGAAGCCTCCGAGCTTCCCCTCGACACAACTATCGAAGCTGCAAAGATAGCCCGCTCCAGGGGTGTCAAAGTCAGTTTCGATCTTGATATCCCTGCTTCCGATCTCATCGACTCACTGCAGCTGTGCACACGGGAGGAACTGGATGAATGCATTGCACTCTCCGACTACTTTATTCCCTGTATCGGCGGAGCCAGGCAGCTCACCGAGCTTGAAGATCCCCTCGAGATGACCGACAGCCTCCGCAGGCGGTACGGAAATCGGGTCGTGGCGATATCACATGGGGCTGAGGGCTGCTTCGTGTCCACACCAGCGGAACTCTTTCGGAGCCCGGCATTCTCTATCACTCCTGTTGACGGGACCGGCTCTGGGGACGCCTTCCATGCCGGGATGCTCTTCGGAATTGTCAGGGATTGGCCCATACATCGTACTGCAGCTTTTGCCAATGCCTGCGGGGCCCTCAACACTGAAGTACTCGGTGCACGATCAGGAATGACTTCTGAAGCTGAAGTGGAACGCTTTATCAGGGAAAAGTCGGGGCCCGCCTGAGCTGCTTCTAAATGGAACATTCCTGTGCTTCTACAGCAGGTATCTCACTGCTGGTCTTCCTTGCTGGTATTTATTATTCAGAACTGTCTACCGATACACTTCATATGTGCCGGTTGAATTTGCCTGCTCGAGATTAACAACAATCTCCACACCGCCAAAGTCGTGCACAGTGCAACTGGCACGTACAATAACCTTCGATACATCCGGCGGGATGTGTATACCGTTCAGGCTGCGGGTGAATGGTTGTTCCGTATCGTGAGGATGAGCAAGAATACGTTCAGCAAGCACCGTACCAGTTCCCGGATCCACTACCTGCCACCGGTCGGCATAGTGGTCCCAGCCTTCGTCCCGGTGCCGTACAGTCACTGAGAAAGTCCAGGAGTCTCCTCGAAACACAGCCCTTACGAATCGTACCTGGGCATAGTCCAGGTCGGGGTTGTACTGTGCATTTTCCTCCTTATCAGCAAGGAGGAATCCATCACCGGACAAATACAGTAATACTACCGAGACTACTTTAATCACATGGAAATTCAACCTGAACATAGGCACCCTTCCTGTTCTCAAACTTGATATTCCCACTCAGCTGGGCAACGAGAGTATGCACCAGTTCCATACCAAGCCCTTCAGTTCTGACGCTGTCGGTAAAGAACTTCCCGGGAAAGCCGGGACCGTTATCCTGGACTTCCAGCAGTATGCATCCCTTTCGTTCAACAGTGTATATCCGTATCCGCGGTTCAGCTGCGGCGTGAAAACCATGCTTGAGAGCGTTGAGTATCAATTCATTCATTATAAGGGTAAAAGGTATGGCTTGATTGATACTGACATAGACATCTTCACTTGTATCCTCGAAATGAATTTGACCGGCACGTTCCAGAACATCACCACTGTAACCGGTAATAAGCCTCTTCCAGAGTCCTCTGATATTGATCCTGTCCAGAGTTTCAGAGGTATAGAGCTGGTCGTGGATCTGGGCCATGGCGTTGATCATATACCTGCTCTCCTCAAGGGCCGTGCGGTCCGCCTCGGTGCTGCTTCTTCCCGACTGGAGGCTGAGAAGGCTTTCCATGATCTGCATGTTGTTCTTTACCCGGTGGTGTATCTCTTTGAGCAGGATTTCCTTTTCCCGTAAATTTCTGTTTATCTCATCCCTTTGGTCGTTGAGCTCCCGCAGGGTGGTATGAAGGGCTTCGGTATTTTTCTCATATGCGCTAATCCAATACCAGAAAACAAAACCGCCTAGAATAACGATCAGCACAATAACGATCGCATCATCCAGGTCGGAGGGATAGTCACTCTGTACGTGGCCGGCTAACTCGAGAAAGCTTACTGTTACGATCGATAACAGCGCGATGATAGTTAAAGGTAAAATACTCTCTTTACCGTAGAAGACACCGCCGATAATGACAATCAGCGGGAGAGCAATGGCTCCGGGATCGTTGATACCGTTACCGTCGATGAGATTGAAATTCAAGGCAAGGATTGCCGCACCAAGTACGAGTGTTTTGGCTACCCATCTTTTTCCCAGCCGGTGGAGCTGCAGTCCCACAAGTCCCGTTAGAGCCATCCCGAACAGAACGGCAGCCGCAGCCTGGGCATTATCAAAAAAAAGAAGATTGACCAGTCCTGTCGCTATACCAGCAACAATAATCGAAATGAGAATAGCTTTACTGAGTCGTTTTCTCTGGAGATTGAGATAGGAATTTTCGTTACGTTTGTAATCCGATGGAATTCGAGGCATTACTTATTAAGTATAGAGAAATATGTATGCAAATGAAAGTTTGAATGAGTCGAATCGGATTCGGAATTTTCGGCTGCAGCAAAAGGCTTTACTCTAGATACCCCAGATACTCGTGCTGCAGCTCCAGGATGGTCTCGAAGGCCTTCTCCGCCGCCATGGCGTCGTTCACGACCGGGTCGACCAGGAGCGCCTGCATGGCCAGTTCCTTCGACTGCTCTATGACCGCCCGGGCGGTCAGATTGTTCAGTGCAACCTGGGTCAGCATGAGACCGCGGAGCCCCTCCGGCAGATCCCCAATCATGTCGCCGTGGATACCATGTTCGTTCACCATGGCTGGGATCTCCACTATCATGTCCGTGGGCAGATTGGTGATTAATCCATTGTTGGGAATATTGACCGCCATCTCCTGGTGGCCGGTGTCGGCGACGATCCCTTCGATGATGGGAATTTCCCGCCAGTACTCCTCTTCCGCTGTACCGAGGATCCGCTGCTCCGGAACCTGTTCGAGACACCATTTCTTGTAAAAATCATAGAAGTCCAGTATTCCCTTGTGATCCACCGCCGAATGGGCCCATCCGACATACTCGCCGATGTGGCTGTCGGTGGTGATCGGCAGGTGCCCGAACTTTTCGAGGAGGACCTTGAACAGCTCCCGTTCGGCCCAGACGCGCCTGCGTTTTTCCGAGTCGAGAACCGCCGCCTGGGCCTCTTCAATCATATTTTTCATTGCGCCCAGATTGCCATAGTCCTTCTCCGGAAGCGCTTCGAAATAGGCCGGCGCCTTGGCGCGGATATCGGGATAGGCGTCTTTACCGGTATCGTTGTATCTGGCCTTGAGGAGGAAGCTGAAGTGATTCAGCCCCCCGGCAATTATTTCCAGATTATCCAGGCTGGTATCGAGGATAACCGGCAGGTGCTCCCTGAGAGAAACCACCTCGTGACAGAGCCCCACCAGCTTCAAGTCGGGTAATTCCATGTGAACTGCGGTACAGATCCGGGTCATCGGGTTGCTCAGGTTCAGAACATACGCGTGCGGGGCGATGCGTTGAATATCCCGGCAGATCTCCAGGATCGGCGGAATAATTCTGAGTGAATGAAAGAGACCGCCGGGACCGCCATTTTCCCCGTAAACCTGGGTTACGCCGAACTGCAGCGGGACCTTCCAGTCCTGTTCCCACAGTGTATAGCGGTTCCCCGACTCGATGGCGATGATGCAGAAGTCCGCCCCCTGCAGGGCCTCTTCCCGGTCGGTGGTCGCCGTCAGAGTGAAGGGGAGATTGTGCTCTTCCAGATAGGCTCTGGCAGTCTTTTCCACTCTCGATAGAGCCTCCGGATTGATGTCGTGGAGGACGATGTCGGAGCCCTCCAGGATCTTGCTTTTGTAGATATTGCCGACGGACCCGAGTCCGAACATTGCGCTTCCCGCGCCGATCAGTACGATTTTCACAGCCACGATTTTGCTCCTTACTTGCGTTGATACTTCATGGTACTGCCGGCGGGCATATTTGTAAAGCACGGCTTTCCCGGAGATATTCCAGCCGCTTGGACACACCTGAATAGATATGGGTACCCATATTTATATTGACTTACTACCATATTTTTTTTATTATTGAATTATGAAAACTACCATCGAACTGAGTGATACCCTCTTGCGTGAATTGAAGCAGCAGGCACGGGAGAATCACTCATCCATGCGGGAGATGATGGAATCCGCTCTCCGGCTCTACCTCGATCAGCTGAAGAAACCCAGGGAACAATTCACATTTCACAATCACTCCTTCAAGGGGAATGGAGTCTGCGAGGGTATCGAAGAGGGTTCATGGGAGCAGATCCGGGGAATGATCTACGAGGGACGAGGCGGATGATCGCCGTTGACACCAATATCCTGGTCTATTCCCATCGGGAGGATTCCGCCTTTCATGAGCCGGCCTTTGCCGCGATCAGGAAGCTGGCCGAGTCGGATACCCTCTGGGCAATTCCCTGGCCGGCGATTCACGAGTTTCTTGCCATCGTGACCCACCCCCGAATCTACTCTCCCCCGACACCGATCGAGGTTGCACTGCTGCAGGTCGAGAGCTGGACCGCGAGCCCTACCTTGTCCCTGATCGGAGAATCCGGTGAGATCTACCTGCGGTATCTCTCACATTTGTTGACGATATCGCATGCAGCCGGGGCCAGAGTACACGATGCCCGCATCGCCGCTATCTGCATCAGCCATGGAGTCGATGAGCTTCTGACCGCCGACCGGGATTTCTCCAGGTTCCCCGGCCTGAAGGTCAGGAATCCGTTGGTTTGAATTCTTTGCTTTGAATCCGATGACCAGAAGCGGATCCATTGACTCTTCAATCATCCATGCAAAAGATGCAGATACTTTTTCCGGAACCGCAGTTCGCACGACTCAGGCGTGTCGCCGCTTCTCTTGACCGGCCGGTGAGTGAATTGGTACGCAGTGCAGTTGATTTCTGGCTCTCCCGCTACGGCGGACCTGAGTTCGAAGAAGCCGCGGAGAGTCCACAGGTCTACAGCTGCGGAGAAATTCGTATATCATCCGAAGAGCTCCGAAGCCGAGCTCATGAAGACAGGTATCAGCCGTGAACAGCATCGACACCAATATTCTGCTCTATGCGGTCAACAGGGACTGTCCGGAACACCTATCCCTTCAGCAGGAAATAGATCTCCGTCATCAACTCTTCAGGCGCGACCTCATCTGGATCGTTGAGATAGAATTCCCAGGCTACGTTCACTCCGTCCAGATTCTTCTCCTTCATGTAGGCCATCATCCGGTTATAGGCATCGGCAATGGACTCGTAGGAACCTTTATGTATATCCACCAGAACTTTACCAGCGGGAAGTTCCCCGGCCTCCACCCGGCCGTCTTTCTCGATCGGGCCCTCTGTCGGGAAGCCGAATTCGATCTCCAGATCGCTCATGTCCTCGTTCAGATAGAGGGCGTAGGGCGCGCCTGTTGGCTGAACGCCGTGCTTCCCAGCGTACTGCATAATCTCACCGTAGCCCGGTCCCAGTATTCCGGGAAGTTTTTCCACCGGCGTCCTGGTCTTGATGCACATAGTGTGCCTGCTGCTGATCTCTTTTACTTCCATTTTTCATCCTCCTCGATTGCTTGAATTATGGATTCATAATAGATGGGGATATACGACAGCTGTATGTCGTAGATAGTATTTTTTTTAGGAATTTTCGAAAAAAATGCCACCGGTGACTCGCCGGGGCGTCGATAGACCTCCGCCGGCAGACCCTCTCCAGGGTCAGGGCCTTTTATGGGTCCATCAGCTCCGTTATGCTGCCGCTGTGCCCCGGTGACTGAAATCATCGCCAGTTCGTAAGACCTGCATCACTCGTATAGACTATAAATTTCCCGGGCCGCGGAACTGATGATCCCCCGCAGGCGCTCCGGCGCGAGCACCTCGACAAACTTGCCGTAACTGAGAATCAGACCGTAGACCCAGCCGTCCTCCGGCATCCGTACGTGGGCGATCAGGGAGCCGTCCGGTCCCTCCTCGGTTTTCTCCTGCTCGTAGAACTCCTCCACCACCGGACGGATGTATGAATCGAATTTGAGGGTGATGTCGATCCACTCCGTCGAGTCCTCCCAGGGATTGGTCTCCTCGAAGAATTCGTCGAAGCGCATATCCCGGTGCCGGAAGGTCTTTCCGAGCATCTCGACGTTCCTGATCCTGCCCAACCTGAAGAGCCGGTAATCCTCCCGCAGTGTGCAGTAGCCGAAGAGGTACCAGGACCGCCACTTGAATGCCAGGGTCATCGGTTCCACCACCCGATCGGTCCGCTCCATCCGGTTGTTCTGGTAGCTGAAGCTGACCAGGACCTCCGACTCGATGGCCCGCTCCAGCTGCTTGAAGACCTCCCTTTGCCGCTCCGATCCCCCGAAGGCGCTGAAGTCGATGCTGAGCTTTTCCAGCCGGCTGCTGTATCTTCCGGAGGTTCCCCGCCCGCGTGCTGCAGAAGATACCGCAGCATCTTCCGGAACCGTTTCGTCCCTTCCCGTTTCACGCGGCAGAAGGCCCTTCATTTTCTCAATCGTTCCCGATATGGAACCGGCCGGCAAAGAAGTCTCTATCCCGTGCAAGGCTGTAATAATGAAAAACAAATCATCCGTCGATACGAGCTGCCGGTCGAGCTTGAAACTGTCCATGATGGCATACCCGCCGGAGGGGCCCTGGATCGTCATGATGGGGATTCCTGCCAGCTCGATCGCTTCCATGTCCCGCTGGATGGTCCGTACTGACACTTCGAACTTTTCAGCCAGCTCGCGGGCGCTCACCAGATTGCGGTTCAGAAGGTAGATGATGATGGAAAGCAGGCGGTCGGTTTTCACACAAATAGTGTAGCATGGAACGCTCTGCCGGAGCAGTTTTTTTCAGAGGGGCTGTCAGGCGCAGTCCAGCCGTGAGGATCCTCCTGCGGCTTATTGATACCCGCGCCGCACCTTCCGGGACCGCTTTCGTTTGATATTAATTTAGTCCGTGAACGCTTTCGTCCAAACCTAATTTTATCCGGCCCCGCTTTTACCTGCTCCCGAGCACTATCCTAAAAACGCTGATTCCTGTACAGTATCGCCATGAGTAACGACACCCCCCAGAGCTGGCTCGAACGGCACATAACCCTGCATACCCATGATAATCCCCGAGAAGAACTCGCCTCCGGCCTCATTCATGCCGCCGGCGTTGTTCTGTCTCTCGTAGCCGGAGCGCTCCTCATTTCCAGGGCCGCCGCATCCGGCAGCCCGACCCTCATCGCCGGTTACATCATCTACAGCGTCTCCATGACCGTCCTGTACCTCTCCTCCACCCTCTACCACTTTACGCCGCCCTCCAACGCCAAGCGCGTCCTGAGAATCTGTGACCACATGTCCATCTATCTGCTGATCGCCGGCACCTATACCGCCGTTCTCGTCAACCTCGAGGGTGCTGCCGTCATGCTGACTCTCGCCCTCGTATGGATCGTCGCAGCCGGCGGCATGGCCTTCAAAATCATCTTCTGGGGCCGCTACCGCCTCGCCCAGATGCTTGTCTACATCCTGATGGGCTGGCTCATCGTCCTCGTCTGGGGTCCCGTCACCTCCCAGGTCACCCGCCGCTTCTTCTCCATGGTCCTCGCCGGCGGTATCGTCTACACCTCCGGGACCCTGGTCTATGCCCTCAAAAAAATGCCCTACTACCACGCCATTTGGCATCTCTTCGTCCTGTCCGGATCGATCTGTTTCTTTCTCGGGATTTATTTCTATCTGTAGTATTCGGCAGCGATCAGCGCGGACTGCCCCATCTCAAGCCGTTTTTTCCGGGCGCCCCCCGGGCGGGCTCGACTTCCCGGGCTCCTCACGCACTCTGCCCCCCCCCGAAAAAAATACCCAAAGCTTCGGGACACTACCGGGCCATCGACCATTCCCGGAAAACAAACCGCCCCGCCCGGGGCCGGGCTTTCCGCTGCGGCGCTTCGCCCCCGCTGAAACGGTCCGCCTTCCGGGCTCACTCCCGATCGCCCGGGCGTCCCTGCGGGGGCTGCAGGGCCTCCGCTGCAATCCCTGACGCTTATCTGTGGCCTCTTCCGGAGCTCTATACCAGCGGCGCACCCTTGTATGCCGCCTTCAGAACCCTGAGCGCATCGTCATAGTCCAGCTCT